>Ga0315281_10001657_pt1 | contig 33031 bp, 31 predicted proteins | sample YL17G07_0_MG_FD_204540 | JGI IMG/M metagenome (GOLD analysis project Ga0315281, IMG submission 204540) | Sediment microbial communities from Yellowstone Lake, YNP, Wyoming, USA - YL17G07_0 | ecosystem: Environmental > Aquatic > Freshwater > Lake > Sediment | place: USA: Wyoming | collected...
GGCCCTCGGCCCGAATCATCCCGATGTGGCTACGAGCCTTGAGAATATGGCGGCGCTCTTTCGAAAAACCGGCCGGGAAAAGGAAGCCGGGGCACTAGAGAAACGAGCCGCAGCCATCAGGGCAATCAGACGATGAAATCACATGGCTTACAAGACACTGCACCGGACGGCAATTCCGCGACGCTCCATTGCCGCAGGTGAGTTTGGTTGTTGCCCACTCCAAACAGCGAGGAACCCCACGTGGAGGAAAACTCATCCCTACCCGGAGGAGGTGTGGAGGCTCAGCGGTCGTCTGTACGACCACGCGTTGGGCGTATGGCGTGAGGCCGGTCATGACGCGAGTCGTCCGCCTGGCGAACGTCACGGGTCCTTCACAACAGATGGAGGGTGTGTCGTCTTGGACGTGTCATTCCTGAACCGCGTTGTTGGCAGCGATGGCGCCTCACCCATCCATCAACGTGGCGGCACGCGATACGGCCGCCGATGTCGGTTCAGCCCTGCCTTCTCCCTCAAAGATCTATAGCACAGATACCAAGCATAGGAGATGACATGAAAAGCAGCAGGTTATTTGACTCACTCTCAATGGGCACACTACACCTGAAAAACCGCATCGTCATGGCACCGCTGACAAGGGGGCGTGCTGGTAAGGAGCGCGTGCCGAATGATCTGATGGCAGAGCATTATTACCAGAGAGCAGGTGCCGGGCTTCTGATAACCGAGGCGACAGTGATTTCACAACAGGGCATTGGCTGGATCGACTCTCCGGGAATCTTTACTGATGAGATGGTCGAGGGCTGGCGGAAGGTCACGGACAAGGTCACACCAACAGGCACGCCCATCTTTCTTCAGCTATGGCATTGCGGTAGGGCCTCGCACAGTGATTTCCATCATGGTGACCTGCCTGTCTCCGCTTCTGCGGTGAAGCTGAACGGTGATCACATCCGCACCCCTCTCGGCAATAAGCCCTATGAAACTCCACGATCTCTGTCATTGGCTGACATTCAGGCCACCGTGAATGATTACCGCAAGGCGGCAGAGAATGCCAAGGCCGCCGGGTTTTCCGGAGTAGAAGTGCACGGCGCCAATGGCTATTTGATTAATCAATTCCTTGATTCACACACCAATCACCGCGACGATCACTATGGTGACAGCCTTGAAAACAGATTCCGTTTTTTTAAAGAAGTGCTGGAAGCGGTGCTTGAGGTCTGGCCGCCAGAACAGGTCGGGGCCCGCATCTCGCCAAACGGCGTGTTTAATGATATGGGCAGTGATGACTTCAGGCAGACGTATCTTTATGCTGCCGAAAGGTTAAACGCATTGAAACTGGGTTATCTTCATATCATGGATGGGCTGGCTTTTGGTTTTCATGGGAAAGGTACGCAGATGACCTTAGCGGAATTCAGGCCGCTGTTTCACGGCATCATTATTGGAAACTGCGGGTATACCAAAGAAACAGCAGAAGAGAGTATCGCAGCACGCCATGCAGACATGATCGCCTTTGGCCGACCTTTTATCACAAATCCTGACTTGCCAGAACGATTCCGGAATGATTGGCCTGTCAACCCTTCTGAAGATATGTCGCGATGGCATACATCTGGGCCTGAAGGGTATACGGACTATGCGCCATATCACCCCTCCTCTTCCGGATAAGGTATTCCGCAGTTGCTGACAATACGGACAGCAACCATGTGTGTAGATTCACCTGCATCGGCTGATCACCAGGGCATCAACCCTGACACGGCTTCACCGCGCTGCTGGCGCGTGCGGAGGAGTCGCGAGGACTTCCCGGCGTGCGCGGAGGCCATCAACGAGGCGTCGTGCGGGCGCTCGTGCCGGAGGCCAGCCGCTCCTCCGACAGAATTGTCCTTCCCCTCATGACCGATGTGGCGTAGAGTGTCCTTATGACAATGACAATCTCCCACGACCTCCTGCGCCTGAAGCTCGCCGAGTCGTTGGCGGCGGCACCCCCTGCTCTGACACGGCGCGACGTGGTTCTGCCCGGCATCCCCGGCAAGGCGTTCGCGGTGATCGGCGTGCGCCGAGGTGGCAAGACCTCATTCCTGGCCCAGTGCCGGGCCGACCGCCTCGCCGCCGGCCGCCCCCGCGAGGCGCAGCTCCTCGTCTCGTTCGAGGACGAGCGGCTGACCGGCCTCTCGGTCGCCGACCTCGGCTGGCTGCTCGATGAGCACGCGCGCCAGTTCCCGGGGCTGCGCGAAGCGGGCGGGATGACCCTGTACCTGGACGAAGTCCAGACCGTGCCGGGCTGGGAGGGCCTCGTCCGCCGCTTGATGGACGCTGGCGGCATCGAGATATTCGTCTCGGGCTCCTCGGCCAAGCTTCTCTCGCGCGAGGTGGCGACCAGCCTGCGCGGCCGAGCGATGGAGGTACTCGTCCACCCGTTCAGCTTCCGCGAGGCGCTGCGTCATGCCGGGGCCGAGCCGCAAAAGCCCGTCCTGCGCCTGCGCCCCGCCGACCGTGCAGCGCTGGATCAGCAGCTTCGCCGCTACCTCACCGAGGGAGGCTTCCCGGAAGCGCAGGGAGCCACGCCCCGTGATCGCGCCGCTCTGCTGGGTGGCTACGTGGACGTGGTGGTGCTGCGCGACGTGATCGAGCGTCACGCGGTCAGCAATCCGCTGGCGCTGCGATGGATCGAGCGGCAGCTCCTGGCCAACCCCGGCGGGTCGTTCTCGGTCAAGAAGCACTACGACACCCTGCGCTCGCAGGGTGTGTCGGTGGGCAAGGACACCTTGCACGACTACCTGGCCCACCTGGAGGATGCGTTCCTCGTGCGCACGGTGGCCATGCACAGCGCCTCGGAGCGCCAGCGGATGGTGAACCCGCGCAAGGCCTATCCCGTGGACCCGGGGCTGATCGCGCTCTTCGAGCGCAGCGGCCGGACGCACCACGGCCGGGCACTGGAAACCGCGATCCTGCTCGAGCTGGAACGCCGCGGTTTCGAGGTCGCTTACGTGCGCACGCCCGAGGGCTATGAGGTAGACTTCCTCGCGCAGCGCGCCGGCGACGCGCCGCTCCTGATCCAGGCGTGCCTGGAGAGCGAAGGCGACGAGACCTGGGAGCGCGAGCTGCGGGCGCTGGCCGCGGCGGCGATTACACATCCCGACGCACGTCCCTTCCTGGTGACGCTCGACACGGTCCCGCCGAGCCGGCCGATGCCGGACCGGCTCACCTGGGCGCCCGCCGCCCGTTGGCTGCTGGAGGAGATGTGACGGTGCCCAAGAAGCTCATCGACGTCGCGCAGCCGCTCGAGGTCATCAACAAGGCTTCGATGCCTCAGTGCCCAAGTGCTTGCCGAGGCGCGCTCCGATGACACACGAGGAAAATAAGGACAGACACAATTATCGTGACAATTCGTGGTCTTCGCGGTCATGATCGTGCTTGCTACGGACTCCCCGAATCGTTGCATCCGGCCACCCTCATCCTGTGAGGCAACGAGGGAATGATCGCCAGGCAGTCTTTCGAAACGACAGCGATGAGAATGTGCGCGATAACCGAACGGCCGCTGCGAAGAGACGGGTTCATCTGGGAGGTGCGCAGGACACTGGATGAAGTAATACACGTCCAGCAGAGGGGAAGATCAAGAAAGGATTTCTTTAAAGAGTGTCTGTCCCTATATTGAGCAGCAGACAAAATACTTGGGCTGGTGTGCGGTGGGTGGTCAGCGGTGTGGCCGTGATGACCGCGCTGGCGTCTGGGGTCGCCGCTGGCCAGGATATGGGTGGTGCCGCCCACCCTGGGGGATACGTCAAGGGCAAGGCTACACCTGCCCGTCCCGAGCGCGCGCTGCCGCAACGGCGGCTGCCATTATCTCAACTGCCAGCGCAGGTGGTTCTCGACCGGGTCGAGGCGACACGCGTGCAGAGGGAGGCGACAGGCCAGCTCTCTAAACCTGGGGTGCCGCTCCAGATTGGCTTCAGCCGCGAGGTGCCGATGCTGCGTAATACTGCTCACACCTCGGCGCTCCTGTCCTGGACGTCCCTTTCCGGTGGGCATATTGCCGCGATCAGTCTGACTTCTCCTGACGCCCTTGGCCTGCGTCTGGGATTATTAGTTGAAAAGCTGCCTCTGACGGCCCTGCTGCGGTTTTATGCCCAGGGGTCGGAGCAGGTGTTCGAGGTCTCAGGTCAGGAGATTATGGAAACTATAGCCCGCAATCGTGCCGCTGGCGACACGAGCGATGAAGCCCGGACGTATTGGTCTCCGGTCATCGACGGCCAGGAGATCACCGTGGAAATCGATCTGCCTGCCGGAGTCGCTCCAGAGGAGGTGAAGTTTTCCATCCCGCGTGTTTCCCATTTGTTTTCATCGCCCCTGGAGACCCACGCCTTGCACACACAAATTGGCGATGCCGAGTCGTGCCATCTCGATTCTATGTGCTGCACTTCGACGAAAGGAATAAAATAAGGAGCGCCAGACCCAGTACCAACTATTTCCAGGACTATCTCCAAGACCATTTCCACCTCTATCACCATTGAAAGGAGACACCATGAAAGTCGCATTACTCAAAGAACCCATGCGTATACCAGTGACCGATCCAGATTCCCTCATGAACCATTCCAAGATTATGATGCTTCGTGCTAAATGCCAAACAATGACCGATATTGCACTGGAAAAATCTCAGCGTCTTGCTGACCATGCGGAGTTTATGGCAAAGAAAGCCAAGCTCGCCTTGGAACACGTTGAATTGGAGCTTGAACAACTGGAGAAACAAGAGCAAGAAGCTATAACAGACTTCTTCCAGAAAGTCCGTTCCACACACCCAGCATTAAAGACATTACGAGAACGATATGGCAAGGGTGTGTCCTTTATATTCGACTCAGATAATAAGGATGTATGGATTATGGCGTTGTTTAACTCTGATGCACCACCCATACTCTCAGACGATGATTTTCCTGGTACACCATTTGAGGAAGATGATGCTGGAGATGACGATGATCATGGTGATGAGAAGGTGAGAGGTCTTGATAGTGATACGGATGCCTCTGCGTAATGGAACAGAGGGACAGACGTGCGTATCGTGATAATGCGTGGTGATCGCGGTCATGATCGTGCCTGCTACGGAGCCCCCAAGCCGTTGCATCCAGCCATCCGTAGTATGTGAGGCAACGAGGGAATAATCGCCAGGCGATCTGTCGGCACGACAACGATACGCATGCGCACGATGGCAGAGCGACTACCGCGAAGAGACGTGTTCATCTGGGAGGTGCGCAGGACACTGGACGAATAAGGCACGTGGAGCAGAGGGGAAGACCAAGAAAGGATGTCAAGAAAGAGGGTCTGTCCCTCTATCACCATATCCTCTCTGAGGTCTTCACATGAAACGCTTGTTTAGCATCGAAAGAAAACAACAATATGGCTGATACGGTAGCAAAACATTCGTCCGGTAAAAAATGGATGGTCATTGTGCTGGCCATAGTGATTGCGGGAGTCGTCAGCACTTTTCTCATTTTCAACTATACCTACAGTGAGGGTAGCCGAGCAGGTGTGCTGATTAAGTTTTCGAAAAAGGGATATGTGTTTAAAACCTACGAAGGCGAACTGAACATTGGCGGTATGGGCAATATTCCAAATACGGCACAAGTGAACAGTATCTGGGCGTTCTCTGTGCGCGATAATGCGACAGCAGATATCCTGATGAAATTAGAAGGCAAGCAACTATCGCTTCATTATCAACAGATCATAAAGAATATGGTGTGGGATGGAGAAACGGACTATTTTGTAGATGGCGTGAAGGTGATTGAGTAATCGTCTGTAGCCGGTAGTGGCAGCGTAGAATCACATCCACTTGTGATGAAACAGCCTTACGTCTTACTTTTCCCAGTATTCACCTTTCACTATTCGTTTTGTTGAGGGTCGATACCCCGCAGCTTGCTGCGAGTTCGTCATACCGGCGGAAGCCGGTATCCAACAGGGTCCGACTGGATTCCGTGTCACGCACGGAATGACGGGCCAGAACAGAAGACGATACCCCGCGGCTTGCCGCGGGGAGGCATCATTATGGTTCTTCCGGAATGAGCGCGGGTAAACCTGTCTGGGCACAGATACCCACAGGCAGGGAGGAAACGGAAGTCCTCTCGCCTGTGATCTGGTCATTGCCCATCTTTTCTCCCCCTTTGGCAAAGAGAACCCCCCTGCCCCCTTTTTTCAAAGGGGGATCGAAGGGGGTTTCTCCCGCCTTCTCCCTCACAGATGTGTCCATCTCTCTTCCCGCACTCCTTCACTATGTGTCAGTACTTCCCGATCAGAAAACCTCAATACGTTCAACCCACGCACCGCCGGTCCTTCTCACGACCCTCCGGCGTATACTGCCCCCTTGAAAAGTAGGCAGGAGCTGTGACACACTGGGGCAACTCAGCGAAGGGGAATAGGAGTTTGCCTTAAGGAGTGAGCGCGATGGAAAAGAAGCAACAGCAGTTTGCTCTCTGGTACTTCATAGCCGCCTTTTGGCTTGTGCTCGGGATTCACGAGTTCCTGATAGCCCGCCACACTGAGACCCTCCTGTACAGCGATTTCAAGGTGCTCCTGAAAGCCGGCAAGGTGGACGACCTGGCCCTCGGTGAGCGTATCATCTCCGGGCGGCTGAAGCGGGAGGGGCTGGAAGGGCTCCTCCCCAAAGAGAAGGTGGAGGAGATTCAACGGGTGGCCGGTGGGGAGCATCGATTCGTGACCATCCGGGTCAGCGATCCGACCCTGATCCAGGACCTGGAGGCTTCGAAGGTGCGTTTCGCTGGCGAGGTGGAGAGCACGTGGTTTATCACCCTGCTCTCCTGGGTGCTCCCCGCCCTGGTCTTCGTGGGTGTGTGGATGTTTCTCATGAAGCGGATCGGAGGACCGGCGAGCGGTCTGATGGCGATCGGCAAGAGCAAGGCCAAAGTGTACATGGAGAAAGAGACCGGCGTGACCTTCGCAGATGTGGCGGGGATCGACGAGGCGCGTGCTGAACTGATGGAGATTGTCGAATTCCTGAAGACGCCCGAGCGGTACCGCCGGCTTGGGGGGAAGATCCCCAAAGGGGTCCTGATCGTCGGGGCCCCAGGGACCGGGAAGACGCTACTGGCTAAAGCTGTAGCCGGGGAGGCAGGGGTCCCATTCTTTAGCATGAGCGGGTCGGAATTCGTCGAGATGTTCGTGGGGGTCGGGGCGGCTCGGGTGCGGGACCTCTTTGCCCAGGCCCAAGAAAAAGCCCCCTGCATCATCTTCATCGATGAGCTGGATGCCCTCGGAAAGGCTCGGGGGCTTAACCCGATGGGCGGACACGATGAACGCGAGCAGACCCTCAATCAATTGCTGGTGGAGATGGACGGCTTCGACACGAACAAGGGCGTGATCATCATGGCCGCGACGAACCGCCCAGAGATCCTCGATCCAGCCTTGCTCCGCCCCGGGCGCTTCGACCGACACGTGGCCCTCGATCGCCCAGATATCAGGGGTCGGGAGAAGATCCTCCAGGTGCATGCCAAGTCGGTCACGCTCTCACCAGGGGTTGACCTCTCGGCCATCGCCGCGAGGACCCCGGGGTTCGTGGGCGCCGATCTGGCCAACCTGGTGAACGAGGCGGCGCTTCTTGCTGCGAGGAAGGGCAAGGATGCGGTGGAGATGGCGGATTTCGATGAGGCAATCGACCGGATCGTGGGCGGCCTCGAAAAGAAGACCCGGGTGATGAATCCCGCGGAGAAGGAAACGGTCGCCTACCACGAGGCAGGCCATGCCCTGGTGGCGGAGTCTCGCCCTCGCGCCGACCGCGTCTCGAAGATCTCCATCATCCCTCGCGGCGTGGCCGCGCTCGGCTACACGCAGCAGTTGCCTACGGAGGATCGGTACCTGCTTAAAAGGGCCGACCTTCTTGATCGACTTGACGTGCTCCTGGGGGGTCGGGTGGCCGAAGAGATCATCTTCGGGGACGTCTCCACCGGGGCCCAGGATGATCTTCAGCGGGCCACTGATATGGCCCGGCTCATGGTGACCCAGTACGGAATGAGCGAACATCTCGGATTGGCGACGTTCGAAGAGCCTCGCACCTCCGCCTTCCTCAATATCTCGAAGCCTCAGGGGGTACGGGAGTATAGCGAGCGGACTGCTCAGGCGATCGATGAGGAGATCCGGAAGCTCCTGGACGATGCCCACACTCGAGTTGAGCAGACGCTTGCCGCCAGACGCGGCGAATTGGACGCGCTGGGAAAGCTGCTTCTGGAAAAGGAAGTGGTCGATCGGGAGACCCTGGCGCAGTTGCTGGCGCCCCAGAAGTCCTAAGGGCCAAGATCCCGGCTGAGGACATGCCGGCTTCCCTTACGCTGCTGGGACATCAAAGTCCAACATGTGGCATCTGTGTCCCACATGCCTGTCCTTTAGTTTTTAAGTGGTTACCTCGCTTCTCTGGCTTCGCGCTGGGGCAGTTCGTCCCAGTCTGGCACAGGGGTGCCAGGGCATGCCTTCGGACGTCAGCGACTTTAGGGAAAGGGGTCTCATTGTTTCAATGAGTTAGGCGAGGCGCTGGAACGGCAGGGATCGTGGGGTCGTTGGCACCGGTATTGCTCTTCTCCATAGTGTCGCAAGTCATCACAATAAACGTCATTCCCGCCCCGATCGGAGTTGAGGGCAGGCTCCAGCGGGAACCCGGCAAGGCCCTGGATTCTCACGTATCGCGTGCGAGGCGGGCCCCGTATCAAGTACGGGGCAGGCGTGTCAGGCCAGGAATGACACACTGCTGGGCCATTATGAGAGATCAGCGGAAGGTTTTGATCGTCACGTCAGAGTTATCGATTCGGCAGCAGATCCTCAGTCGCGTATCGGCGAAAGGGTATCAGACCGTTGCTGCCGAGAGATGCTGTGATGCGTTACTGGCCGTTGTCGAGCAGAACGTCGGGCTGGTGATTATCGATCTCTCGATCGATGAGCCTGCTGGCGTGAAGACCGTTGAGATTCTCCGAAAGATTCGGCCTCGCTTGCCTCTGGTAGTCTTGTCGGGTGACCTGTCGCTTGAAGCTGGTCGCCAGGTCCTTCAACATGGTATCTTCTATTATCTGCTCAAGCCTTTTGATTGTGAGGAGTTCGACCAGGTTGTCCAGATCGCCCTGACCTCCAACAGGCAACGGGCCACAGGAATGGAGCAGGGGACTCAAGAAGTGAGGCTGGTAGACGAGAGGGGAGCGGTGACATGACGGCAATCCGGCGTGCCATGAACATCGGCATCTTGGCGATGGCATCGCTGCTGATCGTTCGTTCGGCTGCGCTCGCGCACGGGGTAGGTGTGCGCGGCACGCGGACGCTCTATGTCGCAAATGAGGGCTCGGATACGGTCTCGGTTATGGATGTCGGGTCAATGAAGGTGACCGGCACCATTGCTGTGGGCCCTGGCCCGCAGCATGTTGCGATCAGCCCGGATCGGCGTTATGCTGTTATCGCGTGTAGCCGTTCGGCTGAGGTCTGGATCCTGGCCTTGCCCACGCACGCCGCCACCGTAGTGCCCAATGCGACCGGACCAGGGGGCCAGACTGTGTTTGGGTCCGGCGCGACCTATGCCTACGTGACCAATAGTCTGTACAGTCGAGTTACGGTGATTGAGACTGCTACCGGAAAGAAGGTGGCGATGATCCCGGTGGGAGAAGCGCCGACTACGATCGGCATCTCCCCGGATGGGAGCCGCGCCTATGTCCCAAGCGAGCGATCCCACACCGTTGCCGCGCTGAACCTTTCACTGAATGTCGTCGCGGCGGAGCTACCGGTCGGCGTGAGGCCCTATGCCGTCGAGATCTCTCCTGATGGCAAGTACCTGCTGGTCTCCAGCGCCGATTCAAACACCGTGACCCTCATCGAGACCGCAACCCAGAAGCCGTTGCGCAGAATCCCTGTCGGTGACGACCCGCATCACGTCGTGTTCGGCCCCGGGGGGGCCTTTGCGTACGTGATCAACAGAGGCTCGGACAACCTCAGCGTTATCCAGATGGCGAACCATCAGGTGGTGGCGACAATCCCCGTGGGGAAGGAACCAAGCGATGCCGATATCACCCCATCCGGTCACTACATCTATGTGACCAATACGGGCGGAGGCGACGTGACGGTCATCTCAACGCGAACCAGCACCGTGGTAGGAACGATCCCCGTAGGGACCCATCCCCACGACATCGTCATCTCGGGCGATGGGCGGTACGCCTTTGTGGCGAACAACGGATCGGACGATATTTCCGTGATCAACCTGCTGTCCCAGGAGACGGTAGGGCGAGTGCCTGTCGGCAAGCGCCCACTTGGGATGGCCTTATGGTGAGGAGCAGGGACTATTCAGGTAGATAGGCTGAAGGCTGAAGGCTTTTAGGGGTTAGTCATGCGTGATCACACAACACTTCGGGCATTTGAGTTGGCTGATGCAGTAGCAATGTTGGGTTATCGGGTAACCGCAGGGTTTCCGAAATGCGTCGAAGCGTGTGGATTTCTTACCCAATGAGGATTCCTCTCTGATAGAACCATAAGGTCGTAGAAACCGAGAAGGTCTTGAATGGCTTGATTCGTGATTGCGAGATCATTTACTACTCAGTCCCTAGTGTAGGCGACACTTGGCGCATGAAAGAAAGAGCGGACGAGGGCCGGTTGCGATTGAATGTTGGCAAGGTCGAACTGAACACGGCTTCGGAGGGACTCGTCTCTTCGCAACGGCGTCTTGCTGACGCCTTGGCGCTTGAGGTGGTTCCAGACGAACTCGTCGGGATTCAACTCTGGCGCATAGCCCGGCAGGAAATGCAGCTCCAGGCGACCGGCGAGTCGCTGGACGTACTGCGCGACCAGCTTCGCAATATGTGCGGGATGGCCGTCGAGGACCAGAAACACAGGGCGCTTGCGACCGCGCATAAAATGCTGGAGCAAGTCAACAAACCGCGAGGCGTTGAGCCGCTCGGTGTAGATCTCGTACCAGAATCCGCCGTGGGCGGTGACGGCGGAGATCGCGCTCACGCTCTGGCGCCGGCCGCTGGTCTGGACCTCAGGTGTCTGCCCCCGCAGTCCCCACGTTCGCCCCAGGACCTGGTCCGACCGGACTCCGGCCTCATCGAGGAAGCAGATCGTCGCGCCGACGCGCTTGGCCCGGGCACGCAGGCGGGGGAACACTACCGTTTTCCATCGCTCAATTGCCGCGGGATCGCGCTCGTACGCGCGCCGCAACGGTTTCTGTGGCGTGATGTCCAACTCGGCGAGCAGTCGGCCGACCGCCGTCACGCCCATCCGTACCCCGAACCTCTGCTCAATCAGGGCCGTCACAATCTGGCGGGTCCACAGGCCAAAGTCGAACCCGTACTGACGCGGGTCCTTGCCAGTGATCCATCGACGGACCTGCAGCTTCTGTCGCGGCAGAAGCGCCGGCTTACGCCCCGGATGCTTGCGCGCCTTGAGGGCCGCCTCGCCACCCCGCTTCGCGGCCTTCATCCACTTGTAGATTGTCGTGCGACACAGCCCGAAGCTTTGAATGACGCGACGTGGGGTTTCGCCCTCCTTCACCCGCCGAACCGCCAGCAGGCGGATTGTTTCCGAGGTCTCGTGTGACAGCGTGCGTCCGTCAATTCGCATGCCCCCTTTATATCACAGTTCAATCGAGAAGTGTAGCCTAAATATGAGACTGGGTAGTATAGCCTTCAGCCTTCAGTCTAAATGACTAAGTAGTTACGAGGAGCGACAGATGATGAGGCTTTCAGAGATCATGAATCGGAAGGTGGTCACCGTAGACACGCACGCCTCTCTGCGCCAGGCCCAGCGAATACTGGATCAGCATAACATCCGCCATCTATTCGTGATGGATGGTAAGCGTCTGGTTGGGATCGTCACCGATCGCGATCTTCGAAAGGCCGCTCCCTCCTCCAAGTCGCCTTTGACGGCCAGTGAGCGCGAGGAGTTTATGGACGAATTGAAGGTCGTGGAGGTCATGTCGCGGAAGCTGATCGAGGCCTCCCCTTCAACCACTGTGCGGGAGGCAGCGAAGGTGATGGTCCGGGAGAAGATCGGCTGCCTGCCGGTGGTGGAGGGCAACGCACTAGTTGGAATAGTGACCGAGATCGATCTCCTCGAGATGCTGGTCCGGGGAGAGGGGACGCCATGACCAGCGAGCGATTTCCTTTTCCCGGCATTCCGGCCATAGCGGATGGCTCGGCGGCAGTAGTCTGGGTAGACTCGCATATTACGCAGGGCGCCTGCGCCTATCCGATCACCCCATCCACCAACATGGGGAGCGGGTACCAGGCGGAGGTCGCGAATGGCACACGCAACCTCTGGGGCGAGCCACTCTTCTTCCTCGAGCCCGAGTCAGAGCATAGCTCTGCTTCCTCATGCGAGGGTTTTGCTCTGGCCGGTGGGCGAGTCTCGAACTTTACCTCCGGTCAGGGGCTGGTCCTGATGAAGGAGGTTCTCTACACCATCTCCGGGAAGCGGCTCCCGGCGGTCTTCCACATCGGCGCCCGCGCCCTCACCTCTCAGGCTCTGAACGTCCACGCGGGGCACGATGACGTGATGGCCGTGGCGGATGTGGGCTGGGGCATCCTCTTTGCAAAGAACGCTCAGGATGTGGCCGATCTGGCGCTCATCGCCCGCCGCGCCGCCGAGGAGGGGGAGACCCCTTTCATGACTGTGCAGGACGGCTTCCTCACCACTCACACGATTGAGAATCTCCTGCTTCCGGAACCGGAGCTGATGAAGGAGTTCATCGGGGACCCGTCTGCCAGCACGCGCCTGCGCAACCTCATGAACCCGTCGAACCCGCTCATGATCGGGGTCGTGCAGAATCAGGATAGCTACATGAAGGGGAAGATCGCCCAGCGGTTCTTCTACGATCGTCTTCCGGCGATTGTCGAGCGGGCGATGGAGCAGTTTTACTCCCTGACAGGCCGCCGGTATGGCCTGGTGGAGGCGTACCGGCTGGAGGATGCCGACTACGCTATCGTGGGGATGGGGGGGATGATCGAGACCGCCATGGCCACCGTCGATTATCTCCGAGATCGTCACGTAGTTCGGGCTGGCGCCCTCCACGTGACCTGTTTTCGCCCATTTCCAGGCCCACAGATCGTCAAAGCGACGAAACACCTGAAGGCGATGGCGGTGATTGAGCGTATGGACAACCCCGCCGCCCAATCGAACCCTCTCACCGCCGAGATCAAGGCGGCGTTCGCCGATGCACTGACGGGCGCCCCCGGGTACCCGGCGATCGAACGCATCCCGGTCATCTATTCGGGTTCGGCCGGCCTTGGGAGCAGGGACATCCGACCGGGCGACCTCGTGGCCACTATAGAGAATATGCGGCGCAATGATGGTGGGCCTCGCTACTTCGTTCTGGGGATCAAGCACGACTTGGCGCTCTTGCCCTCCGAAGATCCAGACGTTCAGCCAGCCGGTACCTTCTCGATGCGCGGCCATTCGATCGGTGGATTCGGATCGGTGACGACCAACAAGGTGATCGCCACGATCGTCGGCGATCTCTTCGGCTTGAAGGTCCAGGCCTACCCGAAGTATGGCTCCGAGAAAAAGGGGCTGCCCACCTCCTACTATCTGACCGTGGCCACAGAGCGGATCCGTACCCATTGCGAGTTGAGACAGGTCGATTTCGTACCGCTCAACGACATTAATGCCTTCAATCTTGGTAACCCGCTGGCCGGCTTAGCGGTAGGGGGCATGGTCTTCATCCAGACCGACAAGACGACTCCGGAGGAGGTCTGGACGCGGATCCCTGACTATGCGAAGAGGATCATCCGGGAGCGGCGCATCCAAGTCCTCGCCCTGGACACCGTGAAGATCGCGCGCGAAGCCGCCAGCTCTCCTGACCTGGAGCAACGAATGCAGGGGATTGTCCTGCTGGGGATTTTCCTCCGCTGTACGCCGTTTCTCCGCGAGCAGCGTCTGACCGAGGAGCAGGTCTTCTCGGCAGTAGAGCGATCGCTGCGCAAGTACTTTGGCAAGCGGGGTGAGCAGGTGGTTCGGGATAACCTGGTAGCAGTGAGGCGAGGCTATACCGAGGTCTTCGAGCTCCCGGCAGAGATGATGGCAGGGGCGGAAGTGATCGCATAGAGTGACTGTCCCGAGCCACTTGCTGAAGCCGCGGCGTACCTCCGTGACAGGAATGTTCACCGGACATAAGAAAGGTTCAGCCATGACAGATCAAGAGCCGGCATACAACCCTCTGGATGAGGAGCACGTCGAACAGGTTAACGGGACCAAGGCTTGCGGGCTTGAGAAGGAGATTCACGAAGGCTCCTTACCGCCGACCGGGCTCCTGGAACTCGACATTGAGCAGTACGTGGGCGATTTCAACGAGCGGATCATCGGGGCATATGCGGCTGGGACAGGCGAGCAGAGCCTGCCGGCTGATGTTGGGGTGGCCCGCAGTTTGATCCCGCCCGGGACCGCCGCCCTGCGCGACTTCAGTTACATTGCTCAGGAGATTCCTCAGTTCGACCGGGCAAAGTGTGTCGGCTGCATGGCCTGTGTAACGCAATGTCCCGACACCGCCATCCTGGGCAAGGCGATTCCGAGGTCGCATCTTGAGGCCGAACTGAGCGCCATTACCGACGATCAGGAGCGGGAGGGAATCCGAGCCCAGTGGGCCGAGACGAAAAAGTATGGTGAGGTCTACCAGAAGAAGGGGGAAGAGGGAGCCCTCTTTGGAATCTTCGTCGATCCGACCAAGTGCAAGGGGTGCGTCGAGTGCGTCGAGGTCTGCGATGCTCTCGGCTATCATGCTCTCACGATGGTGAAGAAGGACGAGAAGACGGTCCCCCGTTATCGAAACTATTTTGACTTCTTTCGGAAGGTAGGCCCGACCCCACGCAAGTATATCAACGAGCGGGCGCTGGCGGATATGATGCTCCACGAGGAGACGGCACTCCTCTACGTTGGTGGCGCCGGCTCGTGTATGGGGTGTGGTGAGGCGACGGCGATTCGGATGATGCTGGCCGCGACCGGATTCATCCACGGCGCTGAGGCGGTCGGGATCGTGGCGGCGACAGGGTGCAATACGGTCTACGGTTCGACCTATCCGTACAACCCGTTTCTGGTTCCCTGGACCAACTCCCTGTTCGAGAACGCGCCGGCGGTGGCGATGGGGGTTCGAGCCAAGTGGGATCAGCGCGGATGGCAGGAGAAGAAGGTCTGGGTCATCGGGGGGGACGGGGCGATGTACGACATCGGTTTCCAGTCGTTGTCGCGGATGCTGGCCTCCGGAATGGACATCAACGTGCTGATCCTGGATACGCAAGTCTATTCCAACACCGGTGGCCAAGCCTCCTCGGCGACCTATACCGGGCAGGATGCAAAGATGACCAGCTTTGGCAAGGTGGTGCCAGGCAAGCAGGAGCGGCGGAAAGAGCTGGCGCTCATCGCCATGATGCACCCGGACACCTTTGTCGCGCAGACCACCGCGGCCCACATCAACCATTTTTATCGGGCCATCATGGCGGCCAATGAGTACCGTGGGCCGGCCGTGGTCAGTGTCTACACCACCTGCCAGCCCGAGCACGGCGTGGCGGACGATCAATCCTCGCATCAGGCGAAGCTGGCGGTAGATTCCCGGGCCTTCCCCCTCTTTATTTTCGACCCACGGAAGGGAGAGAGGATCAGAGAGCGACTCAGTCTGGCGGGTAACCCGGCGGTGGGAGAAGACTGGTACAGGGTGCCTCACACAGGAGAGGTCATCGACTTCTTTGCTTTCGCCAGGACAGAGGGCCGGTTCGCGAAACAGTTCGATGCGGAGGGCCATCCGTCTGAAACTTTGCGCTACGCCCAAGCCGAGCGGCTTGCCAACTGGCGGCGCCTACAAGAGTTGGCCGGGGTGCGTTAGAAGAGGTTGTCGGATGGTCACTACTCAGGTGTTTTAGGCTGTAGGCTGAAGGCTGTTAGTCGTTGCGCACGGACCGAATGAAGGCGCACTTCGTCAGCCAGTTTACACGCTCTGAGCTTGGTATGGTCTCGCATGGCGCGTTCGTACAGTCTAAAAGCCTATAGGCTATCTACCTGAGCAGTGACGTCGGGTGTACGCCCATAGACGCATCGACAAGACCGCTGGTACGTACCTTTCTGGTGTCTTGTAGCAGGTACCCCAGAACAGCGAGAGAAAGTTGTCATTGCGAACGAAGTGACGCAATCTGACCCGGAGGGTCATTCCGAGAGAACCGAAGGAATCTCAGCTACGGAGATTGCTTCGCCTGCAGCTCGCAACGACACTGCGTGTCGGATTGCCGCGCACCCTGCGGGTGCTACTCAGAAACTGGCTAAGTTTCTCCCACCTGCGGGTCAGCCACCGCTGGATGGGATACTCGCAATGACGCAAGGAATCGAGTAGTTGCGAAGTCTATCGCTGTTCTTGGGAGGTATGGTCCGGTAGCCTCCAGCGCGTTGGTGTGCTATGCTTAGTGAAGCGATGCTGCCCTGCTGTGATTTATTTTAGTGATGCGGCGGGGTCTGGTTCACTGCGAGAAAGGGGTCAGGCATCAATTTGCCGAGGGGGGATTATGTATCCCGTTATCACTGCATTTGATCACTTGGTCTTTGCCGAGGCTCCAAAGCTGATCTATTGGGAACTTACGCGAGCCTGCGACCTGGCATGCAAGCATTGTCGAGCTGAAGCCATCGCGGAGCGCGACCCCTTGGAGCTCAGCACGGAGGAGGCGAAAGCGCTACTCGCGGAGCTGCTGGCGTTCGGGGACCCGCCCCCGCAACTGGTCCTGACCGGAGGCGACCCACTGAAGCGTCCGGATTTCTTTGAGCTGATACGGCACGGCAGAAGCGTTGGATTACCGATATCCGTGGCTCCGAGCGGTACCCCACTGCTCACGGCAGACGCGATCTCGGCTCTGGCGGCGAACGGGGTCGTGAGTATGTCGCTCAGCATCGACGGCTCGACGGCCGAGAGCCACGATCGATTCCGCGGAGTCGCGGGTTGCTTCGATACCACCATGCGTGCCATCCATGCTGTCCGGGCTGCGGCCATCCCACTTCAGATCAACACCCTGGTCACCCCCGAAACCATGACGGAGCTGCCCGATGTATTCCGGTTGCTTCAGGACCTGGGGATTATGCGGTGGAGTCTCTTTTATCTGATCGCCACAGGGCGCGGTCGGGCGCTGCGCGAGATCAGACCCAGCGAGGCCGAGGCGCTTCATAACTGGATCTACGATATTGTCAAGACTGCCCCATTCGCGATCAAGGCGACGGAGGCCCCGCATTTTCGTCGCGTTGCCTACATGCGAATGCGAATGGAAGGTCTGGATGACGCCTTGATCCGTCAGACGCCCATCGGGCGTGGGTTCGGGATTCGCGACGGGAACGGTATCATGTTTATCTCGCACACCGGGGATGTCTATCCATCCGGGTTCCTGCCAGCGATTGCCGGGAACGTGCGTCGGGAAAGCCCTGTGTCGTTATACCGTCACTCGGAGATATTTACTCGAATCCGCGACGTAGATCAATATGTCGGCAAGTGTGGCATCTGCGAGTTTCGCCAGATCTGTGGCGGGTCGCGAGCCCGTGCATTTGCCGAGACCGGCGATCCCATGGGAAGCGATCCGCTGTGTGCCTATAGGCCGGAGGCCGCGATGGTAGGGGCGACGGAAGGCGATTGAGGATGTTCGACAGGTGAAGAGTGGAGGAGAGTGTCGGGGCCGCCTGGATGGGAAGCTCATGATCCCGTAGCGTCGCCGAGTATTGCGAGGTCTGCACAACCGAGCGCTGTCAGTCGTGTCGATACTGCAGCGAGCGATAAGTCGTAGAGGACCAAGACCCGGATACCTGAGGTGATGTCCGGCAGCTTCCCTGCGTTTCGGATTGATGTTGGGACATCTGCTGAGCTGTATGGGGTACGCCGGTCTGTCAGTACCAACGCTGCAGTTCTTACACGTTAGGCGCATCGACCTCTGAGGGGTGGGGTGGTGATGCTTCACCAGCGTGGCCTTCAACAGTGGTCGGCTATGACGGCTGACCGAACACCCCATTTATTCCTTCAAACGACCCATTTTCGCATTCAGATGCCCTAGCCGATTGGTGGTATCCGGTATAGATTGTGTATAGAGGAGGCAGCGCTCTAAGCATCAGGCCGATAGTCTGTGAGGAGCTTATAGCGCATTAGCAGGGGCAGAAGGTCAGTTATTGCAATCGACAGGAGGGACGAATGCAGATCTCACGGGTTCTTTTTCCGACCGACTTCTCCCATGATGCCGAACACGCATTCCAGTATGCGCTCACATTCGCCCGCGAATTTGGCGCCGAGCTCTACCTTCTTCATGTTATCTACTTTCCTCCACAGACGCCGGAGTACGATCTTGGACAGGTCATCGACGGTCTGATCAAGAATGCTGAGGAGAGCTTGGATAAGCTGGTCGAGAGCGCCAAAGAGCCGAATCTGGTCTTTCACCGTGACGTGCAGGTCGGGGTGGAGCATGCCGAGATCACGAGGTTTGCCGAGAAGGAAAAGATCGATCTCATCGTGATGGGGACCAGTGGACGAACCGGGCTGGCTCATGTCTTTCTGGGGAGTGTCGCCGAGCGGGTAGTTCGCCACGCCTCCTGCCCAGTCCTGACCGTGAAGCTCCCGGCGGCGAAAGGTGTAGAGGCGGCAAAGAGGGGGTGAGCGAGATGACGGTGCAGCACGAGGCTCTGGCCCAGTATCTCAAGGTCGCCCTCGGTGGCGTCGTACAGGTGCAGGCCTTTCGACCGCTTACGGGCGATGGTCCCGCCTCTGCCATGCAGGAGCCCGGAGTTCTGAGGGGTTCCGACCTGAAGGCGTTCGGCTATGGCCAGCCGGTTCAGATCGACCTGCTCCTCAACGGGATTCCTCGTTCGTACGTCCTGTCCACGATGCGGAGAGGCCCGGGCTTTGGCCATGATCACATGGCCGACAGGGCGGGCGCCTTGATCTGGGCGCATGCCGCCTACGGGAAGCTTGCGCGCCACGTAGGGAGCCTTGACGTCGGCTTCTTCACCGACGAAGGACAGTTGCAATCGGCTGGGCGCGCAAAGGAGTACTTCCTCCTTGTAGAGAAGGTCGAGGGGGCTGTGTATCGAGTCGATCTTGAACGGATTCGGACCGAGGGGAAGGCGACCGCTTCCGACTTCGATCGCGCCAGGGCGCTCTCGGGATATCTGGCGAAGATTCATGCAGAGAAAGGTCAGGATGTCCAGTTGTACTTCCGTCGGATCCGGGATCTGATCGGCCACGGTGAAGGGATCATGGGGATCCTTGATGGATACCCGGCCGGGTATCTCCCCCTCCCCTCCCAACAGCAGTACCTCATAGAGAGCGGATGCATGGCCTGGCGACACTACCTGAAAGAAAAGGCCGAGCGCCTGAGTATCGTTCACGGAGACTTTCACCCCTGGAACATCCTCTTTCGAGAGGGGACCGATTTCACGCTGCTCGACCGGAGTCGTGGGGAATGGGGGGAGCCGGCCGATGACATCGCGGCCTTGAGCATCAATTACCTTTTCTTCTCGCTCTTGCGATCGGGGCACATGGAGGGGCCATTCCGGGAGTTGTTCGATCTCTTTTACGGCGAGTACCTTGAGCGGACCCACGATCTGGAGCTGAACTCTGTGATCCCGCCCTTCTACGTCTTTCGGGCTTTAGTGATCGCGAGCCCGCGCTGGTATCCTGACCTTCCGGAGCAGGTGCGCGTGAAGCTATTTCGGTTCGCCAAGGCGATGCTCCAAGTCGAGCAGTTCGATCACAAGGATCTCAATCGATACCTGATGTAAGGAGATTGCGATGGCGTGGGTGGCGTGGCTCACAGGACTTCCCGGAAGCGGCAAGAGTAGTGTGGGGTGTGCGGTCGCTCGGAGCCTGGAGGAACGCGGAATCCGGGTGCGGGTGTTGGAGCTCGATGAGATCCGCAGGGTGGTCACCCCCTCACCAAGCTATACAGCCGAGGAACGCGAGGTTCTCTATCTCGCCCTCGCCTACATGGCGTGGCTTCTCTACAACGAGGGGGTAAGCGTGATCATCGATGCGACCGCCCACAGACGACGGTTCCGCGATGTGGCCAGGGCGCTGATCCCTGCCTTTGCTGAGATCTTTCTCTGCGCGTCGCTCCCGGTGTGTCTGGCGCGGGCGGGGTGTCGGCATGGCAGCCACGCTCCTGCCGATGTCTATGGGCAAGCGGGTCGCAAGGGATCGACTGTACCGGGCGTCGATGAGATGTACGAGCCACCGCTTCACCCTGAGCTCGTACTTGATACCGAGGAGCTTCAAGTGACGCAATCTGCAGATCGGGTGGTGAGGTTTCTTGAAGCATTTCAGGTCGGCCTGTCGACAGCTTCGTTGGATAGGGATCGTGAGGATAGGCTGACCGCGGAGGAGGCGTTGATGAACGTGCTGTCTGACCTACAGGCGCCGGATAGCGCAGGGAAGCAGGACGAGCGAAGTGAGGCGTGCCCCTACCTGCGGCGAACCACTCCCCGCTCCAGGTACCCCATCGAAGGGTATTGCTTGGCGCACCTTGGCGGAGGGCTTCAAGTTGTTACCGTTGCCGAGTTTCGCGATCTGTGTACAACGGCCCAGCACATTCGGTGCCAACCGTACCGCAGACGGCACGAGCAAGCCCTGGTCCAGGGAGATTCGGAACGCTGAGCCGCCTGATGTGGGTAGGGAAGCTCTTGGTCTCTGGCAAGCGCTATTCCTGATATCGAAGAATGGTCAGTAGCCCCTCATTGAATATACAGGAGGCTCATTCCGAGCGGCTTGCCGCGTCCGGATGTGATAGGCTGGGGGTTGTAAGCGGATCAGGCAAGAGTCCAAGCTGGTGATCGGTCAAGAGCCGAACCGCTTGGCCGATTTATGCGTTGAGTTGACCGAGGGGAAGTATCCGGTTTGCTGAGGCAAAGGAAAGGAGCGTGACGATGAGAGTTAAGGATCGAATGAGGCGTTCGCTGGTCAGTCTGTCCCAGTCTGACACGCTGGATCATGCGCTGATGACGTTGAGGCGGTTCAATATCCGCCACCTCCCGGTGGTCGAAGGGGACCGTCTGGTGGGGATCGTCTCGGACCGGGACGTGAAGAAGGCCTCCCCTTCTCCCTTTGACTATCCAACCGTGGAGGAGTTCCGGGCCTTCACGTCTGCAGTGACCGTCAAAGACATTATGACAAAGGATGTGGTCACGGTCTCTCCTCTCACTCCCATCGAGGATGCAGCCTGTCTGATGAACCAGAAGCGGATCGGCGCGCTCCCGGTGGTCCAGGATAAGAAGCTGGTCGGGATCCTCACCGAGACCGATGTCCTTGGTGTCATGACTGAGTTGATGGGGGCCACACAGACCGCGTCTCGCATCGAGATCGAGATCCCGGCAAGCCCAGGCGTGCTCACCGAGGTTATCGGGATCGTCGAGGGGAAGCAGGTGGAGATCGCCAGCCTCGTGACCCTGCCGGCTCGTGAAGGGGCGAGGCGTCTCCTGATCATGAGACTTCGAACCATCAATCCGGACCCCGTCGTCAAGGCTCTGACGGAGCGCGGTTATCCGCAGGTTGTCGGTGAGTTTGTGTGCTAGCACGGCGATGCAGAAGATCCTGATGATGGTGGACGGCTCTTTCGCCGCGGCAGCCGGAGCGCGCTACGCTCTTGCTTTGGCCAAGGCCTGCGGGGCGGAGCTTGAGTTGCTCTTTGTCGCGGAGGATCAATCTGGTGAGGCGATGAGACGCGCCGAGGAGTCGCTGTTGCATCTTTTTCGACAGTCGCATGCCCTTGGCCTGAAGGTGCGGAGCGTGACAGAGATCGGCGATCCGATCCGGGTCATGCGGGAATATGTGGCGCGCGAGGAGATCACGCTGGCCATGGCGTCAGTGACAGGACCTGAGGTTGTGCGTCGCCTCCTCCGTGAGATCCCATGTGCGTTACTGCTGGTCCGGGTCGTCCATCCTGGAAGGATGGCTTCACCACACGAGATCCTGGTCCCGGTCTATTCCGGTGAGTTTGAAGGCGGTGGCCTTGAGGCGGCGGCCGATCTCCTGGCCAACCTTGGAGGGTACTGGCAAGCTCGAATTGTCCTCTTCCATCTGAGACAACCGTTAACGCGACTGTTCGATCGCCAGCTCGTTGGAGAGGAGACACCGGAACAAGCGGAACGTAAGTTGCGCCCGTTCATCGTGGCGCTCTCCCGTCGGGGCCTCGCTCCTGGGACGCGGGTCTCGTGGGGCCATAGCCACGGCCCTGGGATCACGGCTGAGGCGGCGGCCAGGCGGCATGATCTCATCTTTTTGGGTACGAAGGGGCCGAAGATCTTCCTGCGGTGGTTAGGTGCTAGCACCGTGGACCATTTGGTGCGGAAGAGTCCTTGCGATCTGATGCTCTTCCGGCCGGCAGCCGCCTGAGACCATGCGGGCGATGAGCGAAGATGCAGATTCACCGTCTGCCACCCGAAGAGGCGCTGAAGGCCCTTGGAACGACTGTCCAGGGGTTGAGCGAGGCCGAGGCAGAGAGGCGGCTCAGCGAATTCGGCCCCAACGAACTTCAGGCCGCAGAAAGGATACCGGTTCTTGCCATGCTAGGGAGGCAGTGTACCCATTTCCTGGCTATCCTCCTCTGGACTGCGGCGGTGCTGGCGTTCGTGGCGGATTGGATGAAGCCCGGGGAGGGGATGCATCTACTCGGCTGGGCCATCATCGGAGTGATCGGCGTGAATGCCCTCTTTTCCTTCGTGCAAGAATACAAAGCAGAGCGGGCGATCATTGCCTTGAGGCGCCTCCTGCCTATGCGCGTAAAGGTCCTTCGTGCCGGCGAGGTCAGGGAGACCTCAGCGTCCATGCTGGTGCCTGGTGATGTTGCGATTCTCGCTGAGGGAGATCGAGTGCCTGCCGATGGGCGGGTGATTGCTGCGGTCCAGTTCCGGGTCAACAACGCTCCACTGACGGGCGAATCGGTCCCCAAGACCCGCACGGCAGAGGCCGCGACGGAGGGCCCCCTCGTCGAGAGCGCCAACGTCGTCTTTGCCGGCACCACCGTCCTCTCAGGGACGGCGAGGGTGGTTATCTTTGCGACGGGGATGAGCACGGAGTTTGGCAAGATCGCCCACCTGACTGCGGGCGTCGAGGCCGAGATGAGCCCTCTTCAGCAAGAAATCCGAAAGGTTACTCGACTGATCGCTACGATTTCTATCGGCATCGGTCTCGCGTTCTTTGGGCTCGGGGTCCTGATGGGTCGGAGCTTCTGGGAGAATTTTGTTTTTGCGGTAGGACTCCTGGTGGCCAACGTTCCGGAAGGCCTCCTGCCGACGGTGACCCTCGCATTGGCTGTGAGTGGGCAGCGGATGGCCAAACGGAAGGCGCTCATAAAGAACCTGGTATCGGTGGAGACGCTGGGATGTGCCACGGTCATCTGCACGGATAAGACCGGGACCCTCACGGAGAATCGGATGGCTGTCACGCGCATCTACATCGACGGCCGCGAGATCCGGGTTTCGGGTGGTTCAGTGACCACGGAGGGAGGAGGACCAGTGACCCCCGATCTCCTGAGACAGTGGGCGCCACTCTTTGCGATAGCGGTCGGGTGCAACAACGCCAGTCGCCACCACGACCAGGATGCAGCAGCAGCCTCAACGTTCGTCGGCGACCCGACGGAAATCGCCCTGCTGGAGTGTGCAGCCGCTGTGCTGCCCAACGGGCCTGACGTATCGCCTCGAGTTGGGGAATTCCCGTTCGATGCCGACCGGAAGCGGATGACCACGATTCATGCGACGACGTCTGCGAGCAGAGTGGCCTACGTGAAAGGCGCCCCCGAGTCGGTGTTGTCGATCAGCCGCTTCGTCCTTCGTGACGGGCACGCGATCGGTCTGGGGGAGGCCGAGCGTGAGGCGATCGTTGACCGGCTGAATACGTTTGCCGGATCGGCCCTGCGGGTATTGGCCCTGGCGTACCGGGAGTTGCCGGAGGCCGCCCAACTCCCGTTGATGGAAGAGACGGAGCGGGACCTGATCTTTGTCGGCCTGATCGCCATGTACGATCCGCCAAGACCGGAGGTCCCCGATGCGGTAGCCCGTTGCAGGAGGGCTGGGATCAAGCCGATCATGATCACCGGGGACAACAGCCATACCGCTCTGGCCATCGCACGTGCTATCGGGATGGTCCACGGGGATGAAGCGCTGGTTCTTGAGGGTAGCCAGGTCGAACGGATGCGGGACGAGGAGCTCAAGTCCGCCCTCGCCAGTCCGGAGATTCTCTTTGCCAGGATGACCCCCACCCAGAAGATGCGGGTCGTTACCATCCTGAAGGAGATGGGAGAGGTGGTTGCTGTCACGGGCGACGGGGTCAATGACGCCCCGGCCTTGAAGAAGGCCGACATCGGAGTGGCCATGGGGATCGCCGGGACCGATGTCGCCAAGGAGGCCGCCGACATCATTCTGCTCGATGACAACTTCGCCACCATCGTTGGCGCCGTCGAAGAGGGGCGGGCGGTCTATGAAAATATCCGGAAGTTCGTCACTTACATCCTTGCGAGCAACATTCCGGAGATGGTCCCCTATCTGGCATCGGTGGTGTTTCAGATCCCCCTCCTGCTCACGGTGGTTCAGATCCTGGGCGTCGACTTAGGCACTGATATGCTGCCGGCCCTGGGCCTCGGGGCCGAGCCGTCGGATGCGAACACGATGGATCGCCCGCCGAGGTCCAGAGAGGAGCGCCTTTTGAATTTCCCGTTACTAGCCAGATCGTACCTTTTTCTCGGACCGATCGAAGCGGCTGCGGCCATGAGCGCCGGGCTGTGGTATCTTACTACCGGTGGATGGGAGTGGGGCATCGACCTGTCAGCGGAGAGCCCGCTCTACAGACAGGCGACGACGGTGGCGTTCGCCGCGATCGTCATCTGCCAGGTGGCGAACGTCTACGCTTGCCGGAGCCAGAGGGCATCGATCCTCTCGATGGGCCTGTTCAGGAACCGACTCATCGTCTGGGGTATCGCGGTCGAGATCTCGATTCTCGGCCTGATCGTCTACAGCCAGATTGGGAACCGGATCTTCGGGACCGTCGCTTTCGAGGGAAGGTTCTGGTGGTCTCTGTTTGTCTTCGCGGCGCTGTTGCTCCTTGCAGAAGAGGCGAGGAAGGGGATCGTTCGCCGCCTCGATCCAGGGAGAGGACTTCGTTATCAGGAGGGGACCGTATGAAGCCAAAGGCTGTGCCATTGGAGAAGCGATGGGAGGAATCGACAGAGGCTGAACCTTCGAGGGATCTCGGGATAGAGGTCGAGAGACCGCTCGATGCCGAGGATGTGGCCCTCTCCTTGCTGGAGGCAAAGGTACGGGCAGAGGAGACGCGAGCGGATCTCAGTTCGACAGAGGCACATGCAGACTTGAGCGTACGCCTTCCGCGTGCCGTGATCTTACGCCTCTCGGCAGAGGCTGCCAATCGCAACATCACCCCGTCAGAGTTGATCAAGCGGGCCCTCATGCAGTATCTGCCCCCGCAGAAGGCCGAGTCCAGCAGGTGATGACGGACACACAGGCATGAGCCACGACAGAAAACTGACCCTCACGATAAAGGAGGCTCTCTCATGCTAGCCGGATTTCCAAAGCAGGTCACACTTCGGACCGGAACGAGCGTCACGATTCGCCCAATGGTCAAAGAGGATGCGGAGAGGCTTCATGCCTTCTTCTGCAGGGTACCGCGCGAGGATCGTCTCTTTCTGCGGGACGATGTATCCCTCCGGGAGGTGATCGATTCGTGGGCGGAAGAGCTTGATTACGAGAAGGTCCTTCCGCTCGTAGCCTGGGTGGACGACACCATCGTGGCTGATGCCACCTTGCATTGCCGCAAATTGGGCTGGACTAGTCATGTGGGAAAGGTGCGCCTGGTCGTCGATGTAGACTACCGGGGGAAGGGGCTCAGGACGCTCATGATCAGGGAACTGATCGACACCGCCAAGAAGGTAGGCCTTGAAATTCTCGTCGCCGAGATCATGGGGGGTCAGGCGAGTAATCTGAGTGCCCTTAAGCGGTTAGGATTCGAAAAGGAGGCGGTCTTCTACAACTATGTCAAAGATCAAACAGGAGAGGAACATGACCTCGTGATTATGATGAAAAACCTGCAGATTGAGCCGGCCATGGTTCCCTTCTAACTCCGAAGGCTGATCGACCCGCGCTGCAGGACGACAGCGGAGATTCTGGACTGTGAGGCATGACCTATGAAGCTGGTGATCAGGCTGAGGCCACCCGAGAGACGGGCTCCCCATCGGCCCCTACACAGGTAGAGCCATAGCGGGTTCGCTACGATCGGAAGAGGGCCAAGCGGTCGGTTTTGGAGGAGTTGAAGGTGGAACGGTGAGACGATGCTCAGTCCATTGAAACCTGAGACGCTCCGTAAGATCTGCCCGCCGGAGAGCCTCCCTTTCGAAGGGACTGATGAGCTCAAACCCCTGGAGGAGGTTGTGGCCCAGGATCGTGCTGTCCAGGCCATCACCTTCGGTGTCGGCATCCGCAGTGAAGGGTTCAATCTCTTTGTCCTTGGGCCTGCCGGAACTGGCAAGACCACAGCGATCAAACGCTTCCTGGCCAGCGAGGCGGCTAAGCTCCCTACCCCCCCTGATTGGTGTTATGTCAATAACTTCGCTGATCCGCAACGTCCCCACGCGCTATGCCTTCCGCCAGGCCGCGCCCACCTCTTCCAGGCCGACTGCAAGCAGCTCCTGGAGGAGCTGAAGATTGGCGTTCCCAGAGCCTTCGAGTCCGAAGCCTATGAGCAGAACCGTCACACCATCCTGGAGGAGCTGCAGAAACAGACGGGCGACGAGCTGGAGGCCTTGCGGAAGCGTGCGGAGGCGCTTGGGTTTGGGCTTGCCAAGACGGCCAGCGGCTTCATGGTCATCCCCTTGTTTCAAGGAAAGCCACTGAAGCCGGAAGAGTTTGAGGGTCTCGATGAGGAGACTAAGCGACTGGTCAACCTTAGGAGCGAGGAGGTGCAGAAGGATCTGGCCGCGACGCGCCGCCGCATCCGCGACCTGGAGCGGGAGGAGAAGAATCGTCTCGACAGGATGGACCGGGAGGTCGCGACTTCTGCGGTTGATCATCTGATCGAGGAAGTCCAAGAGCGTTACGCAGATCACGCAGCGGTACAGGCGCACCTCGAGGCGACACGTGAGGACGTCATCGCCAACGTGGATCTGTTTCGTCGAGACCAAAGCGGGGCAGAAGGGCTGCTGGAACTGACTGCCATGCTGCGGCAAGGCTTGGACCCCTTCGACCGGTATCGGGTCAATGTCTTGATAGAACATGGGGAAGATGGCGGCGCGCCAGTCGTGGTCGAGCCTCACCCTACCTGTCAGAACCTGCTTGGACGCATCGAACATCAGGTCCACATGGGTGCCCTCTACACTAACTTCCTGATGGCCAAGGGGGGCGCCTTGCACCGGGCCAATGGGGGCTTCTTGGTCTTGGAGGCCATGGAGCTGCTCAAACAATTCTTTGCGTGGGACCAACTGAAGCGGACGCTCAAAAACCGCCGGATCAAGATCGAAGAGCCAGGGGAGCAGTTCCACCTCTATAGCACGGTTGCGCTCGAGCTCGAGCCGATCCCGCTGAACGTGAAGGTGGTCCTCATCGGCAGTCCGCAGCTCTACTATCTGTTGCACGCCCTCGACCCGGAGTTTCTGGAGCTATTTAAGGTCCAGGCAGAGTTTAGTGATCGCGTGGCTCGGACTCCTGAAACGATCCTGGCCTTTGCCCGCCTTCTGTCAACCTGTTGCGAGACCGAGGGGCTCAAGGCGTTCGATCGGGGTGCCGTTGCGAAGCTGGTGGAGCACAGCTCTCGCCTAGTGGAGGATCAGGAACGACTCACCACGACGTTCAGTCATCTCCTGGATGTGGCGCGCGAGGCCAGCTTCTTGGCCGAGCAGGCCGGACACCACCGGGTCATGGCGGAAGACGTGCGTGGGGCTACCCTCGCCAAGATCAAGCGATCCAATCGACTGGATGAACGGCTACAGGAACTGATCACTGAGCGGACTATCCTTGTCGATACCGATGGCGCCGTAGCTGGCCAAGTGAATGGGATTGCCATTCTCTCGCTTGGGGAGTATCACTTCGGTAAGCCGAGTCGAATCACGGCGCGAACCTTCCTCGGGCGAGGCGGCATCATCGATATCGAGCGCGAAGCCCGGATGGGTGGCCGTATTCACAGCAAAGGCGTGCTTCTCCTTTCAGGCTATCTCGGCGGCCGCTACGCGCAGCAGGTGCCCCTTGCCCTGTCGGCGAGTCTCGCCTTCGAACAACTCTATGAAGAGGTGGAAGGTGACAGCGCCTCCTCAGCGGAGCTGTATGCGATCCTCTCAAGCCTGTCAGGGCTTCCGGTCAAGCAGGGATTCGCGGTTACGGGGTCGGTTAATCAGCAAGGAGTGGTTCAGGCTATCGGGGCCGTCAACGCCAAGATCGAGGGGTTTTTTGATGTCTGCCGTGCGAGGGGGCTGACGGGAGAACAGGGGGTCCTGATCCCAGCGAGCAATGTCCGGCACCTCATGCTGAGGGAGGATGTCGTAGAGGCCGTCGCCGCGGGGCAATTTCAGATCATTCCCGTTCACACCATCGATGAAGGGATTGCCTTGCTTACCGGGCGGGAAGCGGGTGAGCGCGATCCGGATGGGACCTTTCCCGAAGGAAGCGTGAATGCGCTGGTGCAGGGGCGGCTCATCGAGATGGCGGAGCAGGCGAGGGCTTACGGAGCTGAAAGCCAGGTGTCGCCCAGCTCAGACCGCCAGGACGAGTTGCCGTAGCGCCTGGGAAGATGCATGAAACCCCACGGCCAAAAGATCGGCATAGCATTGCAGCAATAGGGAACGGATAATGCCGGAACTCAGACAGGATAAGGCGACCAGGGAGTGGATCATCATCGCCACAGAACGGGCCAGACGTCCGCACGACTTCCGAGTGAAGCGGAGCCGGGTGGATCTGACCTTATCGGAAGGGTCTTGCCCGCTTTGCCCGGGTAACGAGGCCATGACGCCACCAGAGGTCATGGCATACCGTCACGGCAGCCAGGCGAACGGCCCTGGCTGGTGGGTCCGAGTGACTCCGAACAAGTATCCCGCCCTTATCCCAGAGGGGAGCCTCGAGCGGAAGGCTGAAGAGGAATTTTTTCGAAAGATGGACGGCGTCGGACGACACGAGATCGTGGTCGAGAGCCCACACCATGACCTCTGTATCCCGCTGATGGACGACTGGCAGGTGGAAGAGGTCCTCTGGGCCTACCGGGAGCGCTTCCTGGTTCTCCAGGGGGATCCCCGTATCAGCTTGATCATCATTTTCAAGAATCACGGGTTAGGAGCCGGAACCTCGCTTCAACACCCCCATTCCCAGATTATCGCCACCTCGGTTATCCCCCTCAACGTCCGTAATAAGCTCTACGAGGCGGACCGCTACCATGACGAACATGGGCGGTGCGTCTACTGCGACATGCTGAATGAAGAGCTGCGGGATGGCAAGCGGATCATCGTTGAAAATGACGCGTTCGTCGTGTACCACCCCTTTGCCTCCCGATCCCCGTTCGAAACGTGGATTGTCCCCAAGACTCATGAGGCTTGTTTTGCCCTGATTTCTCCAAACGACTGCAAGCAGCTCGCTTGCACGCTGAAGACCACTTGGGCGAAGCTGCACCTGGCGCTGAACGATCCGGACCTCAACTTTGTGATCCACACCCGGCGGAGCGCGCACGAGGTGAGCGAGTCGTATCACTGGCACCTGCAGATCATGCCCCGCTTGATCAACCAGGCCGGGTTCGAGCTGGGGTCCGGCATGTACATCAACACCGCCTTGCCAGAGGAGACAGCGGCCTTCTTGAGCAGCGTGCAGATTTGAAGGTGGTACGGAGGTACGGGGTCAGAGGTGTGAAGTGTGAGGAGGAGCGCGGGGGTACGCGAGGCTGCGCTGATGGTCTGGTGGGACAGGTTCCCGCAGTAGATGTAGGCGATGGAACATAGTTCACAAGGGGGAGAAGAGTCATGGTAGATCGTAAGATTCCGGTTAAGTCGGTCAAGAAGGTTGGTTCGCTACTCAGCGAGTTGCTAGAGATTGAGCGACAGGTGTCTGCACGTGCCCATGAGCTTTTCAGGGATCATGGTTGGCAAGCCGGCCGCGAGTCTGAGAATTGGCTTCAGGCTGAAAGGGAGCTTCTGCGGCGGCCCTGTGCGGAGCTGGTTGAGACTGATGGAGAGATTCGAGCGAACTTTGCCCTGGCTGGCCTTACCGCCAAGGATATTAAGATTCTGGTTGAACCCAACCATCTGACGGTGCGAGCGGTCACAACACACGAAGACAGAAAGGAGGAGGGGACCTGCCACTTCTCCGAGTTTCATCGGGGAACACTCTACCGGTCAATGTCCCTGCCGAGTACCGTCATTCCGGGGAAGGCTCAGGCAGAGATGAAAGAGGGCATGCTCACGGTCATCCTTCCCAAGGAGAAAGAGCCTGCCCGCAAGAAGGTCCGGATTAAGAAATAGTGAGCGAGGGCTTACGGTTGGTCCTGGAGCGAGCGGGACGACTACTTCAGTGGGCGGACGGAGCGGTGATGGGCGGTGAAGCTGATGGCGCGCAGGGGCCTTGGCTAAGAGGCAAACACCTGCAGGGAGGTGCGATCATGACAGTGCCAGCGCGTGTACGTGAGTGGTTGGACCAGCAAAAGGTACAGTACGAGGTTATCCCTCATCGAGAGGCCTACACAGCTCAGGAGGTGGCTGGGGCCTCGCACATCCCCGGTCGGGCCTTCGCCAAGGTGGTCATTCTGAAGGGGCAGCAAGGTCTGACCATGGCGGTCTTGCCAGCCAAGTGTCGATTGGACGTCACTCGGATGCAGCAACTTTTGAACGACAGTACGGCGACCCTGGACCCGGAGGCCGATTTCGCGAAGACATTCATTGGCTGCGAGCCAGGGGCCATGCCTGCCTTCGGTAACCTTTACGGGGTCCCGATCTACTTTGATCAGCACTTGATGAAGGAGCCGACGATCACCTTCCCTGCGGGAAGCCACCACGAGGTGATCCGAATTGCTTCCAGCGACTTTCTCCGATTGACGGGCGCTCAGGTGCGGGAGATATGCGAAACTCCGCGCGAAGAAGTCGCTTGAATGTGAGTTGAAAAAAGGCTCAGGCAGCAGGCCCTTTGAAGGCGTGATCAGTAGGCGGCACATTCCAGCGTCAAGCCGAAGGGGTGTGTTTAGCCTTGGGGGCAGAGCGTCCTGAAGGACCATTCTGCCCTCAGGGGGCAGTATTATTTCACCCGGTTACAGCTTGTAACCAAACTGGCGGAGCAGCGCCTTTCGCTCGGTGATGTCGGATTCCTGCTCAATCCCCTTCGGTGACAGTCCATCCACGACCCCCATGATACCCCGCCCGTGAGGCGTCTCAGCCACAATCACCTCCACCGGGTTGGCCGTTGCGCAATAGATGCCACAGACCTCCGGCACCTGCCGAATGGCCGGAAGGACAGTGATCGGAAAGCAGTTGCGTAAAAAAATCAGGAAGCTGTGGCCGGCCCCAATGGCGTAAGCGCTGTTACGCGCCAGCTCCACCAGCTCCTGATCAGTCCCACTCCAACGTACCAGGCATGGCCCTGAGGACTCACAGAATGCAAGCCCAAAGGCAATACCAGGCACAGCCGTCACAAGGGCCTCGTGCAAGTCTTCGACGGTCTTGATGAAGTGCGCTTGCCCCAAGATCAGGTTGATCGGGTCAGGTTTGTGTATGGCCACTGAAATAAAGCTCACCGCCACGGCTCCGCACTCCCATTCTTGCTCATCAAAGTACGTCTGGGTAGGCGGGTTGAGTAAACGGTCTTAGTCCCGCTCGCGCAACTGTTTAGTTGCCTCCGCCCATCCTGAACGTGGTGGCACTGGGGGCACGGTGATGGCAGCCCCTCCTCGCACCTGAACCTCTACTTCATCGGTGAGGTCTGCCTCCGCTTCCCAACCGCGTTATCAGGCGTCTCTTCGCAGTCTATTCCTAAAAGAGTGACCTGCCCTCCATCCGTCTTCGGCGGCTGCCACCGGCACCAGTAGCTGGACGGCCGGACTGCGGACGGCGTCCCACCCACGGTTCTAGAATTGGGCGGCTTCTCATGCCGTGCGACCGAGTGGCTCCAGATGGGTGATCTCGGCAGCCCTCTTGCTATGCATCGCGTGCCACAGATCCCAATCCTGCTGAAGCCCAAGCCAGAAGTCAGCCGACATCCCCACTACCCGGGCCAGTCGCAGAGCCGTATCCGGAGTCACACTCCGCTTGCCGCGGACGATTTCATTCAACCGGGGGAAGGAGATTGCGAGACGCACTGCCATAGCCGACTGGGTCATCCCCAAAGGCTGAAGGAATTCCTCAAACAACATCTCCCCTGGATGGGTGGGGGGCCTGTCACGCGGTAGTTGGCGGCCGACGAGCCCTGTTGTGTAAGCCGCCCCGCGACCGAATGCCCGCTTGCTAGTGGTAGTCCGTGATTTCGACGTCGTCGGCATAGCTGTTCTCCCAACGAAAACACACTCTGTACTGATCGTTGATCTTGATGCTGTACTGCCCGCTCCGGTCACCATGGAGTCGCTCCAGGTGATTCCCTGGAGGCACCGCCAGCTCTTGGAGATCACGTACCCGGTTCAGTTGATCCAGCTTCCGACGGGCAACAGGCCACACAGCGCTGGAGCACGTCCTACGTGCCGCTGGAGTGCCAGAGCCGTCGAAGATAGCTTCAGTGCCTCGGTCCAGGAATGAGCGTATCACGTATCATATTATAACGAATCAGTAGTGTCCGGTTTATTTGAACGAGGTAAACTGCAAAGCCAATATTGAAGCGAGTGTCGAGAGATTTATGGGTGTCCACGATTTGAATTTCAAATTGAATATTTGCCATACTTCCGGTTTTAACCAACCGGAGGTGATGCATGAACGTGGGCAAGACGCTGTTTGCGCAGATCATGGAGTACGTACCGTGGAAGACATTCGGTCGCATCATCGAACGACACAACGGCGACGCGGGAGTGCGCACCTTGGGTTGCGCCGAATTGTTTCGGGTCATGGCCTTTTCGCAGTTGACGTGGCGCGAGTCTTTGCGCGATATC
>Ga0315281_10001658_pt1 | contig 33028 bp, 31 predicted proteins | sample YL17G07_0_MG_FD_204540 | JGI IMG/M metagenome (GOLD analysis project Ga0315281, IMG submission 204540) | Sediment microbial communities from Yellowstone Lake, YNP, Wyoming, USA - YL17G07_0 | ecosystem: Environmental > Aquatic > Freshwater > Lake > Sediment | place: USA: Wyoming | collected...
TGACCTGGCCGGTTCATATTTCCCCGCTTCCCTGCGCGAATAGAACAACTATTCGCTTGAAAATCGTGAAAATCTGCCCTCGCCCAGCTCATTTTTCGCTTCGATTCCCTAAGTCCGACAGACTCCTAGCGCACCAGCAGGATATAGTGGTCAGCCTGCTCCATGCACTTTTGCAATTCGTGAGAAAGGTATCCCGGCATGGACGAAAGGATGCGCTGCGCGATCGCAAAAGCCGCTTCGAACTCGCTGCTTTGGCCCGCGCGAATCTGTAGGGGTGCGATTTCAAGTACCAATGAAATCCCCTGGCCTACTCAACGAGCTCGGCTTCCAGATGCGCTTGTTGGCTTTTGTGCAACGCCATGCCGCGCAGCAGACTCACCAGAATGGTGACGGCGCCCGCGATCAGCGCGAGCGCGAGAGTTGCATCCCCGATAAGTTTGAGAATCCCGAGGGTGGAGTCATTGAGCGGGTCGATCATGCGCAGTTGCGACAGGTAGCCGGGGATGTAGAAGAAGCGGCTGAACAGCACAGTCACCATGATTATGCCCATGACCAGTTTGACCGTGAATTCCTTCACATAGGTGGTTCCGACCGCGCCGACCTGGATGCCGAACAGCGATCCGCATAGGATGATCATCGCGAGGCGGATATCGACCACGCCTTCCCATGCATACAGCATCGTGCCGCCCACACCCATGACGAAGGCGATCACCAGTTCTGTCGCCGAGGCCATCAGCGTCGGCACACCCAGGATATAAATCATCGCCGGCACGCCGACGAATCCCCCCACCGCGATGGTCGCCGCGAGCATGCCGGTTGCAAAGCCGAGGGGCACGAGAAACAGGACGGATACCCTGGCGCCGATGCTCTTGAAATGCATCATGGTTCCGGGAATATGGATCGATTGCACCCAACGCGCCAGACGCGTGGCTTCATGCGGCGCATCGTGCGTGCCGCTGCGGTGAATTTCATACGCGTCGCGCAGCACATAAATGCCCACGATGGCAAGGACGGCGATGAATATGACCGAGACATACAGGCTCGTGCCGACTTCACCGTATTGATGCTTGATGCCGGTCATGGCGTGCTTCCCTGCCAGCATGCCCAGCTCGGCGAACAGGCCCATGACCAGACCGAGCTTGAGATCCACGTGGCCGTACTTGTTGCGCTTGACCGCGCCGACCAGCGCCTTGGGGAACTTGTGGCAGATGTTGCTCGCGACCGCGACGATGCCCGATACGCCGAGCGTCATCATCGCGGGGGTGAGGACGAATGCACCCCCCGATCCGATGAAGCCGCTGACCATGCCGCCGATAAACCCGACCAGAAACAGCATGGCCACATCGAAAGCGGTGATTTCTATGAACAGAATCGATTCCATACATTTTCTCCGTCAAATTTGCCGAGAGTGCGACTTCATTTGCTGCTGGTTGCGCCGTTTGCCGCCTTCAGTCCCAGCGCCTCCCAGAAGTAACCGGTGAACGCGCCGTGCACATACGAGAAAGCGAAAGCGATGACGATAGGCGCGAAGAAAAAAAGCTTGTCTCCGTCGTGTGTGGCGCGCGCCCACGCCACCAGTCGATCGGCAGAGAAAAATAACACTGTGTAAAGGACACAGCTAATCAGGCCGTACAGCGCGGCTTTTCTGGCAGCCGCTGCATCGCGGATCATGTCTTACCCTTTCGGTTTCAAGTTGGAGGATTCTGCAATCGGGAATTCGGCTATCGGGCCGGGGGAATGCCGCCCTGCGTGCAAAGTTCAATCCGTCACTGCTCCCTTGCTCGCGGTGGTGGTGAGTTTCATGAACTTGGCGAGCACGCCGGTGGTATAGCGCGGCTTGGGTTGCTTCCATTTCTTGCGCCGCGCGGCGAGTTCCCTGGCCGGCACGTTGAGCTGGATGAGATGTTTTTTCGCGTCGATAGTGATCGAGTCGCGTTCCTTGACCAGCGCGATGGCGCCCCCGACATAGGCCTCCGGCGCGATATGGCCGACCACCATGCCCCAGGTACCTCCGGAGAAACGTCCGTCGGTGATCAGGCCCACCGATTCGCCCAGCCCCTGACCGATCAGCGCCGAGGTTGGTGCGAGCATTTCCTGCATGCCGGGGCCGCCCTTGGGGCCTTCATAGCGGATTACGATGATGTCGCCCGGCTTGATTTTTTTCGCGAGTATCGCCTTCATCGCCGCGGGTTCGGTATCGAACACGCGCGCCGGGCCGGTGATGGCAAGACTCTTGAGACCGGTGATTTTCGCCACGCAACCTTCGGTGGCGAGGTTGCCCTTGAGGATGGCGAGGTGGCCCTGTTTGTACATCGGGTTCGACCAGGGGCGGATTACCTCCTGATTCTTGCGCGGCGAGTCCGGAACAGTCTTGAGCATTTCCGCCATGGTTTTGCCGTGGATGGTCATGCACTCGCCGTGCAGCGCGCCATTCTTGAGCAGAATCTTGAGAACCTGCGGTACGCCGCCGGCCCGATGAAAATCGACCGCGACGAAACGCCCGGATGGTTTCAGGTCGCACAGCACCGGCACTTTTTTGCGCACGCGCTCGAAATCGTCGATGCTCCACTTCACTTTCGCGGCGTGCGCGATGGCCAGGTAATGCAGTACCGCGTTGGTCGAGCCGCCGGTGGCCATGATGAGTGCAACCGCGTTCTCGATCGACTTGCGGGTGATGATGTCGCGCGGCTTGAGATCGTTGTGAATCGCCCGGATCAGCACGCGCGCAGACTCGGCGGCCGAATCGGCTTTTTCCGCGTCCGGCGCGGCCATCTGCGAAGATCCGAGCAGGCTCATGCCGAGCGCCTCGAACGACGACGACATGGTGTTGGCGGTGAACATGCCGCCGCACGCGCCGACCGATGGGCAGGCATTCCTTTCGATGCCGATGAAATCTGCATCGCTCATCTTGCCCGCGGTGTAGGCGCCGACCGCCTCGAAGGCTGAAACAATCGTGAGGTCCTGGCCCTTCCATTTGCCGGGCTTGATGGTGCCGCCGTAAACGTAAATGCCCGGCACATTCATGCGGCACATGGCGATCATGCCGCCGGGCATGTTCTTGTCGCATCCGCCGGCCACCAGCACGCCATCCATCGCCTGGCCATTGACGGCGGTCTCGATGACATCGGCGATGACTTCGCGCGATACCAGCGAATATTTCATCGCTTCGGTGCCCATGCCGATGCCGTCGGTGACGGTGGGCACGCCGAACATCTGCGGCTTGGCGCCTCCCGATTCGAGGGCGGCGATAGCCTTGTCGACCAGTGGCTGAATGCCTGCGTTGCACGGGTTCATGGTCGAGTGGCCGTTGGCGACGCCGACGATGGGTTTGTCGAAATCGCCGTCCTTGAATCCGACGGCGCGCAGCATGGCGCGGTTGGGGGAGCGGGCGACGCCGCCGGTGATGAGTACGGAACGCTTATTGTCTGGCATGGCACCCTCTGAAACGTGGTTCGCGGCTAGAGAAGCTAGAATGACGCAACAATCCGTCATTTTACTCGATTGACCTCATGCTGAACTATCCCCAATTCGATCCTGTCGCACTCTCGCTAGGCCCGCTTGCCATTCGCTGGTACGGCATCATGTACCTCATCGGCTTCGTGCTGTTTGTGGCGCTGGGCCGCTACCGTGCAAGAACGCAACCGCAGCAGGGCTTCGTCATGAGCGACATGGATGATCTGCTCTTTTACGGTGTACTCGGCGTGATTCTCGGTGGCAGACTGGGCGAGGTGCTGTTCTATCATCCCGGTTATTACCTCGCTCACCCGCTGGAAATTTTCATGGTATGGCAGGGCGGCATGTCGTTTCACGGCGGGTTTCTGGGCGTGCTGTTTGCAATGCTGTGGTTCGCGCACCGCAAAAACATGTCCTGGCTGCAGGTCACCGATTTTATCGCGCCGCTGGTGCCGCCCGGTCTGGGTGCGGGGCGCCTCGGGAATTTCATTAATGGCGAACTATGGGGACGCCCCACCGATCTGCCGTGGGGCATGGTATTCCCGCGTGCGGACAGCCTTCCCCGCCATCCGTCGCAGTTGTACGAGTTTGCCCTCGAAGGCGTGGTGCTGTTTGTGCTGATGTGGCTGTATTCGCGCAAGCCGCGGCCGCTGGGCGCGGTATCCGGGTTGTTTCTGATCGGCTACGGCAGCTTCAGGTTTCTGGCGGAATTCACGCGCAATCCCGATGAGGGCATTTTCGGGCTGATGACATTCGGCGTGAGCATGGGACAGTGGCTTTCATTGCCGATGGCCGCCGCAGGTGTCGCGCTGTTTCTCTGGAGCGCGCGGCAGCGTAATCGGCACGCGCAGTAGCCTCTTCCGGCGCGCAAATTCGTTGCCGGGGGTCATGACTTTTTCTCTTCCCGCACCCGGAGCGCCCCAGTACAATATCCTCTGGATCTTTGGGGATTTTCATGCGTTTCTGTATTGTCGGCGCAGGCGCCATCGGCGGTTTTGTCGGAACAAAGCTTGCTCTCGCGGGCGAGGATGTCACGTTCTTCGCGCGCGGCAAGAACCTTGAAGCCATACGCGTACACGGCATGCGCGTGGTGCTGCAGGACGACAGCGAACTCATCGCCACCAATGTGCGCGTCACCGATAATTGGGATGAAGCGGGCCGGCACGATGTCGTGATCCTCGCGCTCAAAGCGCACCAGGTCGTTTCGATCATCGATAACCTGCACCATGTTTTTACTCCAGAAACCGTGGTGATCCCGATGCAGAACGGCATCCCGTTCTGGTATTTCGCCAATCACGGCGGAGTCCTGGCCAATCATTCGATCGAAGCGGTCGATCCTGGCGGAAAGGTGCTTGCCAGCATACCCGCCGCGCGTATTCTCGGCGCAGTGGTATATCCAGCCACGGAGTTGGTACAACCCGGCGTAGTGGTGCATATCGAAGGCGACCGCTTTCCGCTGGGCGAGCTCGACGGCTCGAAGAGCGAGCGCGCGCAGAAAATTGCCGATGCCTTCGTGCGCGCGGGCTTCAAGGCGCCGCTGCTCGATAACATCCGCAACGAGATCTGGCTCAAGCTGTGGGGCAATCTCGCATTCAACCCCATCAGTGCGCTGACGCATGCGACGCTCGTGGACATATGCGAATATCCTTACGGTCGCGAGCTTGCCACCAACATGATGCTCGAAGCGAAAGCGGTGGCGGAGCATCTTGGCGCAAGTTTCCGCGTGCCGCTGGAAAAACGCATCGAAGGTGCAGCCAGGGTCGGCAGGCACAAGACCTCGATGTTGCAGGACGTCGAGGCCGGACGCCCCATCGAAATCGATGCGCTGGTGGGCTCGGTAGTCGAACTGGGCAAGCTCACCGGCATTCCCACTCCCGCCATCAGCGCCATTTACCAGGCAGCCAAACTGCTCGCGCATACCATCGGATCCGAAGCCGTCAGCGTGCGCGCGGTGAAAGACCCCGAAGTGCAATAGGTTCGCTGCCGGTCAGCGTTCTTTGAGCTAGATCAACCACCCCCGCCGTGCGCAGAGTAGGATTTATTCAGTCTCGTTTTTCCGTTTGGGCGCAAGTTGTTTCTATGGGAGACAGCATTGTGCGCCAGACCGTCAATCCGGCAAAATCGGAGGAAAACGCAGTGTTTCAGATACGCATACATGGCCGTGGCGGTCAGGGCGTGGTTACGGCCGCCGAGATGCTGTCGGTTGCCGCCTTTCTGCAGGGAAAGTTTGCCCAGGCCTTCCCAAGTTTTGGATCGGAACGCAACGGCGCCCCGGTGGTGGCGTTTTGCCGCATCGACGACAGGGAAATCCGCCTGCGCGAACCGATCATGGCGCCGGACGCGCTCATCATCCAGGACCCGACGCTGCTGCACCAGGTCGATGTGTTCAGCGGCCTCGGGAAAGACGGTTATATTCTCATCAACACCAATAAAAACTTCGCCGGGCTGGGGCTGAGCGATTTCGTCAAGGGCTTTCGCCATGAACGCCTGCTCACCGTTCCCGCGACCGAAATCGCGATGAAGCATGTCGGCAGGCCGCTTCCCAATGTGCCGCTGCTGGGCGCCTTTGCGGCGCTTGGCGGACTCATCGCCATCGATGCGGTATGCGACGCGATCCGCGAGAGGTTCGCAGGCAAAGTTGCCGCGGGCAACGTTGCCGCGGCCACACAAGCTTACCGTTTCGTCCTCGAAGAGGAGGCGCAGGCAGCCCATGCTTAAACAGTGCGAAGGTTCGCGTGCCGTGGCCGATGCAGTGGCGCTATGCCGTCCGGAGGTGATTTGCGCGTATCCGATTTCTCCGCAGACGCACATCGTCGAAGCGCTCGGCGAAAAGGTCAAATGCGGCGATCTGAAAAACTGCGAGTTCATCAATGTCGAATCGGAATTTGCCGCGATGTCGGTCTCGATCGGCGCATCCGCCGCCGGCGCGCGCAGCTATACCGCGACCGCGAGCCAGGGGCTGCTGTTCATGTCCGAAGCGGTGTACAACGCCTCGGGCCTGGGGCTGCCGATCGTGATGACCATCGCCAACCGCGCCATCGGCGCGCCGATCAACATCTGGAACGACCATAGCGACGCCATGAGCCAGCGCGACAGCGGCTGGATGCAGTTGTATGCCGAAACCAACCAGGAAGCGCTCGACCTGCATATTCTGGCGTTCCGGCTTGCCGAAGCGCTTTCGCTTCCGGTGATGGTGTGCATGGACGGTTTCATTCTTACGCACGCGTTCGAGCGCGTAGACATTCCATCGCAAGCAGAGGTCGATGCCTTCCTGCCGCCCTATGAGCCGCGCCAGGTTCTCGACCCCTCCGAGCCGGTGTCCATCGGCGCAATGGTCGGTCCCGAAGCGTTTACCGAAGTGCGTTACCTGGCGCACGCCAAGCAGATGCAGGCGCTGGAACTCATTCCGCAGTTCGCCGGCGATTTCCGGCGCGTATTCGGGCGCGATTCGGGCAGGCTGCTGCATCCGTACCGCTGCGACGATGCGCACACCATCGTGGTATCGCTCGGGTCGGTGCTGGGAACGCTCAAGGACACCATCGACGACATGAGATCTTCCGGTGTCGCCATTGGCGTGCTCGGCATCTGCTCGTTTCGTCCGTTTCCGCTTGCCGCGGTGCGCGCGGTATTGCAGCATGCGCAGCGCGTCGTGGTGCTGGAGAAATGCCTCGCGGTAGGTATCGGCGGCATTGTTTCCAACGATGTGCGCATGGCGCTTGCCGGTCTGCCCACCAGCGGTTACACGGTGATTGCAGGCCTTGGCGGGCGCGCCATCACCAGGGCGAGCCTGCAGCGCGTGCTTGGCGAAGCCATCGAAGGCAGCCTGGAAGCGCTGCACTTTCTCGACCTCGACCGCAAGATCGTCGAGAACGTCCTTGAGCGCGAGCGCGCGCTACGCCGCTCCGGCCCGATCGCGGAAAACATTTTGCGCGACATCGGCACGGTCGCGGCGCGCGTGGGATGAGGAGCGAGCATGAGTTTTCAGCCAATCAAGTTCTACCAGACCGGCACCTTCACGGTCGGCAACCGCCTGCTCGACCCCGAGCAGCGCTCGGTACAGGCCAACATGGCGCGCACCAATTCGCTCAACTCGGGACATCGCGCCTGTCAGGGCTGCGGCGAAGCGCTCGGCGCGCGCTACGCCATCGACGCGGCGATGAACGCCACGCAGAATCGCCTGATCGCCGCCAACGCCACCGGCTGCCTCGAAGTGTTTTCCACGCCTTACCCGGAAACGTCGTGGCAGATTCCGTGGATTCATTCGCTGTTCGGCAACGCCGCCGCGGTCGCCACCGGCATCGCCGCCGCGCTCAAGGTCAAGGGGCGCAATGACGTGCGCGTCATTGCGCAGGGTGGCGACGGCGGCACCACCGACATCGGCTTCGGCTGCCTCTCCGGCATGTTCGAGCGCAATGACGACGTGCTCTACCTTTGCTACGACAACGAGGCGTACATGAATACCGGGGTACAGCGTTCGTCGGCGACACCGCCCGCGGCGCGCACCGCGACCACGCCACCGCTGGGAAGCGAGCCGGGCAACGTATTCGGACAGGGCAAATTCCTGCCGCAGATCGCCATGGCGCACGGCATACCCTATGTCGCCACCGCGACCGTAGCCGACCTGCGCGACCTGGAATACAAAGTGACCAAGGCGATGTCGATGCATGGTGCGCGCTACATCCACATCTTCGTGCCGTGCCCGCTGGGATGGGGGACGGCATCAAGCGACACGATTCGCATGGCGCGTCTCGCCAGGGAATGCGGAATTTTCCCGGTGTTCGAGGCCGAGTATGGCGAGATCACCGGGGTTTCGAAAATCCGCAGAAAAATTCCGGTCGAGGAATACCTGAAGCCGCAACGCCGCTTTGCGCACTTGTTTGGCGCAGCGCCCGCCGTGGCAACTCTCGCGCGCATCCAGGCGCACGCGGACCGCAACATCCGCCGCTACAAACTGCTCGCTGAGGAACCATAAATGGACCGGCCTTTCGCCATAACGCTCGATGCCGGCTCGTCGCTCGCCAACCGCACCGGTTCGTGGCGCACCGAAAGGCCGGTGTATGTCGATCGCCTGCCGCCGTGCAACAACGAGTGTCCGGCAGGCGAGGATATTCAGAGCTGGCTTTACCACGCCGAGTCTGGCAGTTACGAAAAAGCCTGGCGCCACCTGGTGCGCGACAACCCCTTCCCGGCGATCATGGGTCGTGTGTGCTATCACACGTGCGAAGAGGCGTGCAATCGCGCCCAGGTCGATGCCGCAGTCGGAATCAATTCCGTCGAGCGCTTTCTCGGCGACGAGGCGATCAGGCGCGGCTGGAAGTTCGATCCACCCAAGGCCGCCTCAGGCAAGCGCGTGCTGGTGGTGGGCGCGGGGCCGTCGGGGTTGTCGGCGGCGTATCATCTGGCGCGCTTCGGTCACGCCGTGACCATATTTGAAGCCGGCGCGCTGCCGGGCGGCATGATGCGCTTCGGCATTCCAAAATACAGATTGCCGCGCGCGGTGCTCGATGCCGAAGTGCAGCGCCTCACCGGTCTGGGCGTGACCATACGCTACCAGGCGAAGGTTTCGAAAATACTCGACACCATGCGCGAGGGAAGTTTCGATGCGGCCTTTCTTGCCGTTGGCGCGCATATCGCCAAGCGCGCCTATATCCCGGCGGGCGACTCGGCGCGCGTGCTCGACGCCGTCGCCGTGCTGCGTTCCATGGAAGGTGAAGAAAAACCCATGCTCGGCAGGCGCGTGGTGGTGTACGGCGGCGGCAACACCGCCATCGACGTGGCGCGCACCGCCAAGCGCCTCGGCGCGGCCGAATCGATCATCGTGTACCGGCGCACGCGCGAGAAAATGCCCGCTCACGATATGGAATTGGAAGAGGCGCTGCAGGAGGGCGTGCTGGTGAAGTGGCTCTCGACCATCAAGCAGGCGGGAGACGGCGGCAACGATGCCGCGATCACCATCGAAAAAATGACCCTCGACGCAAATGGCCGCGCCGTCCCCACGGGAGAATTCGAAACGCTCGAAGCCGATTCGCTGGTGCTGGCGCTCGGGCAGGATGTCGATCTCGGGCTGCTTGACGGCGTGCCGGGGCTTGAGGTGCACGACGGTGTGGTGAAGGTGGATGGCGGGATGATGACGGGCCACCCCGGCATTTTCGCGGGCGGCGATATGGTGCCCGCGGAGCGCAATGTCACTGTCGCGGTCGGTCACGGCAAGCTCGCGGCGCGCCATATCGACGCATGGTTGAAGGGCGCCTCTTATGTCGTGCCGCCACGGCACGAACTGGCGGGGTTCGAAAAGCTCAACACCTGGTACTACACCGACGCGCCCAAAACCCTGCGTCCGACGCTCGACATCATCCGCCGCCAGTCCACCTTCGACGAGGTGCAGGGCGGCCTCGACGAAAGCAATGCCCTGTTCGAAGCGCGCCGCTGCCTGTCGTGCGGCAACTGCTTCGAATGCGACAATTGCTACGGCGTGTGCCCCGACAACGCCGTGATCAAGCTCGGCCCCGGCATGCGTTACCAGTTCAACTACGATTACTGCAAGGGATGCGGCATCTGCGTAGCCGAGTGCCCGTGCGGCGCGATCAGAATGATTCCCGAGGAAATCTAGCCGTTGCGCCAGTTCGCAATCGTTTTGACCGCGGCCCGGTTTCGAGTAAAATTCAGTTGAATATGGGGATGTAGCTCAGTTGGGAGAGCGCTGCGTTCGCAATGCAGAGGTCGAGGGTTCGACTCCCTTCATCTCCACCATAATTTGAAATCCCAACCCATATCGGTTGGGATTTTTTTGCCCGGAGCGCCAGTGTTGGCGCTGTTCCAGGCCATTGCCTTGCGCGCGGCACACCCACGACTGCGCCAGTTCCGGCAAGTTGACGGCCTCTCTCCTCGCTGTTTTCTCTGTTTGCCTCGCGAGTGCTTTCGACCCCACGTCTTGTATTCATGCGGGTTTGCGCGGTGCTGGTTGGGAATGGCAACTGCTGTAGCAGTAGTGGCCTCAGTATTAAAAAGCACCGGGCAGTTGTATCCTCCTCATGCTTTACTTCTTCTACTTGCGCAGTGTCTGATCCCGATGAATTTTTCTGATGACCTTTTGACAGCGATTGGCGCATGGCAGAACGGGTGGCGTGAAAACCAATCGCTGCGTGTTCAACTCGCCAACAACCTTCTGGCCGTGACAGGTGCTCTGCCCGAACGCTTTCGGACCGTTGAAGATCCGTGCCCGGGCGATTCGCAAAAGAAAATGCCGAATCGTCACTCACTGCAAGGACAAACGCCGGTTATCGTTCCACACGATACCCTGCGTGGCAGGCCACGCAATTGGCGGTCACGCGCGCGAGCGCGGCAACGGCGGGTTTGATGTCGCCTGTCGCCGACGATTCCTGCGCTGCAATGGCAAACTGGCTGGCGCTGCGGTGCATCGCCGAGCCGGCGTCCTGCATGCCTGGAGGCATGTACTCTGCCACCTCGTGTGCGCCGTGGAGTTTCAGCGAGGTCATGCCCAGCCGCTGTTCCGCGATATCCGCTGCCTTGTTGTAGTCCAGAGTCGAGAGGGCCTCCTGGATCTGCTGCAGGGCGAGCAGGTGATCGCGCATATTGACGAGGGTATGTTCGCGAAGTTCCTTCGGGAAGTGAACTGCCTGGCGCGCATCCGCCAATGGCGCGGCGCTTTGGCTCCGAGCGTTGGCATCCTGCGGTTTCGCCTGGTCGTGCTGCCGATGCATGGAATGGTCCTGCTGTTGCGCCAGCGCGGCGGCGGCGACGGCGAGGCCAAGCGCGACCGCAGCGGCGAGTAGTATTCTGCGCATGGGAATGCTCCTTATTTGTGGATCGAAAGCGTGAATGGTAAGATCGGTTCGCGGCCAGGCATATGATTGGGATCATATGTATCGACCTCTTCCCGGCGCGTTCAAACCAGGACGGCAATGACAATCAAGAACCGCTTTGACCTGAATGAGCTGGCGGGCGCATTCGGTGACCTCGGCGCCCCGATCTCTTTCGTCGCCGCGTACATTTCCGTGGTGAAGATGGAGGCGGGCGGCATCCTGCTGGCCTTCGGTCCGGTGTTGGTGGTTACGGGCTTTGTCTATCGTACGCCCTTCCCGGTGCAGCCGATGAAGGCCATCGGCGCCGCCGCCAATCGCGCCTCCAGACGCGGATGGCTGCGGCCATGAGCAAGCCCATCGACTGGGCTGCGCTTCGCGGCAAACACCCCGCGTTCGACTATCTGCCTGCCTCGCTGCGGCGCGCCGCCACGCAAGTTTCCTTCACGCAAGGCGACGCTCTCTTCCGCCTGGGCGACAAGCCCGGCGCGATGTTCTACCTGCTTTCCGGCGAGGTCCATTTGCTGCGGCGCAGCCGCGACGGCGGCGAGATCATTCTGCAGCGTACCCGAAGCGGTTTCCTGGCCGAGGCGAGCCTGGAGTCGGAACGCTATCACTGCGATGCGATCGCCGCCGAATCCGGCGAATCGCTGCGCTTTCCGGCGCGCGCGTTCGGCGAGGCGCTGGCGCGGAACGCCGCATTCCGCAATGGCTGGATTGCGCACCTTGTGCGCGAGGTGCGCAGGCTGCGCGCGCAGTGCGAGCGTCTGAGCCTGAACAGCGCTGCCGAGCGAATTGTCCACTACATAGAGAGCGAGGGCGCCAACAGGGCGGTGGTGCTCACTCAGACAAAAAAAGCCTGGGCGGCCGAACTGGGCATGAGCCATGAGGCGCTTTACCGTGCGCTGCGCCGCTTGCAGCAGCAGGGCGTCATTCTTGTCGAGGGTGCGCGGATCGCCCGGAAGAGCGCTCGCGGTTGACGCGGCGCCGCGGCTTGGCCGCCGCGGGTCATCGGCGTCGTATGATTTTAATCATATTGGACAAAGTTGGAATAGAGTAGCCTTTGTGTGTTGCAGAGTATTTTCCTGCACCCAACCAAATCGGAGGCTTGCGTGAGTCTGGTAAGCGCGCGGCAACTGGTCAAGACCTACCGGACGGGCGATATAGACGTGCCCGCGCTCAAGGGGGTCGATTTTGCGATCGAGCCCTCTTCATTCGTCGCCTTCGTCGGCCCCTCCGGCAGCGGCAAGAGCACGCTGCTCAACCTGATCGGCGGGCTCGACAAACCAAGCGGCGGCCGACTCATGGTGCTCGACACCGGCATCGCCGCACTCGACCGCCGCGCCGCAGCCGACTTCCGCGGCGCCAACCTGGGATTCATTTTCCAGGACTTCAATCTGATTCCGGTGCTTACGGCTTACGAGAACATCGAGTATCCGCTGCTCATGGTGCAGGACTGGCCCGCGGATAAGCGCCGCGCGCGCGTGACCGAGTTGCTGGAAGCGGTGGGCATGGCCGATCAGGCCGAGAAGCGCCCGGACCAGTTATCCGGCGGGCAGAAGCAGCGCGTGGCCGTGGCGCGTGCACTCGCCACCCGCCCGAAGCTGGTGCTGGCCGACGAGCCGACCGCTAATCTCGACCATGACACTGCCTACCGCATCCTCGAATTGATGAAGAAGATGCGTGATGAGTTTGGCACCACCTTCATCTTTTCGACCCATGATCCCAAGATCATGGGCGCAGCCGAGGTTACGTTCGCACTCGAAGACGGGCGGCTGGTGAACAGCGGAGACAAGCATGCTTAAGATCCTCAAGCTTGCGGCGCGCAATCTGGCGCGCTACTGGCGCCGCACCCTGCTCACCGCCGGACTCATCATCCTCGGGATCGTGGCGGTGCTGTTGTTCGTGTCGGTGTCAGGCTCGTTCAAGGGCGTGATCGTCGGGCAGATCACCGACTCCATGATCGGCCATCTGCAGGTGCACCGCAAAGGCTACGTCGCCTCGATCGACAACCTGCCGCTCAACCTCAACATGAAGCCGGCGCAGGTGGAGAAAGTCGAGCAGGCACTCGGCGGCATGAAGGACATCGCCGCCTGGTCGCCGCGCCTCAAGTTCGGCGCCATGTTCAGCAATTTCACCGAGACCACCAACATCCGCCTGAACGGCGTGATCCCGGGGCGCGAGGCCGCGACCGTGCCGCTGCTGCCGCAGCGACTGGTGCAGGGTAGCGCCGCCAACGGACTGGTCGAGCGCGGCAAGGTGCTGGTGCCGGAAATTCTGGCCAGGGGTATGAAGCTCAAGGTCGGCGATACGATCGTGCTGGTGGCGACCAACCTCGATGGCTCGGTGAACGGCAAGACCTTCACGGTGCAGGGCGTGCTCGGCGACGTGACTGGGCCGGGCGGGCGCGACGGCTATATCCATATCGACGACGCGCGCGAGCTGTTGCGCATGACGCAGCCGGAGGTGAGCGAGATCGCCATCCGCCTCAAGGAATCGAAGCGCCTCGACCGGGCCAGGACGGAACTCGAACAGGCACTTTCGGGTATCCGCAACCCGCAGGACCAGCCTGCGACAGAAGTGCACACCTGGGAAGGGCTGTCGCCGTTCGCCAACATCGCGCGCATGATCGATCTGCTCGAAGTCTTCATTCGCGTCATGCTGGTCGGCATCGTGCTGATCTCGGTCATGAACGTGATGATGATGGCAGTGTACGAGCGCATCCGCGAAATCGGCATGATCTCGGCTATCGGCACGCCGCCGCGCCGCATCCTCGGATTGTTTCTCGCCGAGGGTCTGCTGCTCGGCCTGCTCGGAGCGCTGATCGGCACGCTGCTGAGCCTCGGGCTCGTTTACGCCCTGAATGTCTGGCCGGTGCACTTCAACTTCGCGCGCCAGGTCATTCAACTCGCTCCGTCGATCGCTCTCGCCGATATCCTGTTGATCGGCGCCATCGTGGTGGCGGTGGCGGTCGCCGCCAGCCTGCAACCGGCGTGGAAGGCGGCGCGCATGGACCCGATCGAGGCGTTGCGCCATGTCTAGCCCGCGTACCCTGCTGCTCGCCCTGCTGTTCCTGATCCCGAGCCTGCCGGCGCATGCGCTCGACGGCGACGCGATCCTGCAAAAGGTCGATCGCAAGCTGAATCCCGAGTCGTACGAGATGTACCGCAAGCTCATCAACATCGAGCCGGACGGCAAGAAGAAGGAGTATGTCCTGTACACGGTGAAGAAAGGCCGCGACAAGATGGTCGCGCTGTTCCTCGATCCGCCGAGCGACAAGGGCCGCGCCACGCTGCGCCTCGGCGACAACATGTGGCTGTACATTCCCAGTGTGGGCAAACCGCTGCGCATCACCAGTCTGCAGTCGGTGGTCGGCGGCGTGTTCAACAACGCCGATATTCTCAATCTCGATTACAGCACCGAGTACAAGGTCGAGAAGACCGAACAGCAGGGTAAAGATTATGTCCTCGATCTTAAGGCGCGTACCGCCACTGTCGCCTACGATCGCCTCAAGATGCGCGTGGACGCAAAGACCCTGGTGCCGACCGAGATCGAGGCCTATGCGGCCAGCGGGCTGCTCATCAAGACACTGCACTTCAAGGACCCCAAGGACTTCGGCGACGGCGTGCGCCGCCCGGCGACGATGGAAACCGACAGTCCGCTTTACAAGGACTACAAGTCGGTGATGCTGTACGCCAAGATCAAGGCGCGCAGCTTTCCGGACGAGGTCTTCACCCTCGATTACCTCGCGCGCGCCGGCGAGTTGCGCTGAGGCGCGCATGGCCGCCGTGCGCACGCGCTTTCTGGCATTGTGCGCCGTGCTCTTCGCCGCACCGGCTGTAGGAGCGGATGAATACAGCTTCGACGCCGGCCAGTTCGAGAAGAAATCGTTCGAGTTCGGCGGCTACGCCGAGCTGCGCGCCGAGCGCTTCCGGTTGAGCCGCGATGCCGCGCTCTACCAGCTCAATTTCTTCGACCAAAAGCCGATCGCCGCCTTCAACCGCGGCGCCGGCGTGCTGCAACTCGAAGGGCTGTACCGCCGGGGCATCGGCAGTTTCCGTTTCGTTGGCTCCGGCTCCTATGTTGACGACTACAGCGGCGCCGAGCGCGATATGCGCGCCTACGAGGCCTACCTGACGCTCGCGCCGTCCGATCGCGCAACCTACGATCTCGGCAAGAAGACGCTGAGCTGGGGCAAGGGCTATGCCTTCAACCCGGTTGGCTTTGTGCAGCGGATGAAAGACCCGAACGATCCCGAGCTCGCGCGCGAGGGTTTCATGTTCGCCGGGGGCAACTTCATCCGCAGCTTCGAGGGGCCGTTGAAGACTGTCGCCTTCACGCCGTTAGTCATTCCGACTGGCGACCGCATGAACGAGGACTTCGGCCCTGGCGCCCACGCCAACCCCGCGGCCAAACTCTCGCTGCTCTACCGCGATACCGACATCGATTTTCTCGTGCTTGGCGAGGGCGCACGCAGCGCGCGCTACGGTTTCGATTTTTCGCGCAACCTCGGCGCCAACGTCGAGATCCACGGCGAGTGGGCGCGCATTGCCCGCGCGAGCAAGCCGGTGCTGGGCGCGGGCGGCAGCGTCGCCACGCAGACCGCAGGCGCCAGCAGCACCCTGCTCGGGTTGCGTCACCTGAGCGAGCGCGACACGACCACGATCCTCGAGTACTACTACAACGGCGCGGGCTACACGGAGGCGCAGATGCGCGACTATTTCACGTTCGTGCACAACGCCCACGACCCGTTCCTGCTCACGGGCAACAGCACGGCTCTCGAACGCGCACGCACCCTGCAAACCTCGTACGCGCGCGCCAATCCGATGCGCCGCTATCTCTATCTGCGGGTGAACCAGAAGGAACCGTTCGATATCCTCTATTTCACGCCGGCGCTGACCGTAATCGGAAATCTCGACGACGGCAGCACCTCGTTCGCGCCGGAACTGCTCTACACCGGTGTGACCAATCTTGAATTGCGCCTGCGGTTGTTCTTCCTCGCCGGTGGGCGTCTCGCCGACTTCGGCGAGAAACAGAACGACCGCCGCATCGAGTTGCGGGCGCGGTATTTCTTCTGAGTTCGTCCTTGACGGCGCCCTCGCGATGCTCACGGCAACCGCATCTCCCGCAGGCCTGACCAGCGCCGAAGCACGCCGGCGCCTGGACGAATTCGGGCCGAACACCGTTGCCGAGCAAACGCCGCCGGCTTTACGAGTCTACCTCGAGAAATTCTGGGGGCCGATACCGTGGTTGCTCGAAATCGCGATCGTGCTCCAGATCGGAATTGGCAAGTATGTCGAGGCGGCGGTCGTAAGCGGCCTGCTACTCTTCAATGCGACGCTCGGCTTCATTCAGGAAGGCCGTGCGGGCGCGGCGCTTGCGGCACTCAAGAAGCGACTCGCACCGACCGCCCTGGTGCGTCGCGACGGCGAGTGGGTCAGGCTTGCGGCGTCTGAACTGGTGCCCGGCGACGTGATCGCGCTGCCGCTCGGCGCGCTGGTGCCCGCCGATGCGCGCATCGTGTCGGGAGCGGTGCTGGTGGACCAGTCCATGCTCACCGGCGAATCCGTTCCGGTCGATGCGAATCCCGGCAACCCGGTCTATGCGGGCTCGCTGGTGCGCCGTGGTCAGGCGACCGCCGAAGTGACCGCGACCGGGGCGCGGACCTACTTCGGACGCGCGGCCGAGCTCGTGCGCACGGCCCGCTCCGCCAGCACCGAGCAGGCGGCAATTTTCGCGGCGACACGCAACCTCGCCATCGTGAACGGCAGCGTCGCGGTCGCCATCGTCGTTTACGCGTACGCCCTGGCAATACCATCCGGCGATCTGATCCCCCTCGCCATCACGGCGCTGCTGGCGACGATCCCGGTGGCGCTGCCGGCCACGTTTACGCTGTCGGCCGCGTTCGGCGCCCAGATACTCGCCCGGCAGGGAGTTCTGTTGACTCGCCTCTCCGCTGTGCATGAAGCCGCCGCCATGGATGTGCTGTGCGCCGACAAGACCGGGACATTGACCCGCAATACGCTGGAGGTCGCCGAAGTCGTGGCGATGCCGGGGTTCGATCGCGCACGGGTACTGGCGCTTGCGGTGCTGGCATGTTCCGAGGCGGACCAGGACCCCATTGACGCGGCGATTCGAGCCGCCGCGGCCAAGGCGGCAGATAACGGGATGACCGAACGGCTGGTGCGGTTCATGCCCTTCGATCCGGCGACCAAGATGGCGGAGGCCTCCGCCGTGGATCGGAATGGCACCGAGATGCGCATCGCCAAAGGCGCGTTCGAGGTCGTCGCCCTGGTTGCAGAAATGCCAACCGATGCACCGCGCGTGGTGATCGATCTCGCCGCGAAGGGACGCCGTGTCATCGCGGTCGCTGTGGGACCACCGGACTCGCCGCAACTCGCGGGCCTGATCGCGATCAGCGATCCGCCGCGCGCGGAGTCGGCGGAACTCATTGCCACGCTGCGCAACATGGGTGTCCGTACCGTCATGGTGACCGGGGACTCGCCGGTCACGGCGGCGGCCATCGCGCACCAGGTCGGTATCCCCGGTGCGGTTTGCCCGCCGGAACGCGTTTCCGACGATCCGAGCACGGACGAATTCAGCGTGTTTGCGCGCGTCGTGCCCGAGGAGAAATACCGACTGGTGCAAGCCCTGCAGAAGCGTGGCCATGTGGTCGGCATGTGCGGCGACGGCACCAACGACGCGCCGGCACTCAAGCAGGCGCAGATGGGGATTGCGGTATCGGCCGCCACCGACGTCGCGAAAGCCGCGGCCGGCATGGTCATGACCGAGCCGGGGCTCGCCGGCATCGTATTCGCCGTTCGCGAAGGCCGGATCGCGTTCCAGCGACTGCTGGCCTTTACGTTCAATATGCTGGTCAAGAAAATCGAGATCGTGCTTTTTCTGGCGATCGGTCTGGCGCTGACCGGCCACGCGATCCTGACGCCGGCGCTCATGGTGCTGATGCTGGTCACGAACGATTTTCTGGCCATGTCGCTCACCACCGATCGCGCCAGCCCCGCGCCGACGCCCAGCCGCTGGCGCATGCGCCGCATCACCGCTGCCGCGATGGTCATGGGTGCCTGCAAGCTCGGGTTCTCGACCGCGGTGCTGGCGTTCGGGAAATATCGGCTGGAGCTGGGCGCAGGAGAACTGCAAACGCTGGCATTCGTCACGCTCGTGTTCGGCGCTCAAGCACTGCTGTACGTCGTGCGCGAACGGCACCATCTCTGGTCGTCCAGGCCGGGCAACTGGGTACTGGCGTCATCCGCGCTGGATATCGCCATCGTCTCGACGCTGGCGATATCGGGTATCTTGATGGAACCGCTGCCGTGGCGCGTGCTCGCCGCGGTCTTCGCGGCCGCCGCCGGTTTCGCCTTGATCCTCGATCAAGTCAAGTTGCCCGTTAAGGCGGCGTTCAAAGTAGAGTGAAGTGCAGGCCCGTGCCGTGAAATCGTGAGAGAAGAGCGACATGACACACGAAATGAAACATTGCGACCGTCCATGGTGGAAGCGGCCTCCGGTGTGGTTCATCGCCATTGTCGTACTCGTGCTGCCCGGCGTGGCCGCGATTGAACAAACCGGCGACGAGCCTTAAGCGCATCGAGCCGCATTGGCTCCAGGCGCTGATCGTTGAAGACCTTGAGCGCTATCAGGACTCCCCCGTTGGCGAGCTTCATCAGCGCAATGGGGCGGGGTCGTTGAATCTTGACCCACCCTGCTCCGGGCCTTAAAACTTCTTCCACAGCTTGAGGAAATACGATGCGCCGTTCAGGCCGAACTGCACGCTGTCGTAGATAAAGCCGTTATCGGTTTCGTTGGGGTCCTGTTTGCTGGGCTTGACGTTGAAGATGTTGGCGCCGCCCAGGGTGATTTTGGTGTTCTTGTCGTAATGATAGGTCAGGCTCAGATCGGCCGATGTTTTGGGAGCGTAGTAGGCGTTGGGCACGCCGCCGGCGGTTCCCGAAAACGTCCCCAGCGTCTGTGCGCCGAAATGGATGATCTTGAAGTCGGCGCCCCACTGTTCGAGCGCGTATTCGAACCCGAGGGTCGCCTTGGAACGCGGCCCGCCCTGCTCGATGAACAGGCGCTCGCGCTCGGACAGCAGCACATCTTCGAATCCGGCGAGAGAAGACGGCGTCTTGATGCGCGTGACCTCGGTTTTGCTGTAGTTGTACCCGAGAGAGGTGGAGAGCTTGCCCGAGCCGAGGCTGGTCTTGTGCGATGCAGTCAAATCAAGCCCGCGGGTTTCGGTGTTGACCGAGTTCACGAAGAACTGCGCCTGCCCCACGCCCAGGCTGGCCAGGGTGGCGCCCAGCGCCGGATAGTTGTCGGCGTCGAAGCGTCCCGACAGCACGATGCGGTCATCGATGTCGATGCGATACAGATCGGCGGTGAGCGAGAAGATCTTGTCCGGGCTGAAGGTCACGCCCAGCGTATAGTTTTTGGATTTCTCCTCTTTCAGCTTGGGAATGCCCGCGGCATTGGCGATGGCGCCGCCGTTGGGCGCGAGCACCACATCCATGGGGACGCCGCTGATGAAGTCGGTGAAAGTCGATGAGAAATAAACCTGCTGCAACGAAGGCGCGCGAAAACCGGTGCTGAGCGAACCGCGCAGCAACGCCTGGTCGCTGACCTTGAAGCTGCCGGCGAGCTTGCCGTTGACGGTAGAACCGAAGTCGCTGAATTTTTCGTAACGCAACGCGGTCTGCGCTTTCAGCCGGCTGGTGATATCTGTCTCAACGTCGGCGTAAGCTGCCCAACTGTTGCGGCTGCGATCGGTTTCATCGCCCGGCTGGAAACCGGGGAAGCCCTGGCTGCCGGCGTTGCCGCCCGCGCCGACGCCATCGGCGTCGCTATACGAGCCGCGCTCGCCAGCCATGATCCGGTAGTTTTCGTGGCGGAATTCCGCGCCCATGGCGACGTTGACGCCGTTCAGCATGCCCGCGAAGAAGCGGCTGAAATCGATGTTGGTGGTCGTCTGCGAAAACGAAAACCCGCCGGCGTCGAAACTATTGGGACTGATGCCCTGTCCGCCATTCATCAAGTCGAGATTGGCTATCGACGCGTTCAGGGTGTGGTTGATGTTGTAACGCAGACGGTTGTAGCCGTAGGTTTGCGACAGGTCGGTCTTCCAGTCGCCAAGATAGGAACGATGCCCCAGCGTCGCGTAGCGGTCTTCGATGTCGCCGTTGATGAAAGGAACAAAACCATTCGGGTACATGGCGGCCGAATTGCGCGAGGGAATGTCGTCGGAACCGATGCCGCCGCGTGCAAATGCGCCCGAGGAAGCGTCGCGCGTCTGGAAGCCCGCCGTGAAATACAGGGCATTGCTGCCGCCGGTGGGCAGCTCGCCATTGGCATAGAAGGTGGCGTTTTTCACCGCGGTGTCGCCGATGATGCGAGGGTTATCCGGTTCGGCGCGGTTGGAGCGGCCGCGGTCGAGGTATTCGCCGGTCAGCGCGAGTACACCCTTGTTGCCGATTTCGAAACCGCAATACGCCGAGGTGAGGTAGTTCTTGCCGTCGCCGGCGGAGTACTGGCTGTAACCGAACACGCCCTCGCAGCCGGTGCGTTTCTTCAGACCGATATCGATCACCCCGGCAATCGCGTCGGAGCCATATTGCGCAGCCGCGCCATCGCGCAGCACCTGGATGTTGTCGATCGCAAGCATGGGGATGGCGTTCATGTCGGCGCCGGTGTTGCCGCGATTGCGCGCACCGAACAGATTGACCAGCGCCACGGTATGGCGCCGCTTGCCGTTGATCAGCACCAGGGTCTGGTCGGAACCCAGTCCGCGCAGGGCGGCCGAATCGACCAGGTCGGCGCCGTCGGCGCCGGTCTGGCGCGTCGAATTGAAGGACGGAGAAATATATTGCAGCGTCTGCGCCAGATCGAGTTGCCCTGCCTGCTCGGTGATCCTGGAGAGGGGAATGAAGTCGACCGGTACCGGAGTATCGGTGGCGGAGGCGTTGACGCGGCGCGATCCCACCACGTTGATAGCCTCCAGGGTAATCGGCTGGTCCTTGCTTTGCGCGGTTTGCGCGAACACCGCTGGCGCAGAAACGCCCACGGTCAAAGCGGCGGCGCCATACAGGGAAAGCAATACGGCTTTACGCAGGGCGGTCATTCGAATTCTCCTGTTGTAGTGGGGATTTCAGATTGCATACGCTGCGATTTTTTTCATACCGGTTGTATCGCGATGCGTGTGGTCAGGGAAGCGGCCGTACCACGCGGAATCCCAGAAGCTGGCTGCGATAGGTTGGTTGATTGCCGTTGCGCACGCCCGAGCGCGGCAAGGCCGGACCGCTCCAGCCGCCGCCGCGATACACGCGTTTCGGGCAATCCTCGGTGACGCTGGCGCTGCCATCGGCGGGGGCGTTGATGTAGTTGGTGGTGAGGCAATCCTCGGTCCATTCCCACGCGTTGCCCATTACATCGTAGAGGCCGAAGGGGTTGGGCTTGAATTTTCCGGCGGGAGATGTTTCGGAATAGCCGTCCTTGCAGTCGTGGGCTTCCCAGTCGAATTTGTGATCCGATTGCGTTTCCTTGTCATGCACGTTGGCGTATTCGCAGGCGAGGCTGAGGTCGTCGCCCCAATAGCGCGAAGTCTTGGTACCCGCGCGCGCAAAGTACTCCCATTCGGGCTCGGTGGGAAGGCGATAAGCCTTGCCTGTCTTGCGCCCCAGCCATGCCAGATACGCCTGCGCGTCTTTCCAGCTCACGCACACCACCGGATGATCGTCGGCCTGTCTGAACCCAACGTCGCGCCAGTTACGACCCTGCTGGTTCTCCCAGGTGGCAGAGTGCTGCCAGACATAACAGGTGTTTTCGATTTTGTAGCCGGAGTCGGCAACGAAGGCGGCAAATTGCGCGCGCGTCACTTCGAACCTTCCGGCCGCGAACATTTTGGCGATCTTCACTTCATGCCTGGGGCGCTCGTTTTCGCCGCTTCCCGATTCGCTGCGTGCAGTACCCATCTGGAACGTTCCCGCGGGGACAACCACCATATCCGGACATTCCTTGCAGTCCTTGAAAACGCTGCCTGCACCAGCCGGGGCGGCTGCCGCCGCTTGCGTGCCGGGGGAAGCAGCATCGCGCCCGGATGTGGATGCGGCGGCCATGGGCGGCGCCAGCGAGGCCAGGCGCGCCTCGGCCAGGGTGGCGAACTGACCCTCGGGGTATTTGGAAATGTAGGCGCGGTAGTCTTCCGTCTTGCTGCTGTCCTTGATGCTGTCCCAGAACGTCATCTCGAACGCGGCCGCCTCGCCGATCGCGGCAGGCGCGCCCGGCTGCGCCGAGGCGACGGCAACCGGCCCGCCGGAAAAGTAGAAGTCGCCGTCGAGGCTGCCTTCCATCCACGGCTCCTGCTTGCCCTGCGAAACCTTCTTGACGCCGATCACCACGCCTTTGAGAACCTGCTCGACCGGCTGATTCGGTTTGACGATTTCCTTGAGCAGATATTCGGTGTAGAGGCCATTTTTCCCCGTGCCGTCCGAAGCGATGCTGCCGGGGCGGGTGGCAAAGGAAATCAGCGTTCCCGAGGGCGCGTTGACGCGCGCGAGGCCGCCCGCCGCCGAGCGGAAACTGCGCGCGAAAGGGTTGTTGCGGCACGCGTCGAGGAAAACGAGGTTGAGGCGCGTCTTGGAATCCTCCATGATTTCCAGAACCTGATTGATGTTGATACTCTGCAGCGGGACTTCGTCCTCTCCCTGCACGTTGGCGTCGACCGCGGGAAGATAATTGACGCCCCTCAATTGCAGGCCATGCCCGGCATAGAAAAACATCGCGACCGAACCCGGTTGCACGCGATTGCGGAATTCACGCAGCACCTCCGGTATCTGCGCGACCTTGAGATTCTCTCTCGTCACGACATCGAAGCCGAGGGTTTTCAGTTTGCCGGCGATCGCGCGCGCGTCGTTGACGGGGTTGGCAAGCGGCGACGTCTTGTAGGCGGAGTTGCCGATCACCAGCGCGACGCGCTTTTCCTGGCTGTGCGCCAGTGAAGAATAGGTAAAACATGCGCAACAACAGAGTGCAATAACTACGCGAAACATTGTTTTCTCCTCCCCAGTTCTGACCGCCTGCGCGGCGACTGTTCAGTATGCAAGCACAAAATTGTAATACTTTCACAAAAAGAGGTAGAAATCCCCCTCTTTCATCATTTCATTCCAGTCCTGATTCGGGTATTCTCAGGCTCTTTTTTGCGCTCTCAAGCTACATGTCCGACACAATAACAAAAGCGGCGTGGCTACGCCTCGCGGCGCTGCTCGTCTGCGTGCAACTCTTTGCTCTGGGTCTGCTGAGCGCGTTGATCATTCATCAGCAGCGCAATCTGCTGCTCGACCTGGCGGCGTCGCAAGTGGCGGTGCTGACCAGCGACATCGATCTTTCGGCGCGCACCGGGCAGCAGAACGGCCTGTCCCTGGCTGAAGAGACCATGCTGCAGCCGCTGTTGCATCGCCTGCAAGCGGCGATGCCGGAAATTCGCGGCGCCGAAATATTTTCCTTTTCCGCCAATGCCGCGAGCGTGCTGTATGCCGTCGACGAAAAGCGTATCGGCCAGGCCGCGGCCGCGCGCGCGACACTGCTCTCGAAGCGCAATCCCGCGCTGTGGCGCGAAAGCCGCGAGAATAGCTTGCTCGAGGTGGGGCGTCAGCTTGCCGACGACCGCGACCGCCCAGTCGGCGGATATGCCGTTCTTTTCGATGGCAGCGCAACCGAGGCGCATGCCAGGAAGGCGCAGGACGCCTTCCTTCCCGCAGTTGCGCTGGCGATGGCGGGCGCGGCGCTTGCTACCGCGCTGGGCCTGGCGTTGCTGGCTTACGCCCCCGTGGCGGGGATGCTGTCGCGCATCGCCAGGAATCATCAGATATTCGCCGTGGCGCTGTTGGTCACGCTGGGATCGAGCGCCGCGCTCGCGCTGCATGCCACACATCTTTTTTCCACCGAGCTGCAACCGGCTCTGGAGGCCAAGGCAGGCTCGGTCGCCGGTTTCCTGGAACGCAAACTCGCGCGCGCGATGGAGCTCGGCATTCCTTTCGACCGCATCGAGGGCGTAGACGAATACTTCGCGGATACCCTCGCCGAGCATCGCGAAATCAGCGCCTTGCGGCTGCTTGGCAAGGGCGGCGCGCAAATCGCGCGCGCGGGAAGCGCACAGGCGCTGCGTGCGGCATCGCGACCTGGCGCGCAGGGCGTGGTCGGACGAGACTTCAGCATTCCCGAGGACGGTACGGCGCGCATCGAGGTCGTCACCAACCCCGATCACATCGCGCAAAGCATGCGCGCCATCGTCGCCGACATGGCTATCGTGCTGCTTGTCGCATTGATCGTTTTCAATGAAGCGCTGCGTGCCATGCTGGCGCGTTTGCCTGCGGAAAAATCCTCTGCCGAAGCGGATGCCGGCCAGTATGTACGCGGCAACCGGCTCGCGGCGATCCGCCTGCCGCTGTTTCTGTTCATCCTGACCGAGGAACTGACGCGCTCCTTCTTGCCGCTGCATATCCGCGAGCTGGCATCGTCCTCTGCGGCAACCGGCCTTTTCGGCGCCAACACGGCAACCGGCCTGCCGATGACGGTATATATGATTTTCTTTGCGCTCGCGACGCCCTTTTCCGGGATGCTGGCTGATCGCCACGGCGCCACACGCATTTTCGTATGGGGTGCGCTGCTCACCGCGCTGGGGTTCGGTTGGGCTACGGTCACCACGGACTTCTGGCAGTTCACGGTCACGCGCGCGCTGTGCGCAACGGGGTATGCCATGGCGACCATGGCGTGCCAGCGGCTCATTCTGGCCGACAGCGATCCCGCCAATCGCGCACAGGGACTCGCTTTGCTGATTGGCGCGGTGGGAGTGGCCGCGATATGCGGTTCTTCGATCGGTGGAGTCCTTGCCGAGCGGGCAGGTGTGTCCGCGGTGTTCGCGTTATCCGCCGCGCTCGGATTGCTGGTCCTGGTCATTTTTATTCGCCTGCAGCAAGGCGGCGCGCCGGAAAGTACACGGCCGGTGAGCGACGAGCCGTCTTTCGCATGGCGCGATATCGGCAGCCTGCTCGCGCGGGGACGCTTCGCCTTAGTTATGCTCACCGCTGCCATACCGGCAAAAATCGTACTGGCGGGATTTCTGTTCTTTCTGGTTCCGCTGGCGCTGGCCAATTCGGGCTATCCGCCAGCAGCCATTGGCCGCGCGGTAATGATTTATTTCATCCTGGTTGCGTTCATCACGCCTCTCGCCTCGCGCATCTCGGACCGCTACGGACTGCGCCTGTCGCCGGTCGTGGCGGGCGGCGTCACTATCGGACTGGGCGGGATAGCGGGGTGGCTCGCGGGCGACCTCGGCAACGATATCGCCATCATCATCGGCATCGCCGCGCTGGGCATCGGCACCGGCATTTCGGCCGCCTCGCTGCAAGCCCTGGCCAACGAAGTCGGCACCGAGGATGGCCGCATCGGACAGATGGCCTCGGTTGCGGCATTTCGTACTATCGAGCGCCTGGGGAGCGCCATCGGGCCGGTGCTTGCGGGAATTCTGCTGGGGTGGTGGGCGTTCGGCGGCGTGATGACCGTCATCGGCTGCATGATTCTGGCCGCCACGCTGCTGTTTGCGATAGTTTTCCGGCGCGGACAACAACATGCATAAACCCTTGCGATATTTCACTGCCTTATTGCTGCTTGTGTGTGGCGCCTTGCCCTTGGCGTTGGCGGCAGCGGATGCAGCGCACCCCTTCCGCATTACCATGATTCTGTTTCGCGGCTGCGAGGAGGCGTGCCAGAATTTTCAGCTTCAGTTGCGCAAGCTGGGTGTTCCGGCGCAATTTACCCTGCGCGATTCCGGGCAGGACAAGGAAAAGGTGCGCCAGTTCGTCGCCGAAGCCAAGGCAGCCAGGCCCGACCTGATTGTGGCTTGGGGCACCAGCGTCGCGCTGGAAACGGTCGGCGCGTACGATGCGCCCGATCCGGCGCGTTACATCACCGACATTCCCGTGCTGTTCATGGTCGTGTCGCAACCCAGGTCGGCCAAGATCGTCAAAAGCCTTGAGTCGCCGGGACGCAACGCCACCGGGGTGAGCTACCTGTTGCCACCGGAGACGCAGATCAAGGCCGCGCGCGCCTATCTCGATTTCAAGCGTGTCGGTTTCGTGCTCAATAAAGCCGAAGCCAATTCGATTATCACCCGCGACCAGATCAAGGAATTGTCCGGCAAATATGGTTTCACGCTGATCGAGCGCGAAGTGCCGCGCGACGCCGCGGGAAAACCCGATGCCGCATCTCTGCCGCAATTGGTGGCGGAGCTCGCGGCTGAAAAAGTCGATCTGATCTACCAGCCCCCCGATACCTTCCTCAACGTCAACAGCGATGCCCTCACCGGCGCCGCCGTCGAACACCGTATTCCGGTATTCGCCGCCGCCGAAGCGCCGGTGGTGAAATCGAATGCGCTGTTCGGGGTCACCATCAAATACCAGGATATCGGACGCTATACCGCCTACCTCGCGGAAAAAATTCTGCTCGAAGGCAAACGCCCGAAAGACATCCCGGTCGAACTGCCGCGGCATTTTTCGTATCTGGTCAACATGCGCGTCGCCGCGCAGCTCGAGCGTTACCCGCCGCTCAAATTACTGGATGTGGCTGAATTGACCGGGACGCCGGTAACGCCAAAAAAGCCCGACTCGGAACAATAACTACAACTATTCATGCGCCTCATCATCTGCACCAAACGGGACTATCCCGGCTGCTACTTCCTCAACCGCCTGCTCCCGCATCTGGCGGGGCATGACGTTCGCGTGTGGCTTTCCAACAAGACGCGCCCCACCGAGCGTTCCGTTCCCGAGCTCGCCGAGATTGCCTTTGTCGAAAGAACGCTGCTGACCGAGCAACTGTTCCCGCTGATCGACCGTCTGCCGAATGGGGCGAGCGCGGATGCGGAACTGGCCACCTTCGAGGGCCTCAAGAGGCGCTATGGCATCCCCATCGATATTGTCGATGACGTGCGCTCGCCGCCCGCCATTGCGCACCTTGAGTCGCTTGCGCCGGATCTGATGATCTCGTCGCGCTTCTCGCATATCTTCAAGCGCAATGCGATCGATGTTCCGCGCTGCGGCATCGTCAATCTGCATCCTGGCGCATTGCCCCACTTTGCCGGATTGTTCGCCCCGATGCGCACCGTGAACGAAGGGTACGGGGAATTGACCGGCACCCTGCATTGGATCGACGAGGGTATCGACACGGGGCCGATTCTGGCGCTACGTTCGCGACCCCTGGAGCGCGACACGGGGCTGCTTTCGCAAGTCGTGGAAATCTATTGCGACCTCATCGATCCCTTGCTCGATATGGTTCGATCAATCGAATCCGGCCATTGCCCCGAGGGAATCAGACAGGATACGAACACCAGGGAATACCGCTCGCTGCCCTCGGAAGCCGACCTGACCTCCTTCCACGCTACCGGAATGGATTTCTGGAAACCGGCCGAGCTGCAGCAATGGATTGCGCGTTTTCTGCCACCCGATTTGCGCGCGACTCCGATTTTGTAGGTTGGGTTAGGCGAAGCCGTAACCCAACAATCGGGAACTACAGATGAACACAGATAAGCACAGATTGAATTGCCATAGAAACTATTCGTGTCCATCTGTGTTCCTCTGTGGCTTCAAAAGATTTGCGGTTGGGTTACGGCTTCGCCTAACCCAACCTACGCAAAGCACTAACGTTATTTCAATTGCGAATTGGAATAAGAGGTTTCGTGTTTTTGTCACGCCAAGAAAAAACGCCCGCCGTCTTGCGACCAGCGGGCGTTTTTTTAACGGGAGTGTCTCAGGCGCGCTTGCGGTACTCGCCCGTGCGCGTGTCGATTTCGATTTTGTCGCCGCTTTCGCAGAACAGCGGCACATGGATGACGTGCCCGGTTCCGATCAGCTTGGCGGGCTTGAGCACCTTGCCCGAGGTGTCGCCGCGCACCGCCGGCTCGGTTTCGATTTCGCGCACCACCGAGTTTGGAACCTGCACCGAGATCGCCTTGCCGTCGTAAAACACCACATCGCACGGCATGCCGTCTTCGAGATAGTAGAGCGCGTCGCCCATCATGTCTTTTTCGACTTCGAACTGATTGTACTCGGCGTCCATGAAGACGTAGAGCGGATCGGCGAAGTACGAGTAGGTCACTTCCTTGCGGTCGAGCATGAGAACGTCGAACTTGTCGTCGGCCTTGTACACCGTTTCGGCGCCCGAACCGGTAAGAAGGTTTTTCATTTTCATTTTCATCACGGCGGAGTTGCGCCCGCCCTTGCTGTATTCGGCACGCAATACAACCATGGGATCCTTGCCAACCATGATGACGTTGCCTGCGCGTAGTTCCTGAGCCTGTTTCATAGTGAAATCCTGCCTGCAAAAAAATTGTTACAAAATACGTTCGTTGCCAGTGAGTGCCACTTTGACAACGTGCGCGAAAAAGCCTTGCATTATAGCAGGTTGTCGCAGAAATTTACCAACTTTGCGGCCAGGTCTGGCTGGGCAGTGAGGCGTGCCGCCCAGGCGCCTGAATGCGTGGCGATGGTCGCCCTGCCGGCAAGATAGTCGTGCCACTTCGCACCGGCATCATGGCCGCGATTCCAGGCGTGCCAAAGGAACCTGATGCGCGCCGCTGTGGAAAGGTCGGCCCCGGCGGTATGCAGGTCGAGAAAAGCCTCCAGCTTGGGCCAGTGCGCATCGTCATCCTGCGGGTAGATGTGCCACACAAAAGGCCGCCCCGCCCATTGCGCGCGCACGAAGGAATCCTCGCCGCGCACGAAATTGACGTCGCACGCCCACAACAGTTTGTCGAAATCGTCCTGCTCAATAAATGGCAGCACGTGCATGCGCAAATTGCCGCGTTCAAATTGATTTGCGCCAGGTTCGCCAAAATAATCGCGCACAACCGGCAAGGCCGGACCTTCGGGAAAGAGGCAGGTGACTCTGACCGGGGAGGCGACCCAAGCCTTGAGCAGAGTCGGCAAGGCCGGATTCGCATAACAGAAAAGCAGCACGCGCAACTCATTCTCGGCGGCAGGCGCCAACCCCAGCGTCTGCCAAAAAGCGGCTTGTGCGGAACGGTCTCGCTGGAAGGCATCGCGGCGCGCCAACAGGTCACGCTCGCGCAGCAGCCCGCCGGTCTTTTCGCTGAATCCCGGAAAGAAAAAATATTTGGTGAGCGGCAGTCGCGCGTGCGGCGAGGGCAGGGCGTGAGTCGCCGTTACCCACTTTTCGGCGCTCAGGTATTCGAGGTTGATCCATGCCGGCTTGCTGGCGCACTGCGCCATGCGTACGACATGGTTCTCGGGCAGATGGCAGGCAAAGGCCTCGACGACCGCATCGCCCGGTTCCACGCCGGGAAACGCATTCGCCCAATGCCGCACTTGCACGCCGCGCAGCACCTGCGTATCGAGCGCCGGGTCGAGACCGGGTGCGATGCGCGCGAAGCTCGCCGGGTCATCGACCCACAGGCGCACCGCGCGCCCATGCTCGGCGGCGATCTGGCGCGCCAGCCGCCAGGTGACGCCGATATCGCCGTAGTTATCGACGACGGTGCAGAAAATGTCCCAGGTGCGGCGCTGCGGCATGGCTCATTCGTCGAGCGCAGATTGCGCGATCCAGTCGGCCATCGACTGCAGCAGCACCTCGACCTCGCCCAGCGAGGGCAGCACGCGAATCGCAAGACCGTACTTGGCGCTCGCCTGCGCGACCAGCTCGGGAAGATCGCGCTTCACATGTCCGCCGCGCGCCAGAAAAACCGGCGCCACCACGATCTCGCGCACGCCCGATTGCGCAAGCTGCGCCACGACATCCTCGAAAGCCGGTTTGGCGGGCGCCAGAAAAGCGACAGTCACCGGCGTACCGGGGCGGCTCGCCGCGATCATGTCCTGCAGCGCGATGAAAGGCGTGGCCCACTCGGGATCGGGCGAACCGTGTGAAAACAGAATCAGGGCGCGAGCAGGCATGGGAGGATTTCACTGAAGAGAATGCGTTCGACATGATACCGGCTAGGACGTTATGCCGCGAGCGGTAGACTGTTCGAGTCGTGCGCAGCGTTGTTCCAGCTTGGTCCCGGTTTTCGGTAAATTTAACTTTGGTGGTAGAATACTCCTATTAGTAGTAGTGCCAACTCTGACTGCAAGAACGGGAGGTATCTTATGGGCCGACCCTTTGATTTCAAGATCGATCCAATGGCGCAAGGCGAGAAGGCTTTTTTCAAGGCGATGGGTACACGCATCGCCGCTCTGCGCAAAGATTCCGCTATCACCCAGGCGCAGCTTGCCGAAATGATGGAGGTATCGCAGCAGACGGTCGCTTCGTGGGAAGTGGGCCGCCGCGGTGTCCCGGTATCGCTCGTGCCAACGCTCGCCCGCGCGCTCGGCAGCAGCGTGGAAGCATTGGTCGGCGAGAAGCCGGCAAGCGTAAAGCGCGGACCGGCGCCTAAGCTTCAGCAGCAGATGGAACGCATCAGCGGATTGCCGCGCACGCAGCAGCAATTCGTCATGCGCATGCTGGACACGGTGCTCGCGCAGGCAAGCCGCTAAAGGATAAAGGCCATGACGGAACTCAAGGTGATTTTGCCGGACAACCTCGCGCGCGATGCGCGCAAGGCGGGGTTGCTTACGCAGAAAGCTATCGAAGAACTTTTGCGGGATGCGATGCGCCAGCGCGCGGCGCGCGCGTTTCTCTCGAATGCGCAGCAGGTGGCGGAAGCGAAGATCCCGCCGCTGAGCGAAGCGGAAATTCAGGCCGAGATCGACGCGGTGCGCAAGGCCAGGCGTCCGGCGCGGGCGCCTCGTCGCTGACACCAATACCATTGTCTCGGCGCTGCTGTGGCGCGGCAACCCGCATCGGCTGATCGCGGCGATCAACGATTACCCCATCGCCTTTTACACCAGCCGCGCGCTGCTGGACGAGCTCGCCGATGTGCTGCCCCGCAGGAAGCTCGCCAAGGCGGTGCGCGCCACCGGCAAGACGCCGGCACAACTTATTGCCGAATATGCAGGGTTCGTAAACGTGGTGGCGCCGGCAGCGATCCGCCGCACGGTGCCCGATGACGCGGATGACGATGAGGTGCTCGCCTGTGCGCTCGCGGTCCGCGCGGACTTGATCGTCTCCGGTGATGCACATCTGCGCAATCTGAAGCGCTATCACGGCATGCGCATCGTCGCGGCGGCCGAAGCGCTGGCGATTATCGCGAACGCTTGAACAGCCTCAAAACAACCACGCCCGCAAAAGCGGGCGTGGGGGTGAGCTTCTCTCTTTTAATACAGCTCCCAGCGGAAATTTAATGCGAGCCTGGCCACTTAGAATTTCAGGAAATACCCCGATGGGCAAACGCATCCAATCCAACCAAGCAACAAGCTTCGGCGAGCGGCTTGCCACCTTGCGCAAGGCCGCCGGTTTCACCCAGGTGGAACTGGCCGCGGAACTCGGTATCTCGCAGCGCATGGTGGCTTATTACGAGAGCCCGGACGCCACACCCCCGGCCAATCTGCTTGCGCAGATCGCCAGCGCCCTGGGCATATCGATCGACGAGTTGTTCGGGCGCACAACCAAGCGCCGCCTGGTCAAGCAGGAAGGCGACAGCCGGCTGCGGCGCAGGCTGCTGGCCATCGAGAAGCTGGACTTGGTCGAGAAACGCCAGGTGCTGCAACTGTTGGATGCCTTCATCGAGCGCGGACAGTTGAAGCGCAAGGCCCAGGGGGCGAGGGCATGAGCGTGGCGCCGATGCCGGCGGAGGTCATCGCCGAGCGGATTTTTATCGTGCGCGGCCAGAAAGTGATTCTCGATTCCGACCTGGCTGCCCTGTACGAAGTGCCGACCAAGCGTTTCAACGAGGCAGTGAAACGCAACCTCGCCAAGTTCCCCGCCGATTTCATGTTCGTGCTCACCGCGGCGGAATGGAATTCTTTAAGGTCGCAATTTGCGACCTTAAACAGCGGGCGCGGCCAGCACCGCAAGTATCTGCCGTATGTTTTCACCGAACATGGGGCGATCATGGCCGCCACGCTCTTGAACAGTCCGCGCGCGGTAGAGGTGAGCGTGTACGTGGTGCGCGCTTTCGTGCAGTTGCGCGAGTTCCTGACATCAAACAAGGAACTCGCGCGGCAGTTGCGGGCGCTCGAACAGCGCATCGAAAGGAAATTCGCCACCCACGATCAGGCCATCGCGGGCATTCTCGATACTATCCGCCAGCTCATGGCGCCGCCCGCGCCCGCGAAGAAACGCCGTATCGGGTTCGTTATCGACGACGACAAGAAGTAAGCAGCGGCTAAGGCAACAACGCCCGCAAAAGCGGGCGCGGGGGTGAACTTCTCTCTTTTAAATCACTTCACTTCGCAAAACAATTCACCCTGGCCCCTTAGAACTCCTGGAGAGGAAATTCGGTAGCCACGACCAAGCCATCGCGGGCATCATCGATACCATTCGCCAGCTCATGGCGCCACCCGCGCCCGCGAAGAAGCGCCGCATCGGGTTCGTTATCGACGACGATAAGAAGTAACGCGGCGGCTAAAACAGCCACGCCCGCAAAAGCGGGCGTGGGGGTGAACTTCTCTCTATATAAATCACCTCGCAAAAACTATCGTGTCTGACCGTTCGCAGTAACAGCAGTAAATCTAGCGGGTTGAAGTCCCGTCCGAGGAGTTGTCCGTACGCCTCGGTAGCATGAGGAAGCGGCATCGTGGTAACACGGGGTCGTGAGTTTCCGAACAGCAAGATGGCATGCCGTAACGCAAGTGAACCTATGAGTA
>Ga0315281_10001659_pt1 | contig 33016 bp, 40 predicted proteins | sample YL17G07_0_MG_FD_204540 | JGI IMG/M metagenome (GOLD analysis project Ga0315281, IMG submission 204540) | Sediment microbial communities from Yellowstone Lake, YNP, Wyoming, USA - YL17G07_0 | ecosystem: Environmental > Aquatic > Freshwater > Lake > Sediment | place: USA: Wyoming | collected...
AAGCTTACTAATCATTTCGTCTGCGCACTTGGAAGCAATTTCTTGAGTGACCACACCCAGTATTTTACCGTTGTCCTTGAACCAGTCGCCTAATGGAGCAGCCCCATGCACTCCATAGCAACCTGCAAAATCAAGTTGCTGTCCAGTTTTTGCATCATTGACGTACACGAAAACAAAATATCTAAGAGTATAGTTTCCTCGAGTCCCCTCAGAAAGTACCGACGGTTTGCTGTCGAACTGCACGAGATAATCCACGACACTTTGATAGTCGCTCTTTATCTCAGCCTTCGTCAAAATTCCGCCTGTTGATTTTGACGAACCAAGAGGTTTAAGGTCGGCAACCTTGCGCACGCCAAATTCCCGCTCGAACCTAATCGCCAACTCGTGCATGAGCGCAGGCCCTAAATTCCCGTCAGCGACATTCTCTCCTGGTTTCGGAGTAACCACAGCATACCCACCCGTTGCCACTGCTGTTACCACGAATATAGATACGTCTTTCAGCAATTCAGTGAATTCCTTTGTTTTATTTACCGTCAGTGCGATTGATGCCGGATATACGGCAAAAGTCTTTCCTCGCATCTCGTCCGGAACGAGCGGATGGCCCACGCATCCGATTCCAACAAGCGCAGCAATCATGACAAGAACAATACTTGTATTTTTCGAAGAACGCTTACGTTGGATCCACATAATTCAACCCCCGCTGGCCTAAACGAAGCTTAGGCATCGATTGCTGTTACGCCCAACTACAATTAGACGGATTAGTACCTAGTACCCGTAGTACCCGGTTCCTACATATAGTACCCGGGTACTAGATACCGTACCGATTACCGCTTTGCAACCCGCTGCACCAGTCCGAGCTTTCGGACCTCTTCTTCCGGCAGAAACCACAGGCGCTCTGCTGGGTCCCACATGCCTCCGGCTGCCATGATCTTCTTTCGCAGCTCGGACTCAAGATGGCTGAGTCGGACACCTACGCGACGCGTGTAGTAGTGCTTTGGGCTCAAGCCGGTGGCCTTGTCTTCCTGCGGATGCGGTTCCGGCGGTTGCCAGTCCTGCTCGGCCACAATCAGTTCCACAGTTTTGAAACGCTTCTTGCGGGCCGGGTCGTAGCGGTAGCGGATGCAGACCAGCCGCTCGCCGTATTTCTGCATCAACGCCTGCGTTCCCCTTTCTCCGGGTTTTCGCACCGTACGGATCTCCATGGCCATCCCTCGCCTTATTGTTCTTCCGAAGGCGACAGCTGACGCCCGGGTCTCAGGCCCCGGCAAGCAGCCGGTCGTAAAGCGCCTGGTCGTGGCGGTTGAAACAGCAGGCGATGATTTCGTCGAACTTCTGTTCCCGTGCGCGCATCGCCGCCAGCGCTTTGCGCGCGGCGGCTTCTTTCGGGTAGCCGTACACGCCGGTGCTGATGGACGGAAAAGCGATGGTGCGGGCACCCTGCTGGCGGGCGAGCGCGAGCGCGTTGCGGTAGCAGGCGGCGAGCAATGCGGCTTCGCCGGCATCGCCGCCGCGCCATACCGGCCCGACGGTGTGGATAATCCATTTCGCCGGCAGCCTGAATCCGGGAGTGGTCCGGGCCTGTCCGGTCGGGCAACCATTGAGGGCGCGGCAACTGGCGAGCAGTTCCGGGCCGGCGGCGCGATGAATCGCGCCATCCACGCCGCCGCCTCCCAGCAACGATTCGTTAGCGGCATTCACGATTGCATCAACCACCAGGGTCGTGATGTCCGCCTGCACCGCCCGGATCACGCGAGGCAGGCCTCCAGGCAGGCTTCGCGGCTGTCGCCGTGCGGGGGCGATGAGCTGTTTTCCTTTTCCTTTTCCTTTTCTTTCTCCTTCTTTTTCTTTTTCAGTTCATCACGCTTTTTCAGTTCGTGCTGTTTGTGAAGCTCCTCGCGCCGGTGCTGCAGTTCCGGCCGGTTCGGCGCGGCCGGCGGCGTGCCGGGAGGATTGGGCGGCTTGCGCAGCGGCGCGCCGGGTTTTTCACGGCTACCCGGCTGGCGGAAACGCTGCTCCAAGCGCTGTTGCAGATGCGGGTGTTGTTGCAGGTAGCGCTCGCGATCCTCGCGCTGAATCTTGCGAATCGGGCGCGGCGGCACGCCGCGTTCACGCAGCAGATGCGCGCGCCGGACGACCCGTGCCTGCATGACCGGCGGCAAGCGCGAACGGAACGCCGCCGGCGCGCCGTCGTGGCGCGCAAATGGCCGCCCCTGGGCGCGCTCGACGTATTCGCCAGCGCGCACCGGCATGCTGCCGGTCTGCGGCGCGCGCACGGCCACTTCGCCCTCTTCCAGCAGCAGCCCGCCACGTTCGTTGCCGGACTCGATCACACCCTCGGTGCCGCGAACGCCAACGGTCATGGTCGGCGTGTTGATGTCGAAGCGGCTGTCCGGGCCGCGCAGCTTGGCCACGGCGAATCGCATCCACCCGCTCAGCACCTCAAGCCCGGCAGTCACCACGCTCTTGTTGCTGTCGAGCTTGTAGTCGCTGACCAGCAGACGGCTGTCGGCACCGAGCCGGATGGCCGTGCCGTCGTTCATTTCCATCTGCGCCTCGGCATTCACACCGGTCTCGACGATGTCGTCCTCCTCGACCTCGACACCGGTCGCGGCCGCCAGGTAGGCATCGGCGCGCTGGATGCGCGTCTCGCCGGTGATGCTGGTGAACACCCCGACGCCGGCCAGCGATGCTGGCGCGCACAGCAGGAACAACAGGAACATTGAAACTCGCATGGATCCTCCCAGGCTGGAAGAACGACTGTTGCCGATATAAGGATAACCCAGACCTGGCGGCAGCGGCAGCACGCCCGTGCCCTGCGGCGGACAATGCCATGATACGGCGATGGTTTACTTGACGACCTTGAGGTGCGCGCCTTTACGGGGCGCGGAGGAATCCGCTTCCGGGGACGCGGCCGGTGGCGGATCGAGGCCATCTTCCCCGGGCGGGAACTGGATGCCGCGGCCGTTCTCGCGCGCGTAGACCGCGAGCACCGCCTGCACCGGGATGACCACGGGCTCGCTCTTGCCGCCGAAGCGCGCGAACAGCGAGATGGTGTCGTTGCCGATCTCGAGCTGGTGTACGGACTGCGGATGGATGTTCAACACGATCTGCCCGTCACGCACAAAACCGGCCGGCACCTGCACGCCGGGTGCGGTGGCGTCGACCGCGATCTGCGGCGTGAGGCCGCTGTCGAGGGCCCACTCGTGCAATGCACGAATCAGGTACGGACGGGTGGAGCGCTCGGCCGACACAACATCTACGACTTGCTGCTTACGCGCGGGCGCATGTCGCGCTCCGCGTCGGTGAGGCTGAGCTTGAACGACTTGCGCGCGAACAGGCGCTCGGCATAGTCCATGATCGGCTTGGCCTGGCGCGGCAGTTCGATGCCGTACAACGGCAGACGCCAGAGTATCGGCGCGAGCGCGCAATCCACCAGCGAGAACTCCGCGCCGAGAATAAAGGGCTGCTCCTTGAACACCGGCGAGATCACGGTGAGGCCGTCGCGCAGGATGTTGCGCGATTTCTGCGCATGTTTCTTTTCGCCACCGACCAGGTCCGGCAGCAGGCTGTACCAATCGCGCTCGAAGCGCATGAGCATGAGCCGCGCCTTGGCGCGCGACACCGGGTCGACCGGCATGAGCGGCGGGTGCGGCAGGCGCTCGTCCAGGTACTCGTTGATGATGTGCGATTCGTACAGCACCAGATCGCGATCGATCATGGTCGGCACCGAGTTGTACGGATTCAACTCGCCGATTTCGCGCGGCTTCTTGCGGATATCGACATCCACCACCTGGCACTCCACGTCCTTCTCGTGCAGAACGATGCGCGTGCGGTGACTGTGCGGATCGGTGGTTCCGACATACAGCGTCATGATGTGCTTGCGGGTGGCAAGGGTGGCCATGTCCGGTTACTCCTGCGTTGCGCGATACCGGGAACGGCAAAGGGCCTTGGCGGACAAGGCCCCTTTCCGGTTACAAAAAATACAGTCAGTGCACGTCTTTCCAGTACTCCTTCTTCAGGAGCCAGGCGACGACCAGGAAAATGGCGAGAAACGCGAGCACGAAAACGCCAACGCGATAACGCACCAGCTTGGCCGGCTCGCCGAGATAGACCATGAAGTTTGTCAGGTCGCGCATGGCCGCGTCATACTGCGACGTGCTCATGCGGCCCGGCTTCTCGATTTCGAAATGGTCGAAGACCTTCTCTTCGCTCAGTTTCTTGACCGTTTTGCCGTCCTTCACGACGACGGACTCGTGTTTTACGGTGCGGTGCACGGCGCGCTGCTCACCCTGCCACTCGTACAGCACGTGCGGCATGGCCACGTGCTGGAACACGGTGTTGTCCCAGCCGGAGGGCGACTTGTCCTCGCGGTAGAAACTGCGCATGTAGGTGTAGAACCACTCCGGGCCACGCGCGCGCGCCACCAGCGACAGATCGGGCGGCGCGGTGCCGAACCACTGTCTGGCGTCGTCGCGCGGCATCACCGCCTTCATCAGTTCGCCGGGTTTGTCGGCGGCGAACAGCAGGTTCTCCTTGACCAGTTCGTCGCGGATGCCGAGGTCTTCGCCCAGGCGGCTGTAACGCATGTACGAGGCGCTGTGGCAGGACAGGCAGTAATTCACAAAGGTGCGCGCACCACGCTGCAGCGATTCCTTGTCGTTCAGGTCAATGTGTACGGCGTCGAGCCTGGCGTGTTCGCCTCCGGAGGCGAACACGGTTCCCGGCAGTACCACGCACAGCAAGATGAAGAATATATTTTTCATTTTGTAACTCTCTCCGGAACCGGCCGGGTCTTGTCGATGCTGGTGTACCACGGCATAAACAGAAAGAAAGCGAAGTACAACAGCGTGCAGACCTGCGCGATAATCAGGTTTGGTCCCGCCGCCGGGCGCGTGCCGAGATAGCCGAGAATGAAGAACGACAGCACCAGAACCGCGAGCGCCAGTTTGTACATCCAGCCACGGTAGCGGATCGACTTGGCCGGCGAGCGATCCAGCCACGGCAGGAAGAAGAACAGCAGCAGCGAACCGACCATCAGGAGTACGCCCCACACCTTTGCATCCAGCATAAACAGGGCGGCCAGCAACGCGCCGGCCATGCCCAGGGCCACCAGCCTGCTCAAGCCGCGCGCCTTGAAGAGCGCCACCAGTGCTGCCAGAACCACGATACCGCGGAGCGCCAGCACCAAGTCCGTGTTGGTCGCGCGCAAAATCGAATAGAACGGCGTGAAGTACCACAGCGGCACGATCTCCGGCGGGGTTTGCAGGATATTGGCCGGCACGAAATTGTCATGCTCCAGGAACCAGCCGCCCAGCTCCGGCGCAAAGAACACCACCGCCGAGAACACCATCAGGAACACGATCACACCGACAAGATCCTTGACCGTGTAGTACGGATGAAACGGGATGCCATCCAGCGGGATGCCATTCGCATCTTTCTTCTTCTTGATCTCGATGCCGTCCGGGTTGTTGGAGCCGACCTTGTGCAGCGCCACGATGTGCACGAACACCAGCACCACCAGCACCAGCGGGACCGCGATCACATGGAAAGCGAAAAACCGGTTCAGCGTGGCGTCGCCCACCACAAAGTCGCCGCGGATCCACTCGGCCAGGGCCGGCCCGACAAACGGGATGGCGTCGAACAGTGAGATAATGACCTGCGCGCCCCAGTAGGACATGTTGCCCCATGGCAGCAGATAGCCCATGAACGCCTCGGCCATGAGCGCGATGAAAATAACCACGCCGATGATCCACAGCAACTCGCGCGGCTGGCGGTGCGAGCCGTACAACAGCGCGCGGTACATGTGCAGGTACACCACGATGAAAAAGAACGAAGAGCCTGTGGAATGCAGGTAACGAATCAGCCAGCCCCACGATACATCGCGCATGATGTATTCGACCGACGCAAACGCCAGCGCGGTATCGGGCTTGTAATGCATGGTGAGGAAGATGCCGGTGAAGATCTGCAGCACCAGCATCACCGTGGCGAGGATGCCGAAGTAATACCAGAAGTTGAAGTTCTTCGGGGCGTAGTATTTGGAGGCGTGTTCTTCCCAGACCTTGGTCAGGGGGAAGCGGTCGTCAATCCAGGCGAGCAGCTTTTCCATCACGCGCCTCCCTTTTTGTCTTCGCCGATGACAATCCGGGTGTCGCTCAGGAACATGTGCGGCGGCACCACCAGGTTGGTCGGGGCCGGCACGTTCTTGTAGACACGGCCGGCAAGGTCGAACTTGGAGCCGTGGCACGGGCAGAAGAAGCCGCCCGACCAATCGTCACCCAAAATCGCGTCGGAACCGGCCTCGAGTTTCTTGATGGGCGAGCAACCGAGATGTGTGCAAATGCCAACCACGACCAACACCTCGGGCTTGATTGAACGCGTCGGATTCTGCGCGTAAGCCGGCTGTTGGTCGATAACCGTGGAGGCCGGATCGGCCAATTGTTTATCCAGCGCGGGCAAGGACTGCAGCATCTCGGGGGTGCGGCGCAGGATCCACACTGGCTTGCCGCGCCACTCTTCGGTGTGCAGTTGTCCGGGCGTAAGCTTGCTGATGTCCACCTCGACCGGGGCACCCGCCGCCTTGGCGCGGGCGCTCGGCGTCATGGACAACACGAACGGTGTGGCCGCAAAACCCGCGCCCACGGCACCCACGCCGCTGGTGAGCAAGGTCAGAAAACGGCGTTTGTCACGATCGACGCCTTCACTCATGAATTTCTCCCGCAAGTTTTTAAAATCGTCACGCCCCTGCAACCGCTGGCTGGGGTGAAATCTTTATTAATCATTGAGATACAAGTTATGGGAAACTGTTTAGGTGTTGAAAAATAGCGGCGTAGCATCGACGATTTGCCCCCGTGCCGTCAAGAGTTTGCGGGCATCCAGAGGCACTGAAGACGACGAATCTTGGCGATGGGCTACAATCGCGGCCCCGGTTCCTGCGAATTAATGAAAGCAGGCCTGCACAAAAATAGCTGAATTAATGAACGCAGACCTGCACAAAAACAACCACATGACACCATGCATCCACGCAAACTGATCCTGTTTGTCGCCCAGGCCATTACCGTGGGCCTGGCGTTCGCATTCCTGCTGACCCTGTTCTGGCCGGGTCTGCTGCGGCGCGAGGCCGTGTCCGTGGAAGTGCATGAGGCGGCCGAACTGGCGGCCCTGCCGGCGGGTGGCCCGGTTTCCTACGCCACAGCGGTTGAAAGAGCCGCGCCGGCCGTGGTCAATATCAACATCGCCAAGGTTGTAGCCGTCGAGACCAACCCGCTGCTCAACGACCCGGTGTTCCGCCAGTTTTTCGGGGGCAGCACTGGCCCGGCACGCAAGCAAGTGGAGCGCAGCCTCGGCAGCGGCGTGATCTTCAGCGAGCAGGGTTACATCCTCACCAATCACCACGTCATCGGCGGGGCCGACGCCATTCAGGTGTTCTTGCGCGACGGGCGCTCGGCCAAGGCCGTGGTGATCGGCAGCGACCCGGAGACGGATGTCGCGGTTCTAAAAATAGACCTCAAGAAGTTGCCGATCATCACCCTCGGCAAGTCGGAGCGCGTGCGGGTCGGCGACGTGGTGCTGGCCATCGGCAATCCCTTCGGCGTCGGCCAGACCGTGACCATGGGCATTGTCTCGGCCACCGGCCGCAATGCACTCGGCATCAACACCTTCGAAAACTTTATTCAGACCGACGCCGCCATCAATCCGGGCAACTCCGGCGGCGCACTGGTGGACGCGCACGGCAACCTGATCGGCATCAACACCGCGATCTTCAGCCAGAGCGGTGGCTCAGTCGGCATCGGTTTCGCGATTCCCTCCAGCCTTGCGAAGGGCGTCATGGAACAGATCGTCGAACACGGCCGGCCGTTGCGCGGCTGGCTTGGCTTCGAGGCGCAGGTCATGACGCCGGAACTCCTTGATACCCTCGGACTCAAGAAAGGCACGCAAGGTCTGGTGATCACCGCCCTTTTTCGCAACGGCCCGGCGCACAAGGCGGGTGTGGGGCTGGGCGATGTGCTGGTGGCGATCGACGGCGTAAAGACCGGCGATGCGCGCGAAGCGCTGCTGGCGATCTCAAGCCACAAACCGGGCACGCGCCTCAAGCTCGATGTGCTGCGCGCCGGCAAGCCGCTCACGCTCGATGCAATCGCCGGCGAGCGCCCGGCCACCCAGCCGCGTCCGGGACGGGGTTAAGGCCCAACACCCGCCGCACGTCGCAACGCACTTGCCTGCGTTGCATACCAAAACGGATTCGCGCGAATGACGTCTGCGCCGCTGTTGAGCGCACTGAGCGCCTGACGGCGCAACGCTGCATCCCCGGTTTTTTCGGCCAGACGCAGGCTCGCTTCAGCGAGCACCGCCGAGGGCGACGGCATCGGGCCATCACTCAGCGCGTCTTGCCCGGTCTCCACTACCAGCAGAGTGCTCTCTTCCAGCCGAAAACCCTGCGGACCATGGAAACGTTTCCAGGCGCTGGCCGCCACGGCCTGTGCCTGCACGACATCGCGCGCTTCGCCGGTGAGTGTCGCCCACTCGCTGAGGCCGAGTGTGATGTAGGCGTAATCCTCGAGCGCCACCTTGCCGCTCGTTTTTCCCCGCACGCGCGAACGCACGAGCGTCTTTCCGTTCCACAATTCCTTCACCAGAAAATCACGCAGCGCCTGCGCGGCGGCGCGGTAGCGTGGATCGTTCGAGGTTTGCGCCGCCTCGGCGAAGGCCGCCAGCGCCAGCCCATTCCAGGCCGCCAGCTCCTTGGTATCGCGTGGCAATACCCGCTTGGCGCGCGCCGCGCTCAGCTTGTCTTCGGACGAGGCGATTAACGTTGCGACGGCGGCCAGTGTGCTTTTAGTTTGCGCGCCAATTTGCGCCGCTGACATCGCTTGCAGCGGCAGATAGCCGGCCTCAAAGGGTGCGGCATCGGTCATACCGGCATGCAGCCGATAAACGTCGCGCTCGGCGGGCGTGAGCAGCTTCTCCAGTTGCGCCGCGTTCCACAGGTAATAGCCGCCCTCCACGCCTTTGTCATCCAGCGCCGAGAGCGCACCGATGAACGCGCCGGAGGTGGCGCGCAGTTCGCGCAACATGAAGTCGAGCGTGCGGTCGGCGATGTGACGGTAATCATCGCGTCCGAAGACGCGTGCGGCATTGCGGTACAGGCGCGCTAACTGGGCGTTGTCGTAAAGCATCTTTTCGAAGTGCGGCGTTTTCCAGGACGGGTCGGTCGTGTAGCGAAAGAAACCGCCGCCGAGGTGATCGTGCAGGCCGTTGCGCGCCATGGCGTCGAACGTGAGCAGCAGGAATTCACTCAGGCGCTTGTCTTTTGTATGCTCGAAGTGCGCGAGCAGAAAGCTGAGCTGTGGAACCTGCGGGAACTTGCTCTGTTCGCCGAACCCGCCTTGCACGCCGTCGGCCTGCTGGAGCGCCTCGGCCACAACCTGGTCGGCCAACGCGCGCGCCTGATCGCCGCTCACCGCCGGCCTGCCCGGGCCCAGCGGCTTGACCGCCTCGATGTGCGCGAGCTCCATCAGGCGTGCGCGGTCGTTGCGCCACAGCTGTTCGACACGCACCAGAATAGCCATGAACTCCTGCGGCGGGTGATAGAGCGTCGCGTACAACGGATGACCGTCGGGCGTGACGAACACGTTGAGCGGCCAACCGCTCCGGCCACGTGTCTTTTCCACGAACTCGATCAGGCGTGCGTCCAGTGCCGGTTCGAGCTCGCGGTCAACCTTTACCGGAATGAAATGCGCATTCAAGAAACGCGCGATCTCCGGATTGCGGTAGCTCTCGCGCTGCATCACATGGCACCAGTGGCAGGAGAAGTAGCCGATCGAGAGATACAGTAGTTTTCCTTCGCGACGCGCGCGCTCAACAGACGCGGCATTCCATTCCTGCCAGAGTACTGGATCGTCGCCATGCAGGGCGAGATAAGGCGAAGGATGCCGGCGCAGCTGGTTTTCGGGCGGTGCAGCACTCGCCGTGCCCGAGATGAGGACGATCAGAAGCGCCGTCAGTAATCTCGCCAGGTTGCGCATATACGGGAGAACTCCCCAAGGGCCGGTTTTATTCCTTGCGCTTTTTTTTGCGTTTGGCGCCGGCCGGGTTTTCCTTTTCGTGGGAATCCAGCATGGCGGTCATTTCAGCATCGGTCAGCGACTTGTCACCCGTTTCTCCGTCGGCCTTCCGGTGGCGATACAGTCGGCGTGCGATAAACAGGCCGATCTCGAACAGAATCAGCATCGGCACGGCGAGCAGGAACTGCGAGGCGACATCCGGCGGCGTGAGCACGGCGGCGACCACAAACGCACCGACAATAATATAGGGGCGCTTCTCGGCCAGGGTCTCCGGGTTCACCATGCCGGTGGACGACAGGATCACCACCGCCACCGGTATCTCGAAGGCAATACCAAAAGCAAAGAACATGGAGAACACAAAATCGAGATGAAACTTGATATCGGGCATCCACTGCACGCCCGAGGGCAGAAACCCCACGAGCGTCTTGAAAACTACAGGAAACACCACGAAGTACGCGAACGCCATACCGGCGTAGAACAGCAACACACTCGACACCACCAGCGGCATCACCATGCGCTTCTCGTGCCTGTAAAGACCGGGGGCCACAAACGCCCAGATCTGATAAAGCAGTACAGGAATAGTGAGCGTGACGGCCGCCGCCAACGTGAACTTGAGTGGCGTGAGGAACGGCGAGGCCACCTCGGTGGCGATCATGCTCATGCCCGGCGGCAACACATCCATGAGCGGCTGCGCGATGAGCGCGTATACCTGATTCGAAAACGGCACCAGCGCCAGAAACACAACACCAACCGCGCCCAGGCCCACCATGAGGCGGTTGCGCAGCTCGATGAGGTGCGAAACGAACCCGCCTTCAGGATTTTGTTTTGCGGCCGGTTCGGACATGGCGTTTGCGTGCCGGAATTTTTTTGGTCTTGGGTTTGGCGGACTGCTGGCGCCCGGACTTCGATGCAGGATTTTTCGACGCCGCCGCAGAAGCTTCCGGCATCGCCTTCACCAGATAGTCCGGCGTCGGCGCGGGCGGGCGGATTTCCCCGAGACCGGCGAAGGCGTTTCCGGCAGTGTTTTCAAAAAGTTGTTTGGTGCCGGTGAGCTGCTGCTGGACTTGGCGTAGCTCGGCAAGTTCGTCCTTATGCATTTCGAAACTCACGTCGCGCTTCGCGTCCTCGATAAAGCGGCGGATGCGCGCGCTCCAGCGGCCGGCGGCGCGCGCTATCTCCGGCAGGCGCTTCGGACCGAGCACAATCAGCGCGATCAAACCAATGACGATCAGTTCGGAGAAGGCAATATCGAACACGGCGGCGGCCCGCGCTGACGACTTGGCGTCAGACCTTCTTCTTGTCAGTGTTTCTGGAGGTCTTCTTGGCGGTGACCTCGCCATCGACGACGCGCGGTTCTATTTTTTTCGCCTCTTCTGTTTTAGCGGCCTCGTCTTCGGTTTTCATCGAGTCCTTGAAATTTTTGATGGCGCCGCCGAGATCGCTGCCGATGTTGCGCAACTTCTTGGTGCCGAAAATAACAACCACGATGGCCAAGACCACCAGCCAATGCCAAATGCTGAAAGAACCCATGTTTGCTCTCCGTTAGAACCTAGAACCCGGGCAGGCGTCCGCCGCCGAGGATGTGAAAATGCAAATGAAAAATCTCCTGCCCGCCGCCGCGCCCGGTATTAATAATGGTTCGAAACCCGTCCTTCAAGCCGGCCGCGCGCGCCACCGCCGGCAGGGTGCGCAGCATGTGCGCCAGCAAAGCGTTGTGCGCGGGCGTCACATCGTCGAGACCTTCCACGTGCAGCCGCGGCACCATCAGGAGATGCACCGGCGCCTTCGGGTAAATGTCCTTGAACACGATGAGCTGTTCGTCCTGGTACACCTGATCGGACGGAATCGTGCCGGCGGCGATCTTGCAGAAGAGACAGTCGTTCATCCGCCCTTGCCTTCGCGCGCGGCCTTTTCAGCAACGCCGGAAAGTCCGAAACGCCGATTGAGCTCCTTGAGAACGTCCTCGTGGGAAAGTCCCTGCTGGGCGAGCAGCACCAAACTGTGAAACCACAGGTCGGCAACCTCGTACACCACCTGTTCGCGATTCCCGTCCTTGGCGGCCAGCACGGCCTCCAGCGCCTCTTCGCCGATCTTCTTGAGAATGGCGTCGAGGCCCTTGGCATAAAGCCCGGCGACGTACGACGAGTGCGGGTCCGCGGTCTTGCGGGCCTCAAGCACGACGGCGAGCTGGGTCAGAATGTCGGACATGAACGGATCACGTGAAGGTTTCCCCCATTCTAAACCCGAATCGGGCCGGCGGTCATTTCTTGGCGTAAATCTCGCTGGCGGGCCTGAGGACCGGCTCGACCGTGACCCACCGATCCTCCTGCAATTGCTGGAAGAAACAGTGCTGGCGTCCGGTGTGGCAGGCGATTCCACCCTTCTGCTCCACGGTCAGCAGAATCACGTCGTTGTCGCAGTCGAGGCGAATATCGCGCACCGCCTGCTCGTGGCCGGATTCCTCGCCCTTGCGCCACAACCGCTGACGCGAGCGCGACCAGTACACCGCCTTGCGGGTACGCGCGGTCTCGGCCAGGGCGTCACGGCTCATCCACGCGACCATCAGCACCTTGCCCGAGGCCGCATCCTGGGCAATCGCCGTCACCAGACCGTCCCGGTCCCATTTTATTGCGTCGAGCCATTCGGTAGACATAGTGGCCATTTCACCGTAAAGACATGGGGGAGGCAACTGTGGATAGTAATTTCAGCCACAGATGAACGCAGATTCGCTCAGATCGACAGACGACTACCTGTATTTACTGATCCACTCGCTAACCAGTGCGCGCCGCTTTTCTCCCTCTCCCTGCGGGAGAGGGACGGGGTGAGGGCGAAACAGCGCAAGACCGGCCCTCATCCTGTCCTTGCTCCTGCAGGGAGAAGGGACCTGCTGCATCTCCTGGGGAGGCTCTGAACAAGTTCGTAATTGTCATGTCGACCGAAGGGAGAAATCTGATAACGCGATGATGACGCCAGACTTTCATGCCGGCAGATTTCTCGCGGCGCTCGACATGACAACTTATTCAGAGCTTCCCTAGTGCGCACTATTTACTTTTTTCCTCAGTATTTGTGTTCATCCGTCGCCAGGAAATATTACAACCGCATTTCGATGCCGCGCTCGGCCATGCGCTGCTTGGCCTGGCCGACCGTGTATTCGCCGAAATGGAAGATGCTGGCCGCGAGCACCGCATCGGCGTGCCCTTCGAGGATGCCGTCCACCAGGTGATCGAGGTTGCCGACACCGCCGGACGCGATCACCGGGATACTGACGGCGTCGCACACCGCGCGCGTGAGCGCAAGATCGAAGCCGTTTTTGGTGCCGTCGCGATCCATGCTGGTGAGCAGAATTTCACCCGCGCCGTACTCGGCCATGCGCACCGCCCATTCGACCGCGTCGAGGCCGGTCGGTTTGCGACCGCCGTGGGTGAATATCTGCCAGCGGCCGGGGCCGACCTGCTTGGCGTCCACCGCCACCACAATGGCCTGCGCGCCGAAATGATCGGCGGCCTCTTTCACGAAGTCCGGACGCGCCACGGCCGCGGTGTTGATGCCGACCTTGTCGGCGCCGGCATTGAGCATGCGGCGAATGTCCTCGACTTTGCGAATGCCGCCGCCGACGGTGAGCGGAATGAATACCTGCTCGGCGACCATCTCCACCACGTGCACCATGGTCGCACGGTTGTCGCTGCTGGCGGTGATGTCGAGAAAGGTGATCTCGTCCGCGCCTTGCTGATCGTAGCGGCGCGCGATCTCGACCGGATCGCCGGCATCGCGGATGTCCACGAACTTCACGCCCTTGACCACGCGGCCGTTGTCCACGTCGAGGCAGGGAATGATGCGTTTCGCTAGGCCCATAAGAATTTTTTGCCGCAGATGAACACAGATGATTCGGGATTAAATTCAGAACCCAGAACAGATATCCATAATTAATCTGCGTTTATCTGTGGATCGAGACTATATACTTAATTCATCCGCGAGCTTCTGCGCGGCGGCGAAATCGAGCGTGCCTTCGTAAATCGCACGCCCGGTGATGGCGCCGGTGATGCCGTGGTCCGCTGCGCCGCACAGATTGCGGATATCGTCGAGATTGGTGATGCCGCCCGAGGCGATCACCGGAATAGTAATGGCATCGGCAAGGCGAACCGTGGCCTCGATGTTCACGCCGGAGAGCATGCCGTCGCGGCCGATGTCGGTGTAGATAATGGCCTCGACACCATCGTCCTGGTATTTCTTCGCCAAGTCCACCACGTCGTGACCGGAGAGTTTCGACCAGCCGTCGATCGCCACCTTGCCGTCCTTCGCATCCAGGCCGACGATGATATGTCCCGGAAACTCGGCACACACATCGCTCACGAAGTGCGGTACGTTCACCGCCTTGGTGCCGAGGATCACATAGCGCACGCCGGCGCCGAGATAGGCCTCGATGGTCTCCTCGTCGCGGATGCCGCCGCCGACCTGCACCGGTATCTCCGGGTAAGCGCGCGCGATGGCCTCGATCACTGCGCCGTTCACCGGCTTGCCGGCGAAGGCGCCGTTCAGGTCAACGATATGGATACGGCGCGCGCCTTCCTTGACCCAACGTCCGGCCACGGCCAGCGGGTCGTCGGAGAATACCGTATTGTCTTCCATGCGCCCCTGGCGCAGGCGCACACATTTTCCATCCTTGAGATCGATAGCGGGGATTATCAACATGCGCGGCGACATCGGTTTCGTTCCGGCTCGGTGTGTCGGTGTTACCTGGATAGAGTAGTGCAAATTTTTTTATGCGTGGTCAGGCCGCGCGGCCATCCCAGGCCATGAAGTTTTCGAGCAGCTTCAAGCCTGCTTGCGCGCTCTTTTCCGGGTGAAACTGGGTGGCGAAAATATTCGCGCGCGCCGCCGCCGCGGTGAAGCGCAGGCCGTAGTCGGTGACACCGGTTATATCCGCGCTTTCACCCGCCTCCACATAATAACTGTGTACAAAATAAAAACGCGATCCGCTGGGAATATCCTTCCACAGCGGGTGGGCCTTTACCTGCTGCACCTGATTCCAGCCCATGTGCGGCACCTTAAGTACCTGACCGGTGGCGGCATCGCGCATCAAGGCCCGCGGAAAGTGCGGCACGCGTCCGGGCAAAACGCCCAGACCCTGCACGCCACCACCCTCCTCGCTGAAATCGTAGAGTGCCTGCAACCCGAGGCAGATACCGAGAAACGGTTTGGTTTGCACCGCCTGAAGCACAGCGGCGCGCAGGTGGCAGGCATCGAGTGCCGCCATGCAACCGGTGATGGCGCCCTGCCCGGGAAACACCACGCGTTCGGCGCTCGCCACCTCTGCCGCGTCGCTCGTCAGCCGCACGCGGGCGCGCGGCGCGACATGTTCGATGGCCTTCACCACCGAACGCAGGTTGCCCATGCCGTAATCAATAACCGCGACGGTGTTCATGTATGGCAGAAACTCAACGCGAAGGCGCGAAGGCGCAAAGAACCGCAAGAATAATTCAAACTATCCACGCCTTGACCCACTATACCTTCGCCTTTCTTTGCGCCTTCGCGTCTTTGCGTTGAGTGTTATTAATTACAAACTCCCTTTGGTCGATGGCACGACACCGGCCATGCGCGCATCCGGCTCCAGCGCCATGCGCAGCGCGCGTCCGAACGCCTTGAACACGGTCTCGACGATGTGATGCGCGTTCTGTCCGGAGATGCCATCCACATGCACCGTGGCCAGCGCGTGATTGGTAAACCCCTGGAAGAATTCATGCACCAGATCGATATCGAACTCGCCGACGCGCGCACGCGGGAACTCCACCCGGTACTCAAGGCCGGGACGACCGGAGAGATCAACCACGACACGCGACAAGGCCTCGTCCAGCGGCACGTAGGCGTGCCCGTAGCGGCGGATTCCCTGCTTGTCGCCGGCCGCTTTGGCAAGCGCCTGACCGAAGGCGATGCCGATGTCCTCGACCGTGTGGTGCGCATCGATGTGCAGATCGCCTTTGGCAACGATGTCGAGATCAATCAGGCCGTGGCGCGCGATCTGGTCGAGCATGTGCTCAAGAAACGGAATCCCGGTGTCAAAGCGTGCTACACCAGTGCCGTCCAGGTTCACGCTCACCGTGATCTGGGTTTCTTTGGTATTGCGCGTGACCTTGGCGCTGCGTGTCATGACATCATCCACTGGATGGATCAAGGGCCATGGTAGCAAATCCGCCCCGGAACAGGAATTTCACAAGGCCTTTCGCAGGGAGGCAATAAAAGCAGCATTCTCTTCCGGGGTGCCGACCGTGACGCGCAGGCAATTCGCCAAGGCGCCACCGGCGCCGGAAAGATTCTTGACGAGCACGCCCTGCTGCCGCAGTGCGGCGAACACCACATCGGCGGGCTTATTGGTGCGAAACAGGATGAAATTGGCCGCGCTCGGCCAGACCTGCACACCGGACAGGGCGGCGAGGTCCTGCAAGAGCCGCGCGCGCTCGGCGCGCAGGCGCGCGGCCTGCTCGTCCAGAACATCCTTGTGCTTCAGCGCAAACCCGGCGCTCGCCTGGGTGAGGCTGTTGATGTTGTACGGCAGGCGCAGTTTGTCGAACTCGGCGAGCCACGCCGGGTCGCCGGCCAGGATGCCGAGGCGCAGCCCGGCCAAGCCCTGCTTGGACAGGGTGCGCATGACCAGCAGGTTGTCGTATCGCTCGAGGCGGCCCATGAAACTCTGCTCGGCGAAGGCATGATAGGCCTCATCCACCACCACCAGACCTGGCGACTCGCGCAACAGGGTCTCGATGGCCTGTTCGTCAAACAGGTTGCCGGTCGGGTTGTTCGGATACGCAAGAAACACCACCGCTGGCCGATGCTGCTTGATCGCCGCTCGCATGGCGGCAAGATCGAACCCAAAGTCCGTGGCGAGCGGCACGCCGACGAACCGCATGCCGACGAAGCTTGCGATCATTCTGTACATTACGAACGTCGGCTCCGGCGCGAGCACCACGGCGTCCGGCCGCGCTACGCCCATGAGAATAAGTTGAATCAACTCATCCGAACCGTTGCCGAGCAACACGTCCATGCCGGCCGGTACAGCCAGCGAAGCTTTCAATTGCGCACGCAACGCCTGCGCCGCTGGATCGGGATAGCGATTGATGGGCACGTCGCGCAGGACTTCAAGCCACTCCTGCTTGAGCGCCTCAGGCCAGGTGTACGGATTCTCCATGGCGTCGAGCTTGATGAGCCCACGCGCATCCGGCACGTGATAGCCCTTGAGCGCGCGGATCTCCGGGCGGATCAGGCGGGTGATGAGGTCATTATCTTTCACGGTACAAATCCATGCGTCCGATTACGCTTCGCTAATCGGACCTACGCGGGTTGATCGCGCACGCGCGTTCGGCCGAATACCGGATCGAAAAGTAGGTCCGATTAGCGCAGCGTAATCGGACGCATGTTATCTGTCACCCTCCACTTCCATCTCCAACTCCCCGCACCAATCCGTGGGATAGACACCTGCCGCGACATAGCGATGAAAGGTGGAATACGGCCAATCCTGCACACGTTTGACGTGGCCGTGTTTCAACGGATTCACGTGCACATAATCCACATGCCGGCGGTAATCGGCCTCATCACGGATTAAATGTTCCCAATAATGCCGTTGCCAGATGCCGCGTTCACCCGCTGCCCGGCGTACCCTGGAACGACGTTCGGTTTTGGGCAAGGCGCGTGAAAATTCGCTTTTGATCAAGCGCCACCGCAGGCTGAAATCGCTGTCGCCGGGTGGCAGGGTCATGACGCAATGCAAATGTTCCGGAAGCACCACCCAGGCATCGATGTAAAAAGGATATTTGTCTCCTACCCTGCACACGGTGTGGCGCAAAAGATCAATCTCGCGCACCAGCAAATCATTGCCGTGGCGTTCGAGCAGGTCGACCGTAAAAAACCAGGTGCCGCCGGCTACGAAGGCGCGTCGGTAGTTGGGCATATCCGTGTCCCATTTCGGTATCTGTTTTGCGGACACCGTTTCCATCATACGAAGCCATGCGTCCGATTACGCTTCGCTAATCGGACCTACGCTTAACTACTTTTTGATCCGGTACTCCGCCGAACGCGCGTGCGCGGTCAGGCCCTCGCCATGCGCCAGTACCGCAGCGATCTTGCCTAGATCGGAGGCGCCCTGCGGCGAGCACTGGATGAGACTGGTGCGTTTCTGGAAATCGTACACGCCGAGCGGCGAGGAAAAGCGCGCCGTGCCGGAGGTCGGCAAGACATGATTGGGCCCGGCGCAATAGTCGCCCAACGCCTCGGCGGTGTAGCGTCCCAGAAAAATCGCGCCGGCGTGGCGGATTTTTTTGGCCAGCGTGAGCGGCTCGTCGATGGAGAGTTCGAGATGTTCGGGGGCAATCTCGTTCACCAGCGCGACGGCCTCATCCAGATCGCGCACGGCGATCAGCGCTCCACGTCCTTCGAGCGAGGCGCGAATGATGGCGGCACGCGGGATGTCTTGCAGGAGCCGCTCCATCTCCGCCTTCACTTTGACAAGAAAGCCGGCGTCTGGCGAGATCAGAATCGATTGCGCGTCCTCGTCATGCTCAGCCTGGGAAAACAGATCCATCGCCACCCACGCCGCATCGGTCCGGCCGTCGCATACCACCACGATCTCGGACGGGCCGGCGATCATGTCGATGTCCACCTGGCCGAACACCATACGCTTGGCGGTCGCCACGTAGATATTGCCCGGGCCGACGATCTTGTCGACCTTCGGCACGGTCTTCGTGCCGAAGGCAAGCGCCGCCACCGCCTGTGCGCCACCAATGCGGAAGGCCCGATCAACACCGGCGATGTGCCCCGCGGCCAACACCAGGTCATTCAACTGGCCGTCCGGCGTCGGCACCACCATGATGAGCTCGGCCACGCCCGCGACCTTGGCGGGGATGGCGTTCATCAACACCGACGACGGATAGGCGGCCTTGCCACCGGGGACGTACAACCCGGCGCGGTCGAGGGCCGTGACCTGCTGGCCGAGCAGCGTGCCGTCGGCTTCAGTGTAGCTCCAGGAATCGATTTTCTGCCGGTCGTGGTAGCGCCGCACGCGTGCGGCGGCCTGTTCCAGGGCCGTGCGTTGCTCGGCTGGAATTTTTTTTGCCGCCTGCGCGAGCAATACCTGCGGAATTTCGAGCGCGGCGGCCGACGCCGGCGTCCAGCGGTCGAAGCGCGCCGTGTAGTCAACCAGCGCGGCGTCGCCACGCGTGCGCACGGAACCGATTACTTCGCGCACCACGCCCTCAACCTTGGCATCCAATCCTTGCGCGCGATCGAGCAACGCCGTGAACGCGGCGCGGAAGCCGGGCTCAGCGGTATTGAGTGTACGCAGCGCGAGCGTCATGCACTAATCGCCCACCGCCTGACGGAAGCGCTCGACCAGCGGCTTGAGCGTGGCGTGTTTAATTTTCATCGACGCCTGATTTCCCACCAGCCAGGCACTGATGTCGGCCAGCTGCTCGATCTCGGCCAGACCATTGGCCTTCAGGGTATTGCCGGTCTCGACCAGATCGACGATGCGATCCGACAAACCCACGAGCGGCGCCAGTTCCATCGAGCCGTACAGCTTGATGATGTCGGTCTGGATGCCCTTGGCGGCAAAATGCCGGCGCGTGATGTTCACGTACTTGGTGGCCACGCGCACCCGCGTCCAGAACTTGGGGTCATCTTTCGCGGCAAGCCCGACCGGTTCGGCCACCATCAGCCGGCAGCGCGCGATCTTGAGATCGAGTAGTTCGTACAGGTCATGGCCATCGTATTCCATGAGCACGTCGCGCCCGGCAATGCCGAGGTCGGCGGCGCCGAACTGTACATAGGTGGGCACGTCCGCGGCGCGGATGATGACGATCTGGGTGCCGGGGATGTTGGTATCGATAATCAGCTTGCGGCTCTTGAGCGGATTCTCGACCGGCTCGATCCCGGCGCGCGCCAGCAGCGGCAGACTCTCTTCCAGAATCCGCCCCTTGGACAGCGCTATCTTGACGCTCTCGGTCATGGCTCAGGCCGTCTTGCTGACAGCGGTGCGGCTGGTATCGGGCACGCGCCGGATGCGCGCGCCGAGCTGCTGGAATTTTTCCTCGATGCACTCGTAGCCGCGGTCGATGTGGTAGATGCGATCGATGAGCGTCTCGCCCTCCGCCACCAGGCCGGCCAGCACCAGGCAGGCCGAGGCGCGCAGGTCGGTGGCCATTACCGGCGCGCCACGCAGTTGCGCCACACCACGTGTCAGTGCGGTGTTGCCACGAATTTCGATGTCGGCGCCAAGACGCACCAACTCCTGCACATGCTGGAAACGGCTTTCAAAAATTGTCTCCGTGACACTCGCCGTGCCCTCGGCCACCGCGTTCATGGCAATGAACTGCGCCTGCATATCAGTCGGGAACGCCGGATACGGCGCGGTGCGCACACTCACCGCCTTGGGGCGTTTGCCCTGCATGTCGAGGCTGATCCAGTCGTCGCCGGTTTCGATTTTTGCGCCGGCCTCACGCAACTTGTCGAGCACCGTTTCGAGCAGCTGAGGCTGCGTGTGGCGCAGCTTGACGGAACCACCGGTCATGGCCGCGGCCACCAGATAGGTGCCAGTCTCGATGCGATCCGGAACAATCATGTGCCGCCCGCCACCGAGACGCTTCACGCCTTCGATAGTAATTTCATTGCGGCCGGCGCCGCGAATCTTCGCGCCCATGCTGTTGAGACAAAGCGCCAGATCCGCCACCTCCGGTTCACGCGCGGCATTTTCGATTACGGTGACGCCATCGGCGAGCGACGCGGCCATCATCAGGTTTTCGGTGCCGGTCACCGACACCATGTCCATGAATATGCGCGCGCCCTTGAGACGCTTGGCCTTGGCCTTGATGTAGCCGTCTTCAACCTTGATGTCGGCGCCCATCGCCTGCAAACCTTTAATATGCAGATTGACCGGGCGCGAACCGATGGCGCAACCACCGGGCAGCGACACCTCGGCCTCGCCGAAGCGCGCCAGCAAGGGGCCGAGTACCAGGATCGACGCGCGCATGGTCTTCACCAGTTCATACGGTGCGCGCAACGAATTAATCGTGGCGGTGTCCGCTTCGATGGTCATCTTGTCGCCCACCGTCAGGTTCACGCCCATGCGCCCGAGCAGCTCCATGGTGGTGGTGATGTCTTGCAGATGCGGCACGTTGCCGATGACGAGCGGGCTGTCGGCCAGCAGCGAGGCTACCAGCACCGGCAGGGCGGCGTTCTTGGCGCCGGAGATGCGGATCTCGCCGCGCAAGGGGATGCCGCCGTAGACGATCAGTTTGTCCATGTGAAAAACCAGGGCCGACAGGGGTCAAAAAATCAACGGTCGCCCGGAAAGGCGACCTTCAGCGGTAGTTTACACCGGAAGGCCCAAAACCATGTGCCTGCAAAAAGGGTGTTTTCAACCCGTTTCCCTCTGCTTGCAGCCCGGTTCCATTTTGGCTGGGCGGGTCTACACTTTATCTCGACCTTCCACCCATCCTCAACACACCAGGGAGCATTGCCATGGCCAAGCTTGTCATGAAGGACAAAAAACCGAGCAACTATATTATATTGCTGGTACTGCTCGGCGTATTTGTGTATCTGCTGTTCTTCTAGAAACAGGGCCTCAGCCGTTTATACAATGGCGTTGGGGTTCAATATGGCCGTGGTCCTGTTTTCTAGGTAGCTTTGGCGCCGCCCTGGGCCTCGGTCACCAGCTTCTGCAATTCTCCCTTCTGGTGAAGCTCGGCCATGATGTCCGAGCCGCCGATGAACTGACCTTTGATATAGAGCTGCGGAACTGTCGGCCAACTGGAGAACTGTTTGACGCCCTCGCGGATCTCCGCGTCGGCCAGCACATCCACGCTGGCAAATTTGGCGCCGCACGATTTCAGTAATTGGGTGGCGCGCCCCGAGAACCCGCATTGTGGAAATTGCGGCGTGCCTTTCATGTAAAGGATGATCGTGTTTTCTTCGACCTGTTTGCGAATCTTGTCTTGTACGTTCACTCAGAAACCTCCTTCGAAAAGAATAATAGTGTTCAGCCGGAATCAACGCACGCCTTCGGCGGCATGCTGTTCCGGAGTCAGGGTTCGCAGCGCCAGGGCGTGGATCACCGCGTCACGCATGTTTTGTCCCAACGCCCGATACACCAGCTGGTGCTGCTGCACGAGACTCTTGCCGGCGAAATCTGCGGATACGATCAGGGCCTCGAAGTGCTGGCCATCGTCACCTTTCACGCGCACCTCGGCACCGGGAAAGCCGGCTTCGATGAGGCGCTGGATATCTTCGGCACGGGTCATGTGAGTTTGGTAAATCGGGTCGTGCTGGACGCATTGGCCGCTCTCAGCTTCCTGCTTCCCGCGGCACTCGTACGTCCCTGTACGTCGCAAGGGGCGGCAAGCATACGCCCGGCACGCGACGGATAAAAGCGCAGAGTGCAATACCCTTACAATGACTATTGTTCTGGGCGCCGTTATTGGCGCCATGGACTTCGTGCGGGCCTGCTTTCCGTCGATCAACTGCGGATTTTGTACCCGCGCCGCAGGAGTTCGAGCGTCAGCGCGGACAACAGCGCGAACGACAACAGCACAACGGTAAAACTGCGCAACGGGCTCACGTCCGAGACACCGAAGAAACCGTAACGAAAGCCGTCGATCATGTAAAAAAACGGATTGAAATGCGACAGGGTTTGCCAGAACAGCGGCAACGAGTGAATCGAGTAGAACACGCCGCTCAGGAAGGTGAGCGGCATGATGATGAAATTCTGGAACCCGGCGAGCTGGTCGAATTTATCGGCCCACAAGCCGGCGATAATGCCGAGCGTGGCGAGCGCCGCACTGCCGAGCACAGCGAAAGCCAGGACCACCCACGCGCTGTGCAGCGGCAACGGGATGACGACCAGCGCCGCGAGATACACACCGGCACCGACGACGACGCCACGCACCACCGCCGCCAGCACGAATGCCAGAAAAAACTCGACGTGCGACAACGGCGTCATCAGGATGAAAATCAAGTTACCGGTGATCTTCGACTGGATCAGGCTCGATGAACTGTTGGCAAAAGCGTTCTGCAACACCGCCATCATCATGAGACCAGGAATCAGAAACGCCGTGTAGCGCACGCCGGGGAAAACCTGCACGTGTTCTTCGAGCACATGTCCGAAAACAAACAGATAGAGCAGTGCCGTGAGCACCGGCGCGAGCAACGTCTGGAACCCCACCTTGTAAAAGCGCAACAGCTCCTTGTAGAGCAGCGTGTAAAAGCCGCGCAGGTTCATGGCCGCCGATCCTTGCGGGTCAACTCCAGGAACACATCCTCAAGGTCCGGTTTCTCTGTGTGCAAATCGGTGATGACCGCGCCGTGCGCGCGCAACGCATCCACGACATCAGCGATCGCATCGTCGCGCCGGTGCAACTGCAACACCAGTTCATTTCCTTGTCGACGCTTGACCTTGTTCTCCAGCGCGACAGGCAGCCGGAGGATCGGACTCTCGGTGTACACCGTGAACATCACGCTGTCCATGCCGCGCGCCAACAGGCCCTGTTTGGTGTCGAGCGCGATGACCACGCCGCGGTCGAGGATGGCAATGCGCTCGCACAGCGCCTCGGCCTCTTCAAGATAATGCGTGGTCAGCACGATGGTGTGGCCTTCGCGGTGCAGGCGCTGGATGAACTGCCAAAGCGACCGGCGCAACTCCACGTCCACGCCCGCGGTCGGCTCATCCAGCACCACCACCGGCGGCCGGTGCACCAGCGCCTGCGCGACCAGTACGCGCCGTTTCATGCCGCCGGACAGCGAGCGCATGTTGGTCTCGGCCTTGTCGGTCAGCATCAGTGCCTGCAACAATTCTTCAATCCACGCATCGTTCTCATGTCCAAGACCGAAGTAACCGGCCTGCAGGCGCAGCACCTCGCGCACACTGAAGAACGGGTCGTACACCAGCTCTTGCGGCACCACGCCGAGCACGCGCCGCGCGGCCCGGTAGTCGCGCGTCACATCGTGCCCGAGCACGGCGACGCTGCCGGCATCCAGACGCGCGAGCCCGGCGAGAATATTGATGAGCGTGGATTTACCGGCGCCGTTCGGGCCAAGCAGGCCGAAGAACTCGCCGCGCCGGATGTCGAGATCGATACCCTTCAGGGCATGCACAGCCCGGTAGCGTTTGTGCACGCCCCGAACCGCGACAGCGAATGAAGCCTCATTCACTGATGGCGGAAGCGCCAGAGCAGCTTTCCGGCCGACGGCGGCAGTCATGTCTGAATTTTTCAGTCATTTCCGGTCAAGCAGCGCGTCTTGCAGGCCGTTGATACGAATCAAGGTCTGCACCGGCGCCGGGATATTGGTGAAACGCAGTTTACAGTTCGCGGCCTCGGCGCGCCGCAACCATTCGATCAACAATGCGAGCCCGGCGCTGTCGGCGCGTTCGACCTGCGCGAGGTCGAGAATTAATTCGCCCTCGCCCGCAAACCAGCCAGCCGAATTCCGGTAGAGAGACGGCACTGTTTCGAGCGTCAACGCACCGGCGACCGCCCGGGCAGACGTGTTCACGTTCATTTCTTTACCGAGGCGGCCGCGCGCTTCTGTTTGTTGTTGTCGGCAATTTCGGCGATCAGCGTATCCACACCCTTCTCGCGGATCTTGGTGGCGTACACCGACCGGTAGTTGGTCACCAGACTCACACCCTCGATGGTGATGTCGTACACCTTCCACGCGCCATCCTTGTTCTTGTAGAAGCTGTAGTGAATCGGGATGTTCGGCTGGCCGCCGGTCTGTTTCACCTCGGTCTTCACCGTCACCTCGGTGTCATCCGGCTTGCGCTGCACCGGCAGATAAACAATCTTCTGATCGGTGTAGTTCAACAACGCCTGGGAATAGGTGCCGACCAGCAGGTCGCGGAACTCGGCGGTAAAGCGATCGCGCTGCGCAGGCGTTGCCTCCTTCCAGGAACGTCCCAGCACCCACTGCGCCATGCGCCGGAAATCGAAGTGCAACAGCACCTTTTCGTCCGCCATCTTGTAGAGCCTGGCGTAGTCCCTGGTGTACAGGTCGCGGTGCGCCTTGATCTCGGTCAGTATCTCGTCCGCCGTCTTGCGTACCAGTTCTTCGGGGGGCACTTCGGCGCGGGCGGCGCCTGCCATCGATAGCAGCAGGATACTCGTGAGCAGGATGATTTTGCGCATGGCTGTCTCCGTTTGTTACTTCTTTTTATCGTTGTCGGCGGGCTTGTCGATAAACGCCGTCAGCAAACGCCCGATCAGTTTCTCCAGTACCATGGCCGATTGCGTCAACTTGATGCGGCTGCCTTCCTTCAGATACTCCTCCGCTCCGCCCGGTTCCATTCCAATATATTGTTCGCCCAGCAAACCGGCGGTGAGGATCGAGGCACTGGAGTCGGTGGGCAGATTCTTGTACCGGCCATCGATATTCAGCACCACAACCGCCTGGTAGGTATCCGGGTCGGAATGAATCGCGGCGACGCGCCCGATTCGCACCCCGGCCAGGGTGATCGCCGACCGGACCTTGAGGCTGCCGACATTCTCGAAACGCGCCTCGACGCGATAGCCGTCGGTCACATCCGCGCTCGCAAGATTGCCGACGCGAAAGGCGAGCACGCCGAGTGCGATGGTCCCCGCTACCACAAAGATACCGACCCACACTTCCACAGTTTTCCGGTTGGTCATGTCAAACGTCTCCCAGCATTAATGCCGTCATGATGAAATCGAGCCCCAGTACAGCGAGCGATGAATAAACCACGGTGTGGTTGGTGGCGCGGCTGACGCCTTCGGCGTTCGGTGCAGCATCATAACCTTCGTACACCGCGATCCAGGTGACCACCACGCCAAACACCACGCTCTTGATGACGCCGTTCATGACGTCATCCCGAAAATCCACGCCATTCTGCATCTGTGACCAGAACGCGCCGCTGTCCACACCCAGCAAGCCGACACCGACCAGGTGCCCGCCGAGAATACCGACGGCGCTGAACATGGCCGCGAGCAGCGGCATGGAGATCACGCCGGCCAGAAAACGCGGTGCAATCACGCGCATCACCGGATTCACCGCCATCATTTCCATGCCGGCCAATTGTTCGGTCGCCTTCATGAGGCCGATCTCGGCGGTAAGCGCCGACCCGGCGCGCCCGGCAAACAGCAGCGCCGTCACCACCGGCCCGAGTTCGCGCAGCAGCGACAACGCCACCAGCAAACCGAGCGATTGCGCGGCGCCGAACTTGACCAGGGTATTGTAACCCTGTAACCCAAGCACCATACCGACGAACAGCCCGGAGACCAGCACAATGGGCAAGGTAAAGACGCCCACCGCGTACACCTGCTGGATGACCAGATAGAAGCGCGTGACCAGTGCCCAACTGTTGCCGAGAATTTCGTAGAGAAAGAGCGCGGCGCGACCGAGACGCTCCATGGCCTGCAACACAGCGGCGCCGAGGGTCTGAAACATTTTCATCGGCCATCCCCCCCAAACAGGTCTTCCAGGTAATTCTTCGCCGGGTAGGTATAAGGCACCGGGCCATCCGGGAGCCCGTCCATGAACTGGCGCACGTGTTCGGATGTCGATTGCTGCAACTCGGCCGGCGTTCCTTGCCCGAGGATACGGCCGTCGCCGAGCAGATAGGCGTAGTCGGAAATCAGCGCGGTTTCGTTCACATCGTGCGACACCACGACCGACGTGATGCCGAGTACCTGATTGAGTTCACGAATCAACCTGGCGATCACACCCATGGAGATCGGGTCGAGGCCGGTGAACGGTTCGTCGTACAGAATCATCATCGGTTCGAGCACAATGGCGCGCGCCAACGCCACGCGCCGCGCCATGCCGCCGGAAAGTTCCCAGGGCATCAGGTCACGCGCGCCGCGCAGACCCACGGTTTCCAGTTTCATCAACACCAGGTTGCGCAGCACCGCCTCGGGCAGCCGCGCGTGCTCGCGAATCGGGAAGGCAACATTCTCGAACGCGGACAAATCGGTAAGCAGCGCGCCATGCTGAAACAACATGCCCATGCGCTTGCGCAGTTGATACAGCTCCTTGATGCTCAAGTCCGGAACATTCAACCCGTCCACGAGCACCTGGCCCCGACTCGGGCGCAGGCGTCCGCCGATAAGATTAAGCAACGAGGTCTTGCCGCAGCCGCTGCCGCCCATGATGGCAGTGACCTTGCCGCGCGGAATGCCGAGCGTAAGGTTGTCCAGGATGGTGCGGGTGTTGTATTTAAAACTGACGCCCCGGATTTCCACCAAGCAGTCGCTGCTCGGGAACTTTACGGAGGCGGGTGCGCGTTCGTTTTCCATTCCTTCCTGGCAACGGCCGTCTGGTTGTGGGCCAGACCATTCTAGTCGAGCCGTTCAGGATTTGTCAGCATGCCTTCTGTCAGGCCAGCCGACCACTTGCTTGACAGGCAAGCGGGGTGCTGTAGTTATAATGCCCGAGCGCTTGGCCGTAACCCGGCATCACCATCCTTTGCGCTCGACAAGGAGTTGACTCATGGATTCCACCGGCACTTTTTTCCCCACCGCTCTGTTTATTTCGGCTGCACTTGCTCTGCTTCCGGGCAGCGCCGCTGCCAGTGGCGTAGGCGGCGCCATTTTTGTTAAAGGCGGCGCCATGCGCCTGCAGGACAGCGGGCAAGCGATCGAAACACCCGCGTTCATTCCGGTCAACGTCAATTTTGATGATGGCAGTAATAAAACCACAGGTATTGGCTGGGAGATCCGCTTACGCAAAGGCTGGGCCGTGGGTACCGAGTATCTGCATTACGAAAACCGGTTTACGCAAACTTCGTTACCTTCAGCCCGCGGCATCGCCAAAACAGATGCCTTTATGGTGAGTGCAAAAAAATACTTTTTTGACAGCGGCAGCCTCCATCCATATATCGGAGGCGGGTTTGGTATCGGATTCTCCGATATCAGCAACAATCGCAGCGGAGGCCAGATTAATGACTATATTGGCCACTTCCTCCTGCACGCCATGTTCGGTATAGAACTGCGCGTCGACCACTTGAGTATTCTGCTTGAGGCCAAAACCCTGTATCTCGACGACCAAAGCAGCCACGCCACCTACAACCCGAACGCCAGCGGCGTATTGCTCGGTGTGGGCTTTAACTGGTAAGCCTGTCCGGCCAGGACGCCCTCTCCCGTTGCAGATCACCCGGCGTATCCACATCGATCAGAATTCCGGGGTCGTCCACGTCAAGGCGCGTCAACGCTAAGGCGTGGCGCGCGAGCAGATCGCGCGCACCGGTATCGCCGCGCACGGACAACAACTCCGGGCCAAACTCGGCCGCGAAGCCGACCGGGTGGCCGCGCTGGCCATGGTGAAACGGTACGACCAACGCCGACCCTGCGGCGAGCTGCGCGACCAGTGCGGCAAGCGTGGATTCTTTGATCGCAGGCATGTCGGCCAGCGCAATCAACCAGGCATCGGCCGTACCGGCGGCGGCCACACCGGCTGCCAGGCTGTACCCCATGCCGTACTCCGCCTGTGCGCACTCGACGATGCGCAAGCCCTGCGCGGCGAGCACGGCGGCCAGCGCCGCATCGCCCGGACGCAGCACGGCGATGGCCTCGGGCACGGCGGCGATCAACCGGCGCGCCGCCGCCACCGCGAGCGGCGTGCCGTCCGCCCATGGCGCCAACAACTTGCTGGAGCCGAAACGGCGGCTGCTGCCTGCCGCTAGCAGGATGCCGGTAACACGGCGCATTTTTCGATTTCCTGAATTGTCGAATCATCCGGGCGCGACGAATGATTAACTTCACGCAATACAATTCCATTTCGCACCGCCGTCAACTCAGCAAGAATCGCTACGGCGATCTCGGCCGGGGACCGACTGCCGATCGGCAGGCCGACCGGGCCATGCAGGCGCGCGACGGCGTCGCGCGGCAGAGCGAGACCCATAAGGCGCGCGCGACGCTTTTCATTATTGGCGCGCGAGCCAAGCGCGCCGACGTAAAACGCCGGCGAGACCAGCGCTTCCATGAGCGCCAGGTCGTCGAGCTTCGGTTCGTGGGTCAGTGCGAGCACCGCACTGCGCGGGTCACGCACGCGCTCGCGCACCACGTCGTCCGGCGAGCGCGTGTCGAGCACCGCATCCGCCACTTTCCATTGCACCGCGTACTCCTCGCGCGGATCGCAAATGATGACTTCGTAGTCGAGCGCCTGCGCCATCTGCGCCACAAAGCGCGACAACTGTCCGGCGCCGATCAGCACCAGCCGCCACGCGGGACCAAATACCTTGATGAGGTTAGTGCCGTCGAAAAAGAATTCGGCGTCACCGCCCGTCGGGTGCAGGCTTGCTTCGCCGGTAGCTAGACAGACGCGCCGTGCCGTGAGCCGGCGCGCGTCCATGGCGCGCAAGATGGTGTGCAAGGTCTCGGCGCTGGCGAGTTGTTCTACCACCAGATCGAGGCGCCCGCCGCACGGCAAGCCGAAGCGGTGGTTCTGTTCAGGCGTGACGCCGTAACTCTCGATGCGCGGCAACGCAAGCAACGCACCCTGGGCCGCGAGCCGCGCACTGAGATCGTCCTCGACACAGCCGCCGGACACCGAACCGACGAAACGCGCGTCGTCGGCGCGCAGCGCGAGCAGCGCGCCCGGCGGGCGCGGCGACGAGCCCCAGGTGCGCGCTACCGTGACAAGATAAACAATATGGCCCGCATCCAGCCAGCCGGCGGCAGCGGACAGTACTTCACGATCGGCGCTATCCATGGATTCAGAAAACCTGCCGCAAAGGCGCAAAGGGCGCAAAGAGAATCCCTGTATTCATTCTTTTCTTTGCGTCCTTTGCGCCTTTGCGGCGGACGTTGAAGTTCAAACCCGTATCGGTAACCGACGCACCGGCTTGCCGGTAGCCGCGAACACCGCGTTCGCCACCGCCGGTGCGATCGGCGGCGTGCCGGGCTCACCCACGCCACCGGGATGCTCGGTGCTTTTTACGATGTGAACTTCGATCTGTGGCATTTCATCGAAACGCAGCAGCGGGTAGTCGTTGAAGTTGCCCTGTTCGACGCGCCCGTTCTTGATGGTGATTTCGCCCTTGAGCGCGGCGCCAAGCCCGTAGACGATGCCACTCTCCATTTGCGCCACGACCGTGTCCGGGTTCACCACCATGCCGCAATCGATGGCGCACACCACGCGCTCGACGCGCAGCTTGCCCTGCTCCACCGACACTTCCGCCACCTGCGCGCAGAAACTGCCGAAGGCCTCGGCCACGGCGATGCCGCGCGACCGACCGGCGGGCAGCGGCGTGCCCCAGCCGGCCTTTTGCGCCGCCAACTCCAGCACACCCAGATGGCGCGGATGTTTGATGAGTAACGCGCGCCGGTACTCGTAAGGATCTTTACCGGCCGCCGCCGCGAGTTCGTCCAGAAAGCATTCTGTAATATAGGCATTCTGCGAGCTGCCCACGGAACGCCAGAAACCGACCGGCGCCACGCCGTTCTCCATGACCCAGGACACGTGCAGGTTGGGAATGGCATAGGGCAGGTTGGCCGCACCCTCGACCGAGGTGTTGTCGATGCCGTTGTTGATAGAGCCGGGAAACACGCGCGCCATGATGGAGGGCCCGGCAATCTCGTGCCGCCACGCCAGCGGCAAGCCGCCCTTGTCGAGCGCCGCACTTAAGCGATTGAGGGTGGCAGGCCGGTAGTAATCGTGGCGCATGTCATCTTCGCGCGTCCAGACCAGTTTTACCGGCGCGCCCATGGCCATGGCCAGCTGCACCGCCTCGGCCACGAAGTCCTGCTCCGCGCGCCGCCCGAAACCTCCGCCCAGAAAAGTGGTGTTGACCTTCACCTTGTCCGCGGGCAAACCGGTGATCTGCATCGCCACGAACTGCGCGCCGGTTTGCGCCTGAGTCGGCACCCACAGCTCACAACTGTCTTTTTTCACCTGTGCCGTGCAGTTCATCGGTTCCATGCAGGCGTGCGCGGCGTACGGCGCCTCGTACACGGCCTCGATGCGTTTGGCGGCGGCGTTGAGCACTTTGGTTGCATCGCCTTCGGTGCGCGCGGTCACACCTTTTTTTCCGAGCGCGCGCTCCAACCGCTGGCGAATCGCCGTGCTGTTCAGTTTGGCATGACCACCCTCGTCCCAGATCACCACCAGCGCTTCGCGTCCGCGCTGCGCGGCCCAGAAACCATCCGCCACCACCGCCACGCCGGAATGAATGGCGACCACCTGCCGCACACCCGGCACGGCGCGCGCGCCGGCGGCGTCGAATTTCTTGAGTTGACCGCCGAACACCGGACAACGCTCGACCACGGCCACCAGCAGGCCGGGCAGTTTTACGTCCATGCCGAATACGGCGCTACCGTTGACCTTGAGCGGTGTGTCGAGACGTGGCACCGGCTTGCCAATGAGCTTGAACTCGCCCGGTTCCTTCAGAAAAACTTCGCCAGGTATCGACAGGCGCGCGGCCTGTGCGGCCAGCTCACCATAGCGCGCGCGGCGCTTGCTGGGCGGATGGAGGACAACACCGTTCCCGGCGCGGCATTCTTCTTCGTTCACTTTCCAGCTTTGCGCGGCGGCGCGAATCAACAGGCTGCGTCCGGCCGCACCGGCCTGACGCAACGGCGTCCAGAAAGCGCGCACCGTCGTGCTGCCACCGGTGAGCTGCTGGCCGATGAGCGGATTGATGTAGGCCTTGTCGGCCGGCGCCATCTCCACCTTGATGCGCGCCCACTCGCAGTCGAGTTCCTCGGCGAGCAGCATGGGGACGGCGGTGTGCACGCCCTGCCCCATTTCCGAACTGGCGACCCGCAGCGTGACCGTGTCATCCGCATCGATGCGTATCCAGGCATTCGGCACGAATTCGTTCGCTGCCGCTGCCGCTTCACCCGCGCGGTTCGCGAGCGGCAGATGGAAGCCAATGAGCAAACCGCCGCCAGCCACCGCACTGGCTTTGAGAAAACTGCGGCGCCCCGGGTTGACCGCTTCGCGTATCGTGAGATCGTTCATGTCAGGCCCCCTTCGCCTTCAACTCGGCGGCCTGCTTGATGGCGCGACGGATGCGCGAGTAAGTACCGCAGCGGCACAACACGCCGGACATGGCCTGATCGATGTCGCTGTCAGTCGGTTTCGGGTTCTTGGCGAGCAACGCCACCGCCGTCATGATCTGACCGGACTGGCAGTAACCGCATTGCGGCACATCCAGCACGATCCAGGCGCGCTGCAGCGGGTGACTGTTGTCTTTCGACAGGCCTTCAATGGTGGTGACGGCTTTGTTGGCGACCGCCGACAGCGGTGTGACACAGGCACGCACCGGTATACCATCCACATGCACAGTGCAGGCGCCGCACACCGCAATGCCGCAGCTGTACTTGGTGCCGGTCAGGCCGAGTGTGTCGCGCAGCACCCAGAGCAGGGGCGTGGCTGGATCGATATCGAGTTCCTGCGTCTCGCCATTTACCGTGAACGACGTCATGCATCCCTCCCGTGGACGAATTGGCCGGAAAACTGCTCCTGCGTTTCCGGCACTTCCGCCATCCATGGCGGTCGTCTTGCCGGCCTTGCTCCTGCCGGTTCATCATACGCCGGCAAAGCGCGAGTTCAACCCGGGCTTCACGGCCAGCCCACGATAAAAGGGAGACAGGCATGATCGAGGTACGCAAAAGCGCGGAGCGCGGCCACGCCAATCACGGCTGGCTGGACAGCCATCACACATTCTCGTTCGCCGATTACCATGACCCGGCGCACGTGCAGTTCTCGGTGCTGCGCGTCATCAACGAAGACCGGGTGGCGCCGGGCGCGGGCTTCCCGACCCATGGCCACCGCGACATGGAGATCGTGAGCTACGTGTTGGAAGGCGCACTCGAACACAAAGACAGCTTGGGCACCGGTTCGGTGATCCGCCCCGGTGACGTGCAGCGCATGAGCGCCGGCACCGGTGTGCGCCACAGCGAATTCAACGCCTCGAAATCAGAGCTGGTGCACTTCCTGCAAATCTGGATTCTGCCCGATCGCAA
>Ga0315281_10001660_pt1 | contig 33013 bp, 19 predicted proteins | sample YL17G07_0_MG_FD_204540 | JGI IMG/M metagenome (GOLD analysis project Ga0315281, IMG submission 204540) | Sediment microbial communities from Yellowstone Lake, YNP, Wyoming, USA - YL17G07_0 | ecosystem: Environmental > Aquatic > Freshwater > Lake > Sediment | place: USA: Wyoming | collected...
CGCTTTTCATCATCCGATATGGTGCGTGATCGACTCTGGCTGGTGGTCGTCCGAACTAAACGACTGGTAAGCCATGCCACGCTGGTTATTAACAGCAGCAACATGAATACAACCACCGTGAGGGCTGTCGCGGGATTTGACTGAACATAGCCGTACATTTGGCTCAGCCCTGTCGCACGTGTTGTGTCCGGCATCTGCCCGGTAGTATCGACAGTTTTCGGTTTGCCCTGCACATCAATCGCGGCGCCAGCCGCGGATTTTTGTTTTTCCGCGAGGCGGCTAATGGCGTCACGTAAACTGTTCGTAATCGCAATCTCATCGCCGCGTGCAGCAATAATGCCGACCGCACTACCCACTAATTGGTGCAGCTTTTGTTTATCGAGTTCGGCCACTCCCTCGGGGACAATAACCGCCACACTTAAGTGTTTGACTGAACCGGGTGCCGATGCAATTTGTTCAAGCTCCTTGCTTACTTGATAATCGATCTCAACCGATGAGCGGGAATTGTTGTCGGCACCGGTTTTCTTGGCGTCGCTGGTAAATGATTCTTTTTTCTTGATCACATTGTCGTCATCACGTTTGGGTGAGATAACCTGCTCACGGCTGCGTTTGATATTGTCAAAGTCGATAACCGCATCAACGGACACAAAGGCGATGCCAGGACCAAAGGTCCGGTCCAGGACAAACTGGGCCTTTTGCGACAGATAGGATTCGATCTCCTGTTTCACCTGCAGCTTCTTGTTGGCGGTACCGATACTCATGTTGTCGGAATCGGCTTCACTCAACAACACGCCTTTTTGATCCAGTATGGCCACCTTTTCCACCAAAATCCCAGGGGCGGAGGCCGCAATCAATCGCTGGATTCCAGCGATTTGTTGTGGTGACAGCCGCATGTTCTTTTTCATGATGAGGGTAACCGATGCGCTATTATCGGCTTCTTTCTTCTTGAAGATACTGGTACTGTTCAGCACCAGGTGAACCCGTGCATGTTTGATCTCTTCCATGGCCATGATCGTACGCGCCAATTCACCCTGCAAGGCGCGTTGGTAGTTGATCCGCTGGGCAAACTCGGTCGTACCGAAATTATCCTTGTCAAAGATTTCAAAACCGACGCCGCCATTGAGCGAGGGTAAATTTTTCATCACCTTGAGCCGCGTCTCATACACCTTGTCGGACCGGACCTTGATGCTGGTTCCTTCTTTTTCCAATTTGTATTCGACCTTGTTCTTATCCAATTCCGCGACAATATTGGCGGCGTCGGGCGGCTCCAGATCGGTAAACAAGGTGGAGTAACTATCGGCCAGCAGCAGATAAAACAGGAACACAGCCAAGCTTAGCACCATTACCACACTGATAATGACTACCGGTGTGTTTAAGTGTTGCAACGGGTCTTTGCTAAATTTACTTAAATATTCTCTGAGCTTCATAAATTACCCTAAACCTGCATACGCATAATTTCCTGATAACCTTCCAGGAGTCTATTTCTAACCTGCACAACCAGTTCAAATGAGGTTTTGGCCTTTGCTATCGACATCATCACTTGATGTAAATTATCGGTTTCACCAATCGCATAACTGCGAATCGCCTTGTCGGCATCGTTCAATTGTGTATTGGCCACATCGATTTCTTTTTGCAACCAACTGCTAAAGCCATTAACTGAATCCGACTTGGCCGGTGCCGTTGTTGGCTGCAACAATTGAGCATCAAGAATGCCGGATATTTCGTTGATATTCATTGCTTAGCTCCCAATTTCCATTGCCGCCTGCATCATTTTTCTGGCCGCATTGAAGGCGCGTGCATTCGCCTCATAACTGCGAGTAATAGTGACCAGATTCAACATCTCATTGACGGGATTGATGTTGGGATAATATACAAAGCCGTGCGAATCCGCGTCGGGATGCGATGGCTCATAGACCGCACGGGGTTGCAGGTTCTGTTCGACCACTGAATCCACTTGCACGCCGGCGGGAATGTTCTCGCTGGACATACCCGCTGCCAGTAAACTATCAAATTCCGTTGCCTGTTTGGGCGAGGTCAGCGCAATCAAGGGTTTGTATACTTCACCCGCTTTAGTCTGAGTGGTGTTGACATTCGCCATATTCACTGCCGTCAAGTGCATACGCAGTTTTTCCACCGCCATGCCGGTTGCGCTAATATCTAAAATAGAAAAATCGCTCATTTATCGGTTCCCCCCGCCTATGGCCAGTTTCGTGATGGCCGCATATTGATTTGTTGCGCGAATCAAACTTTCATACTTCAGTGTATTCTTCGCCATCTCGGACATTTGTGCATCGAGTTGTGAAGATTGGTCGTATGGTTGCGCCGATTCAGCCACTTCCACAATCTGCGGCTGCACATCGCGCAGCACCGAATCAATCTTGTCACGGGTCGCAGCACCGCCACCTGTTTGTAGCTCACTGCGGAGCATTTCCTCAAACTTAACCGCAAGCGGTGTATACCCTTCAACCTGATTGTTCGCAATATTGTTGGCGATGACTTTGTGCCGGACGAGTGCATTGTCCAGTACGGCCCGCACAATATCCGTTGTTGCACTTGCCAGTTGTTCAATCATATCCCACCCTCTTTCGTTTCATTCGTGTGATTCGACGCGGTAAATACATTGCCCATGACTGAGCTCAGCAACATACCGTATTGAGAATCCTCGTTGTTAAAAAATCCCTTGACGATTTGCTTGGAAAGTTGCTCCAGCAATACTTGTTGCACCATTTTTTCAAAGTCATGTTGTGTATGAAGATTCAATTGGCTAGCCGCCGGGTTAGCTGCAGGTGATAGTTCCTGCAGACCGGCGATGGCATTGACATAGTGATTGGCTGACAATGGCATGACTTAATCCTCTATTGAATGACCAGTTCGGCATGCAGCGCGCCGGCCAACTTGATGGCTTGTAGAATAGAAATAACGTCGCGACTACTGGTTTTTACCTTGATTAATGCCGACACCAAATCAGCGACCGAGGTGGTACCTTGCAACGACAAGGCTATGGGTTTTTGTTCAATCACATCGATCCGTGTATCGGGAATCACTTGCGTCCTCACATCCGTTCCGGTTTGACGCACCAGATGCGGCTGTGACACAACATAGTCCGTCACGATGGAGACCTTCGTGTCGCCATGAGTAATCGTGACATCCTTGATCTGGACGTCACCGCCGGATACCACCGTGCCGGTTCGTTCATTGATCACAATCCGCGCCGTCGTGTCGGGTTGGATACGCAGGTTTTCCAACAGTGTGATATAGCCGGCGAGGTTGTTTTTATATGAATCAGGCACACTCACCACCAATTTACCGGCATCGTCTGCCCGTGCGGTCCCGCGGCCAAATGATTCATTGATACGCTCACGTACGCGCTGCACGGTGGTGAAATCCGGGCTATGTAACTTGTATTCAAGTTCGCCACTGGCATTTATGACCTTGGTATCCAGTTCAATTTCAACAATCGCGCCGTTGGGGACATTCCCCGTGGTCGTATGATTTTTTTGGGTGACATTGCCATTCAGGTCATATTTATACCCGCCCACCGAAACTGCACCTTGGGCCAAGGCATAGATTTTCCCGTCGGCACCGTTCAAGTGAGTCAACAGAAGTGTCCCGCCCAGCAAACTCTTGGCATCGCCCATGGAAGTCACATTCACATCCAGCTTGTCGCCGGCACGGGAAAATGCCGGCAAGGTAGTTGCGACAATCACGGCCGCCACATTGCGGCTGTTGATGTCCCCTGCCGGTACGGTCAAACCCAAATTTTTTAATGTATTGGCAATCGACTGTGTGGTTGCCTTACTTTTGCTTGAGTCACCGGTGCCAGAGAGACCGGTCACCAGACCATAACCAATCAATGAGTTCTCGCGCACGTTGAGTAAACGCGCCAGTTCCTTCAAACGGATACCCTCTTCTGCCACGGCCGCAACCGTTACGGTATTAACCAGAGTGAGTAACATGGCGAGCGCTATAAGTATGGATTTCATATTAAAACAACCACCTGAAAAATTCGGTGATCACACCGGGTTTGTCGCTGCCAATAAATCCCTCGCCACTGTAGGAGAGCTGCGCATTGGATATCTTGCTGGATAACACCGTATTATCCGCATCGATATCGACCGAACGTATATTTCCAGATATCGATATCAATTGTTTTTCATTATTGACCTGTATCGTCTGTTCACCTTTAATCACCAGTTCACCACTGGGCAGTACCTCATGCACCGTCACCGTCAATTTCGCCAGTAACTTGCCTTTGCGCGTCACCTTGCCACCCAGCTTGTAATCCGAGTTGGCGCTCGTTGTAAGTGATTCGGTATTGGTCTGATTACTGCCTGAGACTGAGTTGGCGGAGTTTTCATTGGAGTTATTCCCGATCGAGGATTCCGCCGCCGCCGTTTCGGTGACCAAGACGGTAATGCTGTCGCCAATCCGCGCGGCCTTGCTGTCTGTTGCCAACCCCCGATAACTGCTTTCCTTATACAAGCTCTGCGCATGGCCACAAGGTGCCGCCATAGCAAAGACGAAAATAATTCCCAGCACTAAATCAGTCTTATGCATATTCATATTCCTTTAACCAGTCCCGGGCCAATGACCAGCCCTTGAAATGCCTCATTGCTCTTTTGATTAATTAACTTCACCACCGCCCCGCGTGCCGCATTCGTTGCTGCCTTGGCATTGGTGGTAATCGTAATACCGCCCATTGCCAGTATCACCGTCACTTGTGATCCCTCGGTGACATCCATGGCCGCCATGGTATTCTCCGTATTGATACGCTCACCGCGTTTAATTACACGCGCAGCAACGGATTGTTGCAGTTGATCTAATTTAAGCGGTGACTGGTGCCGCAATTGGCTGACATCCAACCTGCGATACTCAACAACGTTTTCATTTACAAATGTATTGGTTTGTATGTCGTGAGAGGCATAGGGAATATCCACCGTACCCTTAACCGCAAACCACACCGGTATCGTGGTATAGCTTTGCGCATCACAACGAAGCTGCATCTGCACCCCCATCCGGTGGCCAAGCGTATCGTCGATCAAGGTCGCCTGCATATCGAGTTTGCCAGAAGGCAAAAGTTGATTGCGATAATTACCCACCGCTTCTATCTCAAGATTCGGGTAATCCGTCAGTTTGCCGTGCAGAAAGTGACGGGCATAATCCAGATACTCCTGTTTGTCCAACGCGTGTGCGCTCGCAGTGACGGTGACCGCCGCCGCACCTTCAATATGCAACATCGAATTGGCAAGGTTGCTTTGCGCCAGTATTTGCGCACGGATTGTTTTTACGTGGATATGTCTTGTTCGCCCTGGTAATGGCGCCTCGGTAATACGGATTGCCTTATAGTTATCGATGTTGGCCGGGACATCACTCTCGACCGTGGCAATATCCGCCAGCGTTATCACACGCCCAGCAGTAATCGCAGCGTCACGCAAGACGACATGCAACTCGTCAGCCAGTGCCGCTCCAACTGGAGTGCAGCCGATGAGAATAGCCGTAATGAGTAGATTAACGAGCCGCATGACATTAACGACGGATGTTGTTGGCCAGACCCAACATTTCATCCGAGGCCTGCACGATCCGTGAATTTATTTCGTAAGCCCGCTGTGCCAGGATCAAATTCAGCATTTCGCTGATTAAATCAACATTGGAGCCTTCCTGAAAACCCTGCGCCAGCGTACCTGTACCATTGGTGCCGGGTTCACCGTACTGTGCCGGACCGGTTTCACGGTTGGCCTGATAGAGGTTGTCACCCATCGGGGTCAAGGAGGAAGGATTGACGAAATAGGCCAATTCAATCTTGCCCACTTCAGCTGGGGTGACTTCGGAATTCAGTGTGGCCAAAACAATCCCGTCTTTTTGAATGGTAAGACTGGCCGAATCAGCGGGTAACTGGATCTTGGCGGAAAGCCGGTGGCCTGACGAATTTACCAAATAGCCTTCATTATCTAACTTGAATGAACCATTGCGGGTGTACGCAAAATTGCCATCGGGCAACTCCACTTCAAAAAATCCCGTGCCTTGGATTGCAAGGTCCAACTGGTTTTGGGTATTTTTGATATCGCCCTGGGTGAATATTTTTTCCGTCGAGGCAATGGCACTACCCGCACCCATGTATTCGTTATTCCCCACGGGTCCGTGGATACCATTGGTGGCCGACAGAGTACGGTACATCAGGTCTTCAAAATTGATTTTGTTCTTTTTATATCCCGCCGTATTCACATTGGCCAGGTTATTGGCAATCACATCCAGGTTGGTCTGCTGCGCATGCATGCCCGTCGCACCGATATACAATGAGTCAATCATTTTTCCTCTCCCTAATCTTTTTTTAACATCACCAATAATATTTATCGCGTTATCCAACATCGCGTCGTACCCCTGCATCAGTTTCTGCGATGCCTCAAAGTGCCGCATCACCCCGATGAGTTTTACCATTTCCTCCATGGCGGTCACATTCGCCATTTCCAGATAGCCCTGCTTGATGACCGTGGCGGGCGCCTCTTTGACGGTGGCATCTTCCGCCGCGGTATACAGGCCAAAGCCGATGCTCGTGAATTTTGTCTCCGGCGCAAACGTGGCGGTCTGAATAGTGGCAACCAGTTTCTCGCCATCATACACATTGCCTTTGCTGTCGATTATCGGCTGGTTGCCCGTGATACGAATATCCCCGCTCTCGCTTAACAGTGGATGCCCCATGGCGTTGACCAACACCCCCTCGGCATTTTTGCTAAAGCTGCCTTGCTTGGTAAACGCAATGCCATTGGGTGTGAGTACCTTGAGATAGGTGTTGTCAACGGTCGCCAAGTCAAAGGGACTGCCGGTATATTTCATTGCGCCGCTGGATTGATCGGTCACCGTTGCCAGATACGGCACGCCAGCCGTCAACATACTGAGTTGTTCGCCTTCCGTCGCGGGATTACTGGCATAGGCCAGTTCCTCAAAAAAACTGCGATTGATGGTGATTTGCTTTTTGTAGCCGGCGGTATTGGCATTGGCGATATTCTGGCTGAGGGTCGTCAGTCGCTCGACATCATTGAGCATGGACGATTGAATGGCGGAAATAGTATCCATTATAATTTCACCTCTTTTGCTTTTTCGTTAACAGAAAACACATGCGCCAAGACCAACGCCACCACATCGTACAAATCCGGGGTGATTTCGGCATCCATCGGCAGGCGATATAACTGATTTACCAATTCTTCATTCTTGATAATATCCACGCCGTGTTGTGAATTGCGTAGCCGCAAGATTTCTTCGGCAACACGGCCACTACCCTTGAGGATGACCCGCGGCAGGCCTTCACCCGGCTCGTACTGGAGGCCGACGACCTTCTTGAATTCCGACTCTGCCATAAATTAATACGCCCTATTCACGGAATCTTGCGTGATGTAATGCTCCATCACTGAACTGATGACATTATTCATCGCATCGTGGTGCACCACACCGTAGGCAATGCCATCCACGTTAATCTGATGCGCCTGCAGGCTGCGCGACAGATTCGGCATGTATTTTTCAAGCTGCTGTGTTGCCGATGGACTGGCGGTATTGATTTGCAGATGCGCGTGGCTGTTGGACAGAATAATTTCCACCTCGACCTTGCCCAGCGTGTCCGTGGTTAAACCAATCACAATCCGCCGATGCTTGATCCCCTGGATATTCACATTCTGCTTCTGTGAGAAAAGTGCGACATCCACTTCAATCAGTTGATCATTCACCAGGAACGGCACGACCGTTACCCGGTGCGCAACCGTATTGTCGCTCTGTGCATTGAGTAGCATCCGCCTTGGGTCATGCTGCGCTGATTGATCCCGCTGGTGAAAATCACCTGACATTTGTCCACCGGTATCCGTTAAGTCCTGCGGTACCATGGGTGCAGCCAGGTCTTGTTCAGGCAATTCACCAATTACCCGCGCGAGGAAGTTGGCAAGGGGTTTCATGTCATCCTGTTGCTGGAGAGTATCGGCCTTTTCAAAACCAAGCTGCGCCAGTTGCGGTGACAAATGTAAGCGTTGCGCATTGCGTGCGGTCATTACCGGGTAGATCGATGTCAGAAATTCTTGCGTCAACGGTAACTCCAGTTTCTTGAGCACCACCGCGGACAGTATCATCGCCTCTTTTTCAGACGCGGATGTCAACACCTTCAGCAATAACTGTTGTTCATTTTCCGTCAAGGTAACCAAATGGTCTTGCAGCATCTGCGCCGCCTGCATCCCGGCCTTACCCTGTGACTGCAGATATTGCCAATTGCGGCTCTCAATACCTTGCTGATCCGCCTGTGCCTTGTTGTTGGCCAGCCGTTGCAACTCGACCTTGTCACCAATGCCAATCACCCGCCCCTGGATCATTTCGCGGGCCTTGAGCGGTTGATCGCTGTGGACAACCAGATTTTCACCAAGCATCTTCATGGCGTATTTGTTATCACCCAGATATTCGCCAATGGTGGCACTCACCACTTCACCGACTGTTAACTTCTGGCGCACATTTTGTGACGGGGTAAAATTCATGAGCTGCGAATTACCGCCGCCCAGCAAATTCGCAATATTTTGCAATCCGGTTATTTTCATACACTCACCATCGAGAAGGCGCGTACACTGATATTGGTCGGCACTTCCGACAAGGACACCACCGACAAATGCGGCAGGAACCGTTCGACAAATTTACGCAACAGGCCACGCAGCTCCGGCGCGCACAACAACACCGGGAAATGATTATTCTTCATCATGCTGTCCACGGAATCCGACAGGCGCGTAATCAACAGCTCGGCCGTGCGTGGCTCCAGGATCAAGGCCGGGCGCTCATTGATGTTGCGAATACTGGTGGTGATGGTTTTCTCCACGCGTGGATCGAGCGTGAGGACATGCAGCTCACCATTACGATCCAGCAAGCCCTGGCAAATCGTGGCACCGAGTTTTTGTCGCACCATTTCGCGTAGATGTTCCGGATCTTTGGCTTGTTTGCCAAAATCAACCAGCACTTCCAGAATTGATTCAATATTACGGATAGAAACCCGTTCTTTCAATAAACCTTGCAGCACCTTTTGGATATCCGACAACGACATCACGGCAGGAATGAGTTCTTCAATCAAGCCGCCCTGCGACTGTTTGACCCGTCCCACCAGGCGTTCGGTTTCAGCGCGGGTTAACAAGTTGTGTGACTGTTGCTTGATCACCTCGCCCATGTGTGTCATCAACACAAAGGCCGGTTCCACTACCGTATATCCCGCATCGCGTGCCACCGTGCGTTTATCGGGCATCAGCCACACCGCCGGTAAACCGTAGCTGGGGTCTTTGGTCTCAATGCCGTCGAGCTTTTGTTGCACATTGCCCGGATTAATGGCCAACAGGCGATCGGCCAGCAACTCGCCATCCGCGACCTTCGCGCCATAAATTTCAAAGGTGTAACTGTTGGGCCCGAGTTTTTTGTTATCACGAATGCGAACCTTGGGAATGACCAATCCCATGTCGAGCGCATATTGCTTACGAAATGCGGCAATCCGTTCCATAAACAAACTGTCTTCACCCCCGGCCAGCGGCACCAGATTCTGGCCGATGGAAATCACAATGGGTTCGACCGTCATTTGGTTATACAGGTCATCGTCGGTGGTCGTCGCCTCTTTCGCTTGTGTTTCCGCCGTGGTGTCCGCCGGTTTGCGCTTGTAGCTATAGTACGCAATCGTGCCAAACAGCATCATCACCAGGAACACCGGAACTGCGGGAATGCCCGGCATGAACAGTAACAGCATTAGCCCACCACACACCAAGATCAACGTTTTGGGATGCGCGGCGATCTGGCGGCCGATTTCCTTACTGAGCAAATCATCGGAGGCGGCGCGGGTCACAATAATACCGGTCGCGGTGGCGATCACCAGCGCCGGGATCTGCGTGACAATCCCATCACCCACCGTCAGCAAGGTGAAGGTTTGCAATGATGTGCCCCAACTCATCCCCATCTGCGCCACACCAATGATCAGGCCACCGACGATATCGATCAGGATAATGATGATACCGGCAATCGCATCACCCTTGACGAATTTACTGGCGCCGTCCATCGCTCCATAGAAACTGCCTTCGCGTTCCACTTCCAGGCGCCGGCGTTTGGCTTCCTGTTCGTCGATAATGCCGATATTCAGATCGGCATCAATACTCAACTGTTTACCGGGCATGCTGTCCAGGGTAAAGCGCGCCGCGACCTCGGCGACACGCTGCGCACCACTGGTCACAACGACATATTGCACAACGATTAACACCAGAAAGACGATTAAACCAATGACATAGTTGCCGCCCACCACGTGGGTACCGATGGCGCTGATTACTTTGCCGGCGTTGGCGTCACTTAAAATCAGACGCGTCGCTGCAATATTCAACGACAGACGAAACAATGTCGCGATCAATAACAACGAAGGGAAGGTCGAAAACTCCAACGGCTTGCGCGTATAAAACGTCAACAACAACAACGTCAAGGCAAAGGTAAAGTTGGTGATAAACAGAAAATCCAGCAGCCAGGTCGGGATGGGGATGAACAACACCAGCAAAATACCGATGACACCAAACACCAGCACCAGGTCGGATTGATCACGCAGAATTTTTTTCAGCGCCGCATACATAACGTTAGCTTACCACCGGCTTGCCGGGCAACTTGCCGGTCTGTCGATAGGCCCACACCAGAATCCGCGCCACATCACGGAAGGCATCTTCGGGAATACTCGCATCGATTTCCGTTTCGCGAAACAGATACTGCGCCAGTGATTTCTTTTCAATGATCGGCACATGGTGTTTGGCCGCCATGTATTTCATGCGCTGCGCCAATGAGCCGGCGCCTTTGGCCAAGACCACGGGGGACTGATGGCGCGTGCGATCATATTTGATGGCAATCGCATAATGCGTCGGATTGGTAATCAGCACATCCGCATCGGGCACGCGTTGGATCGACTGCGTGCGTTTGGCGGCTTCGCGCTGCACCTCCTTGATACGTTTGCGCACGTGCGGGTCGCCTTCGCGCCGTTTTACCTCATCCTTGAGATCACGCCGGCTCATCATCATCTTTTTACGGAAATCCATGCGGGTATAGAGTATGTCCAGCAGCGCCACCACCAGCATCGCGATCGCCAGTGACAAAACCATCTTGATCGCAAAACCCAGCAGGCTGCTGGCATAACCGTCGGGGTCCACGTCATACAGATTCGCCAGACGCGGCAAGATCGAATCGATCACCAAATAAATCACCGTCGCAAACAGCGCAATCTTGATCACCGACTTGAATGCCTCGAACAGCATTTTCTTTGAGAACACCCGCTTGAAGCCGGTAACCGGATTGAGCCGGTTGAAATCGGGCTTGATCGGGAAAAAGGAAAAGATCGGGCCGGTTTGCAAAATATTCATGAGCACCGCCACGATCACGACCGCAATCAACAACGGCGCGAGAATCGCAAAGCCGTCACGGAGAAACGCCGTCAGCCACACCGACAAACTGTTGATGCCAAAATCCAGTTGATGCGCATGTGAGAGTAAACTGGTATTGGCCTGCAGGGCGGAGACGATCATGGATTTGGCCCAGATCACCAGCACCGCCAGCAGACACAGTGTCATTAAAAATGAATTAAAATCCAGACTCTTGGCGACCTGACCACGACGCTGCGCCTCCCGCAATTTATACGGGGTCGCTTCTTCTGATTTGTCTTGATCTTCGTCGGCCATGCTACACCAGCACTTCTTCCCAGAAGGTAAAAATGGAAGTGAATACCTTCAGCAGCATCGGCCAGATATAGCGTATCGATACCGCCGTCAGCACTAACCCTAAAAATATTTTCAGCGGGAAACTGACAAAAAAGATATTCACTTGCGGCATGCTGCGCGCCATCACGCCCATGCCGATATCCAGTAACAAAATGCCAAACATCGCGGGGGCAATGGCCATCAGGGCAAAGGCAAACATGTAACCGAATTGCGCCACAATGGCAGAGAGATTCATTTCCGACAGTCCCTGGCCAAGTGGAACCGTTTTGAAGGAATAGGCTAAGCCGCGCAGCAACAAGTGATGACCATCGATCAGGAAAAACACCATCACCGCGACCATACTCAAAAACGCGCCCATCAAGGCGGTATGTTCCTGCGTGCTGGGATCAATTAAATCGGCGACACCAAAACCCATCTGCGAATCGAGAATTCGCCCGGCCACATTAAAAACGGCAAAGGCGCACAACACACCAAAGGCCATGACCACACCGACGAGTAATTCCATTGCCCCGCTTTGCAGTAACGCACCCAGTGAATGTGGGGTGTGTGCGGGCAACGCAGGCAAGCTGGTCACCAACACGGCGGCGAGTCCCAAGACAATCAACACACGAATCCGTACCGGCACTTGGGTCACCGCCAGGATCGGTGTAAACAGAAACACCGCACCGACGCGCACCGAGGCAAGGAGTACTGACGACAGCCACTGCACATCGGCGGTGAGGTTCACGGCTATATATACCCCGGAATATTGGAAATCAGCGTGCGCGCAAATTCCACCAAGGTACGCAACATCCAGGGCCCGACGATCACCAAGGTAATCGCCGCGGTAATGATCTTAGGAATAAAGGTCAGACTCATTTCTTGGATTTGTGTCACCACCTGAAAGATGCTGACGAGCAAACCCACCAACAGCGTCAATCCCAGAATGGGAGCGGCGATCAGTAGAGTTGTCCACAGCATTTCGGACGACAACGCCAGTGCGACGTCGGGAGACATACCTGCACCCCTGTAGGTTATTACTGGCCGTTTATTAGGCGGCCACCTCAACACACCAAAATATTTTTATAGATCGCTAAACTTTCTTATAAATGTTCGGATAATCTTATAGTGGTACAATTTTGTTCGAACTTTGTGCTTTTATACACGGAATACATGACGATGTAAAACATCGATGTCACAATTTTTGTTCTTATTTTAAATGGCATGTGAATCATGTAGTTAATTCAAAACTAATATCTAAAGTGAACTACGGACTGCACCGGAAATTCGTCAACCCTGCGAAAGTGGGATGATGAAAAATGAATTTCCGCTGATGCCCTAATTACTTTACGACAATAAAATATATTTTTCTGATTTTCTTATTCTGCAATAGCTGATTTTGTCATCAGTCTTTCTTATTGGTAAATAAAATATTCCCTTTCTTATTATTCTGTTTTAACGTCTTCATCACGCTCTGCTGCAGACTCATTCCGCCAATTCCAATATTAGCCTTTAGAATATTACTCACTACTTCCTGCGCCTGCTCCGGCTTACCTTCGTGTTGTAATAGCAGGCTTTGCGCAAAGCGCCCGGCAAAACTGGCAGGATCAAGTTTAAGCGCACGACGCACGCCCTCTTTAGCCTGATCCGTCCTGCCCTGCAAGATATCCACCACCGCTTGACCGCCATGTGTCTCGGAAAAATTACGATCAATCGCCATGGCCTTTTCAAAACTGAGACGTGCACCGTCAATGTCATTCGTCACGATTTGGCACCAAGCCAGTGCATGCCAGGTACCGATGTGATCCGGCATGTAGGTGACGGCTTTTTTTAGATCGGCAATCGCAGTGGGTAAATCCATCCCCAACATATCCGCCAATCCCATACCACTCCAAGCCCGGCCACTTTGCGGATGAGCCGTGACCGCCTGTTTGAATTGCGCGGCAGCCTGCTCCTGTTCGGCGTCATCCAATGACAATGAACCCAAGGTCACCAGGGCCTCAAGATTGTTGGGGTTCCCGGTAACCGCCTGTTCCGCCCACGTGCGGGCCGTATCGGAATAACCCGCATCAAAATTCAACAAGGCTAACAGGCCGGCGGCCTCGGGCTGCCCCGGATGTTGACGTGTATATTGTTCCGCATCGGCGATTGCGGCATCAAGATCACCCAGATGATGGAACACGCGGGCACGCAGCAGCGCCGCCTGCGGCATCGTATCGATCAGTTGTGGTATTTGATCCAATTGCACCTTGGCCTCTTCCGGCTGACGTACATACAACAAGGCGTACGCCAGGTTGTAATGCAGCACCGGATCCGCATGACCGGCGGCAATTAAACCTTGTAACAAGGGTACTGCGTCGACCGCGCGTCCCATCGCCATGCAAACACTGGCCTTGCGCGAAATCAGTCCCGGTTCCCCCGCGTGGACACGCAAGCCGCGCTCAAGCAGGTCTAGCGCCGCTTGGAATTGTCCCAATCGCAGACGTAGATCCGCGACTTCACCAATCAGATTAATGTTATCCGGGTCTGAGGCGAGAAAGCCTTCAAAACGACGTAACTGATCCTGCAGGGGTTGCGCGTTCATGATCAATGCTCAACCTGATACACATCCTTGGGCATGGCCTTGCGCGTCTTGGTCGTCGCCGTTTGCGGCGCCGCAAATTGTCCGCTGTTGATCGCATTCAGCAGATCCTTGCCACGGCCAAAATACAAATTATCCGCCGCCGCGGATTGCAGCAATTTATCCAGTGATAATTTGGCATCGGAAAGTTTGTTGCGTTGCGCCAAGGCCAGCGCTGAATAAAACAGCGCGGGGGGATGCACGGGGTCTTTTTTCAATACCGCGTCCCACAATTGCAACGCCGCATCGATTTCACCCAAGTCAAAGTGCGCCATGCCCAATTGGAAACGCTCAACCAGCGCGTCCGGTTGTTGTGCGATATATGCAGCAAATAAGTCCTTGGCACGCTCGAACAAGCCCAATTGCGCATACACCCGCGCTGCCATCGATTGCGCCTCGGCCAGTGGTTTCTCAACGGCCAAGGCCTGTTTCAATTTGGCCAACGCCGATTCGATATCGTTGCGTTCAATCGCCAGACGCGCCAGCGCCAGCAATTCATCGGCATCAAAACCGTTTTGTGATGAACTCATTGTATTCCCCTCGCTGATTTATTTAATTGGTCTTGGTGTGGTCGCCGTCACGGGCTTTTCTTCTTTTTTACCGTACAAGGTATTCATACGGTTCTCGGCACGCTGCTGTTCACGCTGCGCGTCTTCATAGTGTTGCAACACACAATCGGTATGCGTCGGCGTATTTTCCTGCATGCCGCGGGCCACGCATAGGCCGCTATATTTCGTAAACGCCAGATCGCGATGCTGTTGCGGCGTTACACTACATGCCAGCAGCAGCGTCATCATGGAAAAAAGGAATCCCCTGACTAACATAACTACCCCCTGTCTCTTCTCGTTTGTCCCAATAGTAATACAGACCGGGCAAATGAGCAAAACGTGCGTTCGTCACAATCGCAGGCTACTTACCTTATAAATCAAGCAGTAATACGTAAAAATGGGACAGATATCAACGCTCACTTCAAACTAATTTAGTTTTGGGCGAATTCCAGCAAAAATCAGCCAGAAAATAAATCTCCCGCCTCTTTATAGACTGATTCTAAACACCCCTGCCAGTCTCCGTGACTCCCCTGACGGAATAACCGCATTGCCGGATACCAAGGGCTATCAGAGCGTGCCAACAACCAGCGCCAGTCGGATGCGTGCAACAACAACACCCAGGTAGGCACACCCAAGGCGCCACATAAATGGGCCACGGCGGAATCAATGGTGATCACGAGATCCATCTGCTGCAACAGCGCGGCGGTATCCGCAAAATCGCGGATGCTACCGGATAAGTCATGGATAAACGCATCACACCCCAGCTTGTTAATGTCCTTTTGCCGATCAGCCAATTGAAAACTATAGAAATTCACATCCGCATGTTGCAATAGCGGTATAAATAATTCCAATGGACAGGAACGATCCACCGGTGTGAGCTTGCCCGCCCACATTAAACCGACCTTCAGGCCAGGGCGGGAACCGCCTGGGAATGCCATGGTAACTGCTGGTAACACATGGAAGTACGGAACCGCATTGGGAAGATTCTGCACGTTATACTGCAAGATATGTGGCAAACTTAATAACGGTGCGTACCAATCAAATGCCGGGAGCTTACTCCCCTTCACAATCACCTCAGCAACACCGTCCACCGTTTTGACTAATCGCACCAACTCCTTGCGACATACCACCTTCACCGCCTTGGTACGTTGCGCAACCAGGGGGATAAACCGCGCAAACTGGATGACATCGCCAAAACCCTGTTCTGTTGTCAACAACAACACCTGGTCATGAATATCCTCGCCTGCCCAGCGTGGCTGTGAATAGCGATGAGGTACTGTCGGCTGACGATCAAAGCGGCATTCGTATTCCTTGAAACCTGCCAGATAGTCACCCTGTTGCAGGTAGGCCAAGGAGCGATTCCAGCGTGCATCGCGGTGATCCGGCTGCACTGCCAGCACCTTACTGAAATACTCAATTGCCTGTCGTGGCTGATTATTGTGAAATGGCACTACCCCGGCGTTATAAAGATAACCGACGTTGTCCGGGTCCAGCGCCAAGGCGCGGGCTTGCATCGCCGCCGCCTCGTCAAACCGCTTCATGTCAGCCAGCAGATTGCCATAGTTCGAAAAAATCGACGCATCTTGCGGTGCCAGATGGATGGCCCGCGCATAAGCCAACCGCGCCGCCGCGAATTTTTTCTGCTGCCGCAACACCATGCCCAGATTCACATACGCCCCCACGTTGGCGGGATCGGATTCGATCACCCGGCTGTAACCCGCCGCCGCCTCGTCCAGCCTATTCTGCTGGTGGGCGCGGGTGGCGTGCTGCAATAGTTGGATGGGGGTTGATAACATCGGCTGGAATATTATTTAGTTTTAGCAAGATGGGACAACTACCTACTATTGGCACAAGTCATTTTCTAACGCGGAATAATTCAACGTCCTCGTTTACCTAAATTACTGTTGCATCACCACGATTATCTTTATCCCATTTATCGAGTAGCCCGGCTTCTACCCCTTTTTTCTCGGCAATTTTTAGCTCTTTTTCATTCACGCCAACCAATAAATTCCAGTACACAACCCCGGATTGCAGTGGGAAGTACTCTGGCACCCAGGTTGGAGTCACCGCCACAAGGCCTGCCAAACCACCCGTTTCATAAGGAAAGCCTTTATCAAACCGCACCCAATGATCACGCATGATGTGATGCTTGGTTTCACAGATGCTCTGAACGGCGTAAATAAAAATATCGCGCATCAAAGTTGCAGTGGGTTTGGCAAACATAATTAACTCATAACCATAGCCCATGATCTTGAAGTCATCCGATTCCAAGGCAGCAGGTTTCATCGATGGATTGCTGAAACCGGATGACACATATACGTCATAGCCCTCATGCGCCTCTGGATATAGCAATGCCTTCACGCCACCCTTCGACTTCCATAAAACCTCTGGCTCTTTAAATGAGAACAAAGCATGATAAATTAAATCTTCCCGATCAGTTATCGGGTACTTCTTATCAAAACTCTTCTGGAACAGGCGTAACGCCAATAATTGTAAACTTAATGGCACACGCGATGGACTCGAAGTAGTCACCTTTACTGACATGGAGTCACGCCGTTGATACCGAAAGTCAATCAGTTCGTTTTCCTGCAAATCAAACCAAAGGTCCGCTTCATCGAGCGAGGCGGTATTAACACTGCGGCATTTTGCATACCCAGCTTTGGCAAGGTCGCAAATCAAATAGTCCTCACCAAATTTAAACCCAAACCGCTGCAAATTTTTCCAAAGCATAGGATAATATTCGGTGGAAGTGAGCCCCTGTATCGCAAATATCACTTCTTGCAAATCATTTAGTGCCATGTTTTTCCTGTATCCAGCCACCATTTAGATGGTAATTTCGTTGTACGAAGTGGATTAAATGTTACGTTAACCGGGTTTACATCCGACAAGACTCGCAAATTCACCAACCCATTTTTCTCTGACTGAGATACTATCACCTCGGTACCTTTGGGTAAATTCTTGGCGGCCCAGGCTTCAAACATCGAATAGGCCGAGCGATTGACATTGGTTGTCATGCCAATGATGTTCACTGCGCTATCGCCCAAACTTTTGGCTGGAGCACCCAGTCGGGTCGCCCAAACATGGCCACGGTCAAGACCGGCAGTGACTACTGCCCTCAAATAGCCGCGGCCGCGTGTCGCTTTCTCGCCTATTTTAAATGCCCATTCAATCCCTTCCTTACCTAGCACGACCTTAAGCCCAGTGCTGCTTGATATTTCCAAAGATCGCTTACTTGCCAATTTCCAGATATCGGTAAGTGACTGACCTTGCCCTGCCATACTGGCCAGTCGCTTCAACGCATTTTTCACGCCGACTGTGCCCAGACCCTTAAATATATCTCTACCTGCTTCCTTGATGATAATTTTCTCACCAACGCTGGCTATGCTAGCATTGGCATCTGTTGCAAAGAGATTACTACCGAGAGCGGCAACAATAGTGGAGGTTAGTGGGTTATTCTTTATAAATTCAATCGCCGCCTTTCCAGCACCTTTTGCCAAATCCAATAATTTGCCACCTAGCGCATCAAAACCCATACTTACGCCAGCATCTAAACCTGCTGCGTCATATAGTGATTTAATACCGCTTATTAATGTCTCACTGTCGTTTTTGCCAATAACACCGTATTTGGATGCCACACGAAGAGTTGAAGCCATTCCACCAAAACCATGGCTCCCACCTAATTCATTCGCTCTGGCGAATTTCCTGAGTGTTCCCCAAATGGGTATGTATTCATCCAACCCGGTTTTATTAATTTCATCAACCTTTGCAGTAAATCCTTCAGCAAAGATATTTATTTTCCGTGCCTGCCCTGCGATAAGTCCAAATTCCGTTGAGCTCACAGACATGCGTTCAGTAAAATCAGGTGCCTCAGAGTAAAGTTTGGCTGTATAGGTGTCTTCGGCCAAATGTAATAGTCGTTCAGACTGATCATTGATACGAGTAGCAAGCAAAAGACGATTATCTGCTAAACTGCCTGCAGGCAACTCAGCCAGCCCTGCCCGCGCCAACCAGTGCTGCCCTAGCTCACCGTCTAGCGCAGATGAGAACTGCTCATCATTGGTTGATAATACTTTAAATACTTCATCAGCATTTGATGCAATAAGCCCTCTTGAGAATAGGTTTGCCTTATATAGATCGTATTTCTGTTTATTGGTCACATTAATTATTGATTGACTTGCTTGGAGTGCGGCGTCTCCCCACTCTACGTTTATCCTATTATCTTCACTTGCCAGTGTGTGCAAATCAAGTGCCCGGTGAAACTGAGGATTCGATAGCACAGCCTCCATGTCAACATCTGTATCCACAGCGTAAGTCGTTGGTGGAATAATACTAGTAGCATTTTCACCGCTGATTGAACCAGCATCAGCTGGTGATAAAGTTACAGAGTTCAAATCTGAACCTGTATCACCACTGACACCTTGTTCACTCCAGGGGCCGCCAACTGCATTCTGCTGTTCCACCACCGCATTCAACTGCGCTTGTTTCTGCGTCTGGACTTGCGCCTGCTGGTTCAGTTGTTCGGCACGCTCGCTGGCCGACATCTGCGTCAGTGACTGTAACTGACTTGCGGTTGGTGTCTGGCGATGCGCGTCTTCGAATGCCTTGATCTCACCCAGCACGCTCGTTGCCAGTGAACCCAGTTGATTGCCGAAGAAACTCGCGCCTTCTTGGGTGCTGCGATGTTTACCGATGAATTGCGCCCCCAATGCCGCATAACCGGCGTTACTCGCCACGCCACGCCAGTTTATCTGGCCGGTGGTGCGATCAACATACTGGCTATCACCACCCTGGTTCTGCAGATACGTCACGGCGAGGTTGGTCCAATCCAGTGAATTGACACCCTTGCCACGCAGGGATTTTTCCAGGATCGATAATCCGGCTGAACTTACATTGCGATTTTGATTAACGAGATTGAGTGCGTTATCCCAGTCGTCTGGTTTCTCGCCGCCTAATTTTGTATTCGCAGGCAACATCGCCAGCGCGACGCCACTCCAATTCGTGATCTTGCCATCCTGCGCGTACTGTTTGCCCGCTTCAATGGCGCCCTTGGTGATGTTCTTGTAGGTATCGCTCCATTTCGCGCCACTCACCTGATCACCAATACCCGCGGCAACGGCGGTGATCGCAAAACTCTTGCCCATGTCCTGCATGGCGCGCCAGTCAAACTCGGACTGATAGCCCGCCAGGATCATCATGCCTTGCGTCACATAACCGGTGGCATAACCGGCCGCGTAACCCGCACCGGCCGCCGCAATCGTACCCCCCACAAAACCGGCGACTCCGCCACCCAGCGCGCTGCTTGCCGCGCCAAATACTTGTGGGCCAAGGTAGGCCGCGACATACCATGCCGCAACAACGATGATCACGATCGTAATAATTTGCAGGATCGTTTGGCAGGCATCACTTTGCTGATTGACACGGACTTCCGCACCCATTGCGCCAATGATTTCGCTTGGGTTATAGACCTTGTAGGTATCTTTGTTGTTGTAACTGTTGGCCACACTGGTGGGGATGTTGATTGTCGTCCCAGGCTTGAGCGTCTGCGTGCCATTCAAACCATTGGCATCTGCAATCAGATACCAGTACAACGACGAGCCATAATATGCCGCCGCAATGGAATGCAGCGTATCACCGGCCTGGACAATATGCTGCGCCACCGTGGTGTTGGGCGGACCTGCCGGTAAATCTTTGGTGTTCGGTCCAGTCTTGGTGCCGATTTCATTGTAACCGTAATCGACAATAACATTACGCGCTGTCGTTAAGACATCGATGATCAGGATAAAGCCATGTACGCTGATTTGTGTACCTGCCACAATCGCGGCATCGCTGACCGGTAACTGACCGGCGATATACGCAATGATCCGGTCTTTGGCGCCGGTGGACAATAGGTTGAAGTTACCATAGTTACGTGCTGCGATATTGGCAGCAGTGGCGGTGCGATTCACCACGCCATTGCCATCACGCACTATATCGGTATCCAGCAAGCTGGTTTGCCAACCCACCGTCTGGCCGCCAGATAATATGGCAGTACCACCGAGCAGCGTGAGTTTCTGCATACCCACCCCGTTCTTGCCTTCCACTTGCGCAACCTGCTGGCCATTGGCATAGACATACCCCGCCAGTGAGTTGGTGTCACCACTGACATTACTCAGTTGGATGCCAGTGAAGATCGAGGCGAGTGCTATCGTTTCACCATAGTCGTTGATCGTTGTGGCGAGATGCGGATCTTGGGCATAACCCGACATGGCATAAGAGGCCGAGGCGGCGGTTTGCCGCGATGAGCGCGTCAGGATGTGGCCTTCAAGGTCGTAGCTGAAGGACGCAACACTGCTGGTATTACTGTCTTTCTTGCGGCCACGATCCAAAAAGATGAGATTGCCGTTCACATCATAAGTAAAGCTGGCGGCGCCTTCGACGGTGGCATTTTCAACCTGGGCGTAGGCAATCCGCTTGGTGATGACCTTGCCACGAATGTCGTATGTCGACACTTCTTCGTAACTGTAATTATCACCCCGGTACGCGGTGACACCCACATTATTGGCCCCATCGTAGTACATCGACACATTGGTGTCCGACCATGAGCCGTCGTCACCTTGTGAATGACTAAAGGTGCTGGTTTGACGATTTTCACCGTCATACTTATTGATAGCGTATTCACCATTACGCTGGTTGTGGCGCGTGACATTACCAATGGCATCATACTCCCAGGACTCATTGTTGCTGGCACTGGTGACACGATTGTTTAGGTCAAAAATATAGTTAATGCTATTAGTGCCGTCCGTCACGCTGACCCGGTTGCCAAACCCATCGTAGCTAAGGCGATGGATAAGCGTCTGGGTGGCATTGTCATAGCGCGAATACATGCGATTGTTGGCGTCGTATTCATACATCGTACCACCTACCCAGATGCGATTACCCACCTGATCGTACAAGTAGTTCACATTGATGATGTCATTGAGAACCATGCCGGCATCCTGGGTGTTGATCTGAGTATCCACCCCACTCAACCAGCCACGCGTGTTATAACGGTTGGTCTGGTTACGTACAGTGGCGCCGGCAACAACCAATTGTTCCGTTAGGCGGTTGCCCATGACGTCATAGGTGTAGTTCGACAGTTTATTGGTCGCCACATCGGTCAACGTTACCAGCTGATCCGCATCGTTGTAGCGGTACACCATGTTCTTGCCGATGGTGTCCGTCACACTCCGCACCCGGTTGCGCCAGTCATAACTGGTGGTTTCCGTGTCGGTCAGATTCCCGGACGTCAAATCATAACCCTGGTTTTGGGTCACTTGGGAAACAAACACATTCGGATTAAAAACAGCAGCACCTCTCGTGTACACACCAGGGGCGGCGGGTTGTGCCGTGTAGTGCACTACTGCACCGGATGTCGCGCGCGGTGTAAAGCGGAAATACAGGCTCTTGCCGGTTACCTGGCCAAATGCACCGATGGTGTAACGGGTGGTCCGGCCATTCGGTTCGTATTCCACCAACTTATTACCGTAGGCGTCATACGCGGTTTCCCAACTGTGGCCGCTACGATCAATCCGCTTGAGTAAACGATTTTCACCATCATAGAAAAAGTACTCGGTGAAGCCACGGGCATTGGTTTCTGCTGCCGCATTGCCCGCCGCATCGTACACCCACGTGGTCGCGCCTTCCATCGCATCAACGCGTCGCGTCAGTTGATCGAACGGATTGAAATACTGTTCGGTTTCATGAATACGATTTACCGCGCCTTCCGTTTTGGTTAGATCGATCTCCCGCTTGAGACTGGTACGATTAAAGTTATCGAACAGATAATCGGTTTGCAGTGTGCTGCTGCCGGTAATCAGCCCCATGGCATTGACGGCAACCATATCCCACTGCCGCGCCAGGCGATTCTGGGCATCGTAATGAAAGCGCTCCATGTTGTTGCGTTCATTGGTACGCGTCGTCTGGTTACCTTGGAGGTCGTAGGTATAACGTTCTGCTACGGACGTATGATGCACCTGGCCAGTTGTATCGTAGTAGTCAAACGCACCATACGTCACTTGTGTGACCTGATCACGGTTGTTAACCGTATAGTCAATACGTTGTTCACGATTACTGCCGGCATATTTCAGCTCGGCAATCTTGTTACCGTACCGGTCGTAGGTGTACAACTGGCTAACACTGCCTAGCGCATCCGACAGGGTCGTCTCACGCAGCAGTTTTCCGGCGGCATCGTACAGCCGCGTGACAACATGCATGGTATCGAGACCACCGGCAGGATTGTGTGATGACACCGCCATCTGATAGATGGCATTCAGTTGCGCCAATGTCGGCGCCGCCGTTAATGTTGGCAAGCTATCAAGGAACTGCCCGGTTGTCTGGTTATACCAACGGAACTGAATCTCACGCGCAACGTTGCCACGATCGTCATGGAAATAGCGTGTCCAGACACCGCGGTTTTCATTTGAATAGATCTTGTTACCCGCTGCATCGTAGTAAATAAAGACCTGGTCGGCTGTTTGTGCCGTATTGGTGCTAGTCACGTTGGCGATGAAGGTCAGGGAATTCGCACGATTGATGGTGACAATCTGTCGTGTTGAAACCACATCCGATGTTCCCGCTGTCATTAAGGTAAGTGGATCCACCACAATGACGGCCGTCATCTGATTCAATGTTGTGACCGTCACTCCCACTGTCAGCGTCTTGATAACCGCCAACGTGTAGGTTCCTGGTACGATGCTCGTAAAATCAAACACGCCGTTGGTAATGGCATAGTTTGACCCATTCAAGGTCAATCGCAATGTCTCACCGGTTTGCAGCGGGGTGAGCGCACTCAAATCAAACAAATTGTCATTGAGCGTGTAGGCAAATGCGCCACCGGTCACAAAGCTTATGTTATTGATATGCGTGGGTTCGCGCAAAGAATAGTTTCCGCTGTTCGTGCGCAGCACGGTGCTGCCACTCATCAACCGCGCTTCAAACTCATAGTCCCCCTCCGGCATACCAATCAGGCTGACACTGGTACCGGTGATATTACTGGCCGCCCAGCCGTAGAAGTACGGCGTACCGACGCGCCGGTAAGTAAATGTCATGGTTTTGCCGGTGAGATCGATACCTGGGAACTCAACACCCAGTCGCTGATAGCGCTGATTAAGCCCTAGCAGGGTGGTAACCTTGACCGGGGTTGCTACAACCGACTCACCTTTATTGCTGCCATAATAGAACTGGAAAGTGCGGGCACCATTGCTCACATTGTTGAAGGTGACATGGAAGCGACCATCGGTACTCAGTGTGGCACGGGTGTAATTGGGCAGTTGTCCGGCAACACTATCCAGTGTGTATCCAACATACGCCTCATACAAACCGGAGGTGGGGTTAAAATCCACGTCCACCAACGGCAATGTCCAGGCAACATCAATATTGTAATTTCCGGCGGTGGCCCCGGCGGTCGTGCTGATCTGACCATTGAATACACGAACATTCTGTGCCTGTTTCACAAAATCAGGCAAGGTAATTTGTTCTTGCCCGTTGACGTCCAGCCAACGCAATTGATACACCGCATCATTGATCGGTGTTGCAAACTCAACCGTCGCGGTGTAGTTGCCACTTGTGCCAATGGCCGCGATAACAACCGGGTTCCCCAAGCTCAGCATGTCTGCACCGTAGGGTCCAACTCGAACCTCAACCCCTGTTGCTGTTGTTGGCAAGGTAAAGTTGAACGTTACGCGATAACCATTGGTCGTGGGCACCAATGAACGCAAGCTAACGCTGGACACGGTGCTTGCTGTGTGGAAACGCTTTAGATCGCTCTGCGTTGTTACCGACGACCCTGATGGAGATGCCGAGGTAACATAGAAATCATAGTCCGTGTTTGCCACCAGATCTTTTAACAAAATGGCATGATTCAGTTCCAGCAAGTCGTTGCTACCGAATTGCTGCCAAGTGGCATATCCCACCCGCCGCACAAACACCAGTGTCGTTGCGGTCTGATTGGTATCCCACTCTATAAATGCCCCGTCAGATGTCGTGGCTGTCACATAGACAGAATTATTGACAATTTCCGGTGGTACCCATGATCCGATTTGCGTCTGCACCACCTGCCCGGCTGCATTGTATTGGGTCGCGGTGATACCACCGGAGGGATTGATGGTACCGGCATTCTGGTTGTTACCGTTATAAAGAATATTGCTGACAATACCGCGTCCATCGGTAATCCGGACGGTATTACCCTGTGCATCGTACCCCATGCGGGTTATACGATCGTCCGTTAAGTCTGACAGCAAGCCTTGCTGCTGCTCAGTAATAAGCCGCCCGGCGCGGTCGTAGGTAAACGTGACCAATTGATCATCATTGGATTGTTGTGGTTTTGGATCACGCAGACGATCGCTAATATGATTGTAATAGCGATGTAAGGTAACGCGATCACCGGCGGCATTATAGCCGTATTCAGTGTAAATACCGCTGTAATCAATCGCCGCAATCTTGCGGCCGGCACGATCATAGCGATAGTATATTTCGCTGCCGTCGGCCTTGACTTCACGCAGAATATTGCCAAAGGCATCATAATCCGATTGGCTGGAATGACGGTAATTCTGTGTTGTGTTAATTACACCATTGGCATCCACCGTCGTGATAGTATTTTCCGGATAAACGATGCTCGTAACGCGATTGAGACGATCATAGCCAAAGGTCGTCATCCGTGTGCCTTCGATCAGTTCACGTTGATTTCCGACCAGGTCATAGGTCGAGCTGGTGGTATAGAGTGCGCGGATCGAAGAGCGCTCTGCCGTTGTTAATTCCGCGGCAAGCTTACCTGTGCCACCCACATTGACATAACCCAGCTCCTGACGGCGCTGAATAAAGTAGGCATCATCGCTATTTATCAATTCATCAGCGCGTGCATCAACCAGTTCAATCCGGTTGCCCGCTATATCATAGCGGTAATGGTTTGTTGCAGGATTTGAATTCGAAGCGGCATGTTTGGTGGTTTCACTCATCAATCTGCCAAAGGCATCAAAACTACGATCCACTGCGACAGTTTCGAGTGTTTGTACACCGGCAATATAGAGATCGGTAGCCGGATACAGCGTCGTAATGGCATTACCTGCCTTATCGTGACGGTGTTCCGTGATCTGCACAGATCCGGTTGGTGTATAGTTGGCGAGGTTGAGTGCGGTCTTTTGGGCAGCACTCAGTGTCTGCCGATCAGTATAGACACGCTCACGAATCAGATTACCAAATGGATTATACTCAAAAATCTTGAGGAAGTTCTCACCGTCGATTCTGGCAATCAGTTGTGCGCGACTATCATAATAATTGTAGGTGACATTGCCGTTGCCATCGATTTCCTGGATGAGATTACCGACACCATCGTAAACCTTCTGGGTTGTTGGCTGACCACTGGTTAACGTCTTGGCATTATTAATATAGTAATTGATAGTCGACTGCCGTACAGCAATCATACGATTGGCGCGATCATACGTATTTTCAACCACGCGATCATTGACTGGATCAGTAATTACAGTGGGCATGGTCGAATCTGTCAATGCATGCACATTCACTGCAGTGGCGTACTGAATGACCCGTGTGTTGTTACCTACCCCGTCATACGACAGCTCACGCAGGTTACCTATGGCATCGACCTGATACTTGATATGACCAGCTGCATCATAGTAACTACGCTGTGTAAAGGCATTAAGGACATAGTCACGTTGCAGCTGGGTGAGTGACGCTGCCGACAATGCCTGGCCATTCGTATCAACTAGCCCCAGTTCCTGGCGGATCTGTTGAGCCCAGGCACTGTTTTGTGTGATGGCTGCTTCGCCATTGGCGTTCACTTCAGCGATCAGGTTGCCCATCCCATCATATCGATAACGTGTCACACGATTGATGCCATCTGGATCCAATGTCTCGCTACCGCGACGGTTATTCAAATCGTAGGAATAAGCCATCACCACAACCTGCTCGACCCGTGTGGGCTGACCACTCACAGTCAGATTCAGGGTATCAAACCAGACATTGGTTGCGGTCTGCCGGATTAAGTTGTAGGCATTGTCATAGGCATAGGTTGTCACCAAGCCATTTGGATCTTCCTTGCGCTCCAGCATATTTGCCAGATTAAAGGTAAAGGAAGTAATGTGGGCAACGGCATCATACAAGCCTGTGGCATTTTGGATTTCCTGGCGCTTATTGCCCAAGGCATCGTAGCGAATCTGGTTGACAACACCACGTGCATCAGTTCGTTCGATCAAACGATCATTCGCATCATAACGGTAGTCCAGTACTTTGTCCTGAGCAGTAACAGCCGGCAATGCGCCAAGTGTTAATGCCGCACCGGAATTGAGATAATAACGTTCATGTGTCTTGTTACCACGCGCATCATAGGTATACTCGACAACATGTCCTTCGGCATCGCGCGTCCAGACAACCCGATTTGCCTTGTCATAAACACGTTCAGCACGTTGTCCATTGGCATCAATGATCGTTACGCGGTTACCGCTGGTGTCGTAGACAAATTCAGTACGCGCATTGATCCCGTCAGGATCAAGAATATCGAAGCGCAGACGATTGGCCGCATCGTACACAAACGACATAACTTGCATGTTGGCAGTCAATGTCTTGTTGGGTAGTCCGCGATAGATATCTACTCGCAAGTTGCGTATGGTGCGCAGCACATTGTTCGCATTGTCATACTCATACGCCGTAACATTCCCTTCTGGATCCACTTCGTACTGTACCCGGCCGAGACGGTCATGGAAATAACGCGTGGTGGCATTACGGAAGCCGGCACCCGTACCAAAGTCCAGCGTCTTGCTTGATAGGTTGTCTGCCCCATCATAGGAGTAATGCACGACCGTCCCGGCAGGTTGCCGCTCATCGACCAGTTGGCCTTCTTTGTTATGTACATAAGTATGACGCCGTGGCGCGGTGGCCGTGAGGGCTGCAATATTGGCTTCCAGTAACGTTGCTGTCAGTGCAACTTCACCATAGGCCTCCGTTACCGCAACACGATTACCACGCAGGTCAAACTCATATTTTGTCACCACACCCATGGCATCGGCCATTAGCACTTGCCGATTCATGTTGTCGTAGGCGAAGCGAGTGGTACCCGGCATGGCCATGGTTACTTTTTGCAGGTCTGCACCAAAATACTGCCCCGTGATCAGTGCAGTCTGGTTATTGAAAGCATCGTAACCAAAGCTGGTGGTATATCCAGCCGCGTCGGTGCTCGTTACCGCTCGACCCAAGCTATCGTATTGACGTGACAAGGTAAACTGACGTTCATTGGTTTCTGTCAATACGTTACCACGCGCGTCATAGGTGTAGTGCACAGTGAGGGCAAGGCCGTTCGGATCGACAATCTTGTCGGTTAGACGATTATTATTATCGTACAGATAACGGACGCTGCGATCCTGCACATGCGCTACCGGTGTAGTTCCTACAGGCAGCGCTATATTGGCTAGGCCATGGACGGTTTCCAGTATCTTGTTGCCACGGGCGTCATACTGATAGGTGGTAATTTCCCCTGCGCCATTACGCGACCACACGAGGCGGTTAGCATTGTCGTAAGCGCGATCGGAGCGATGATTGTTGCCATCGATCGTTGCTGAGATATTGCCTGCCGTGTCATAACTATAACTGGCTGCAACCGCCAACCCCTGCGGATCAGCTATTTCCTTAATCAAACGATTAGCACCATCATATTGGTAAACCGTGACCTGATTTGCTACAACCGCGTCATAATGCCGTTTAATATCAAGTGCACTCAAGGCACGATCAAACATGGCGACGTCATCAATAATTGCGCGTTGGAAGCGCACCGGCTGATTGGTAGCGTTTGGTTCAGCACCGATAAACACATCCGGCGTCTGGTTCGGGTCACTGCTGCTATATTGAAGATCATACACCGCACCCAGGTCGGTCTTATTCGCCAGTTCACCATTGACATACAATGAGAGATATTGGCCATCAAACGAGGCCACGACATAGTGACGTTCATTCAATGACAGGATAGGGCCAACCACTTCACGCGCCTGCCCTAGTACATAGACAATGAACCGTAACTGGCGATTACTATTGATACCCAGGGCATAACCGCCATTTTCCGTGGTACTGACCAGTGAAGTCCAATCACCCTGATAGGGTTGTTGTGGTAATTCAACCCACGCCTCCAATGTCAAACGATTGGGTTGCAGCCCGGCGCTGCTGATGCGAGCGTTAAACCCATTACGGAAATAAGCACCCCCCTCTCCCGGATTGAAGGATTCATTGGTGTAACCTTGCACATAGGTTGGAGCACCACTCAAATCACCACTGATATCGGTTGAATAACTGCCGTTATGAGCATTGCCGCTGGCATCCACCATCACGCGACCTGTTACTTCATCCAGTTTCCAGAACGCAAGCGGCGTATCTGTTAGGATGTATTCATCCATGGCAGTGGTAATCGCTGAAGTCAGCGCCGCCACCGCATAATCGACCGGCGTCAAGCGCAATGTGGCCGTGGTGATGTAGGCGTATTTCGTCTGTGCAATTCGATTTCCACTTGCATCGAAGTGATATTCGGTAATTCGACCTTCCGCGTCGATTGCGAAACGCAAACGATTGGCCTGATCATAAACCTGATAATTGTGCGAATTTGCCGGATTATTACGATTAAGCGCAGCTTCAAGCAATGTTGTCGTAGTGACATCGGCGTAACTTACCGCCTGCGCATAGGTGACGGTCTCAACTACGTTCCCGCGCGAGTCATAAATCTGCTCGGATACCAAACCATTCGCGCTGACCACAAAACGCTGACGTCCGCTTGCATCATAAAAATACTTCGTACATTGTGAATTAAATGTGGCCTGTGCCGTATAACCCAGTGCGGTCAATGCTGCACGAATATTTGCCTCGGCTTTGCCAACCGTTGTTACATTAATGGTGCGATCGTAACGAATCTGCTCGATTACGTGTCCGTTTGCATCATATCGATTCTCGATAACAGCGCCAAGGCTAGTGACCGTAAAAATGGCACGACCATTGTTATCAAAGGCTATCCAGGTATGGGTATCCAGCGCACTGTCCGACAATCGGCTTTGTACTTGAGATTCGTTGACATTGTCTGGCAAAGACCCTAGGGCAGATAGATAGTTATCGAAACGGACTGTTTCGATTACATTGCCCAGCGCATCAAAACGATTTTCACTGACTGCACCTTCCGCGCTAATGGTATAGCGTAACCAGCCAATGTTGTCATAGACATAATGTGTGGGATGCAGATTCGCATCGATCGCCGTCACCACCTCACCAAAGGCGTTGTAGCGGTTTTGCGCAGTAATTGCCAGCCCCGCAGGATCCTGTATTGTCCGCACAAGTCGGCCGGCACTATCGTAGTGATTGGCGGTCTCGTGATATATCGGGTTAGTTACTAATGCAGTCTGCAGGGCCTGCAGGCTGCTGGCCTGATTCAAGGAAACCGGATTCTGATAACTACGAGTCGATGCTAGTTGACCTGTGGCGGTGTAAATAGTTTGGGTAACATTGCCTGCACCATCAATGGCATACATTGGACGATTTTCTGCATCGCTGAACGTACGAATTCGTTGCGAACCACCCCACTTATATTCACCCCAGTTCACCTCCCCATAGCCCAGATTGACTAATGCCTGACGAATTCCTGCCTCCGTCTTTTCCGAGGTTAATACAATGGGTTTATCATATATAATTTGATCATGTACATGACGGTTGTACGTTGCAGTCGCACTTACCCCGTTAACATCGGTGTTACCCTTATGACGGAATTCCGTGGTATTTCCCAGGGAATCGACATGGAACCACTGCTGTCCCGCCGCATCATAAACATTCCATTGGTGCTGATCACGTTGCGCATCAGGCTGCACGCGCGCCAATAATTGTGCCTCCGTTATTTGTAACGGTAACCCGCTTAAGGAAATACGATTAACGTAGGTTATAGTTTCAAGCAGCAACCCTCTGGCGTCGTAGCGAGACTCGTGCACGTAACCTTCGGCATCGAGGTGATAACGTTGTCGGCCTGCACCGTCGTATACCGTGCGATAAATCTGGTTCAGCGCGTCGGTAATGGCGACTTGTCGTCCCGCAGCATCATAGGTTGTTGTCGTGCGGTTACCTGCTGCATCGGTTGTCTGAACAAGACGGTTGGTATGATCGTATGCATAGATCGTATGGCGATCCTGCCCGCTCTGGATAGTAGCCAGTGCAGTCTGAACCTGTTGCTCTGTCGGAGTTGCGCCGAGAACAACCGGCGTGGCATACGCGACACGTTCCAATACATTGCCACGCGCATCATAACGCTGCTCAACAACATGCCCCTGGGCATCAATGGCAAAGCGGACGCGATTGGCAGAATCATTCACCTGCCGAGTAACACGATTATTAAGATCACTGCTGTTCAGACGCGACGCAACATCGAGCTCCTGCAACCCCGAGGTGACAGTGATGGCTTGTGCATAGATTGTGGTAATGCGGATATTGCCGTTTGCATCATAGGTGTTTTCCGTTACGTTCCCTAATGCGTTAATTGTGAAACGAGCACGGTTTAGTGTGTCGTACACAACAAAACTGCGTTGTGTGTTAAACCACTGCACCCCATCATAACCCAGCGCACTCAGCGCCGTGGCAATGGCACTAACAGTTTTCTGAGTTTGCGTATTGATGGTGCGGTCATAGACAATGCGTTCAATCAGATTGTTAGTGGCATCGTATCTGGCTTGCATAACTTCGCCATACGCATTTACGGTGTAAACAAGACGGCCATCATTATCATATACATTCCAGCTGTGCCCATCAGTACTGGCATCTGCCCGAATGCGATCGCCAACTTGTTGGGCACTCAGCGACTTGCCTATGGCTGGCAAGCGATCAATATAATTGGTATAGCTGATCGTTTCAATTACCCTGCCATTGGCATCGTATTTGTACTCAATGACACCACCCAATGCATCGATTACATACTGCTGACGACCAGCACGATCATAAACATAACGACTGACATTACCGTTGGCGTCAATCCGTGCCACCACCTGGCCACGGGCGTCATAGTCATAGGATTCGCTGATCGCCAGACCTTCCGGGTCCTGAATACTACGAGTGCGGCGTGATAACCCGTCATAGAGATAGGAAACAACCGAAACCGAGGCATTCAACGCGTTGCCCTGATTTACCTGTACAACATTACCTGACCCGTCCAACTTGAACTCTGTGACAAGTTGCAAGCCTGTCGGATCCACCACGACACGGATCTGTTCGCCGCGACGGTTGTACTGGGTTTGGGTGACCACATTGTTTGCATCAGTTACAGTAATAGTGTTACCAATACTGTCGTATTCAAATAGGGTGCGTAACGCCAAACCATCGGCATCCATCGTCCGTGCTAAGACACGATTGGCGGCATCATAGGCATAGTGCGTACGTCGGCCATTTGCATCGAGTTCATCAACCAACAAATTGAATTGATCATACGTGTTTTGAAGCTGAATGATCTGACCATTAGACAATGTTCTGTGGGTATTAACTAAATTACCATCAAGATCATATTCATAACTTGTTATATGGCCATTGCCATCAACCAACTGGAATATCTCACCGTGAACGGTATACGTTGTCGTCGTGACAATACCTTCGGCAGTTGTGACCGTGATACTGCGCTGCGCATCGTTATAGCTATAGGTGGTGGCGTGGTTCAGGGCATCGATCTGGATCAATATGCGACCATGCGCATCATAGACCATGCGCATTTGACCATTGGTTGGATCCGTGATAACGATGGTACGTCCATGATCATCATAACGCGTCGTTGTTGGCTGACCATTGGCATCACTGCGCATCACGATACGCCCAAAGGCGTCATATTGCGTGCCCGTGGTTGCCGCGACACCATTGGTATCTAAAACCTGCCGAACCAGTCTACCGATGTTGTCATAGGCAAATCTATCAGTCACTGTCCGGTTCAGGATAAGCAATGGATTATTGGCAACCAGTTCAACCGTGCGTGTCACAGCTATCTTCTCACCGAAGATGTCATATCCGAACGTGGTGGTGTACCCTTCGGCATCGGTTGTTGCACTGAGCAAGCCACGACGATCATAACTAAATTGTGTCAACCGATCAGTTGATATATTGGCAATGGTGTTAATGCG
>Ga0315281_10001661_pt1 | contig 33004 bp, 32 predicted proteins | sample YL17G07_0_MG_FD_204540 | JGI IMG/M metagenome (GOLD analysis project Ga0315281, IMG submission 204540) | Sediment microbial communities from Yellowstone Lake, YNP, Wyoming, USA - YL17G07_0 | ecosystem: Environmental > Aquatic > Freshwater > Lake > Sediment | place: USA: Wyoming | collected...
GGCGATAGAGAGATGAGCAAGACTCCACGACGGGCTCGTGGTCCCACGGGCAAAAGCTACAGCTTGACGACCGGCTCCTCTTCATAGAGAGGCAATGCGGATCCTTGCCGCCGCTTGACCGGCCTGCTACAGTACGCCTGACCTTTAACCACGTCCCGAGAGACGGAAAGGGGGTGCAGCGCTGCCGTACGCTGCCTCGGCCACGGCGGCGCTTTTGTATGCCTGAGCCCAGACCCGCCAACGAGGTCGTCATCCTGACGGCCGAGCAGATGTCGCGGACCATCACGCGCATCGCTCACGAGATCCTCGAGAAGAATCCCGGCGCGGAGAACCTCGCCGTTGTGGGGATCCACACGCGCGGCGCCTTCCTCGGCGCGCGCATCCACGAGCTGCTCTGCGAGGTCGGCGGCCGCTCGTACGCGGCCGGCAACCTCGACATCTCCTTCTACCGCGACGACGTCGCCGCGCGCGGGGCGGTCGGGGTGATCCCGATCACGCCGCAGCCGGTCGTCAAAGACACCGACCTGCCCTTCACGATCGACGGGGCCCGGGTCGTGCTCGTCGACGACGTCCTCTACACAGGCCGCACGATCCGCGCCGCCGTCGACGCCCTGTTCGACTACGGGCGGCCGGCAGTCGTGCAGCTCGCGGTCCTCGTGGACCGCGGGCACCGCGAGCTGCCTATCCGGCCCGACTACGTCGGCAAGAACCTGCCCACGGCCCTCCGCGAGCGCATCAGTGTGCGCGTGGAGGAATGCGACGGCGTCGACGAGGTCGTCCTCGTGCGCTCGAAGGAGGCCTGACCATGCCCAAGCGCGACCTGATCAGCATCGAGGACCTCTCGCGGGCCGACGTGGAGCTCATCCTCGACACCGCCGAGAGCTTTCTGCCCGTTCTCGAGCGCGACATCAAGAAGGTGCCGACGCTGCGCGGGCGTACCATCATCAACCTCTTCTGGGAAGCCTCGACGCGCACCTCGTCGAGCTTCGACCTGGCCGCCAAGCGTCTCTCGGCCGACACCCTGGGCCTGAAGGCCTCCGGCTCGGCCGTCGAGAAAGGCGAGACGCTCAAGGACACGGCCATCACGCTGAGCGCCTACTCACCCGACATCATCGTCATGCGCCACCCGTCCGCCGGCGCCTGCCAGACGCTTTCCGCCAACACCGAGGCCAGCGTCATCAACGCCGGCGACGGCAAGCACCAGCACCCGACGCAGTGCCTGCTCGACCTCTTCAGCATGCGCCAGAACCTCGGTCGCGACCTCAAAGGCTTGCGCGTGTCCATCATCGGCGACATCCTTCACAGTCGCGTCGCGCGCAGTGACATCATGGGCTTCCAGATGCTCGGCATGGAGGTCACTCTGGTAGCGCCGCCCACGCTGATGCCGCGCGGCATCGAGGAGATGGGCGTCAAGGTGGAATACGACCTCGCCAACCTCAAGGACGCCGACGTGATCTACCTCCTGCGCATCCAGAAAGAACGCATCAAGGCCGGAGCCAACTACTTGCCGTCGCTGCGCGAGTACAGCGAGCTCTACGGCATCTCGCAGGCGCGCCTGCGGCCGGGGCAGAGGGTCATGCACCCCGGCCCCATCAACCGTGGCGTGGAGATCGCCGCGGACATCGCCGACGACGACGAGAACCTCATCGCCCACCAGGTCTTCAGCGGCCTCGCCGTGCGCATGGCGATCCTCTACCGGACCATCGTCGGCTACAGCGACGGTGCCGCGAGCGGGGAGGTACTGTGATGGAGCGCACGTGGAGCGAAGGCGGCCCCGCGGCCGACCTCCTCATCAAGGGCGGCCGCGTCGTCGACCCTGAGGCCGGCATCGACGCCGCCCAGGACGTGCTCGTGACCAAGGGCAAGGTCACCGGGCTGGGCAAGGAGCTCAAGCCGGGCAAGAACGTCAGGGTCTTCGACGCCCGCGACATGCTCGTGCTGCCCGGCTTCGTCGACCTGCACACGCACCTGCGCACGCCGGGCCGCGAGGACGAAGAAAACGTCGCCACCGGCTCGCGGGCGGCGGCGGCGGGCGGGTACGTGGCCATCTTCGCGATGGCCAACACCGACCCGGTGGTCGACACGGCGACCATCCTCAAGGGGCTCGCGGAGACGGCCCGCGCCGAGGCCGTGATACCCGTGGGGTTCTTCGCGGCCGTCACCCGCGGGCTCGCCGGCGAACAGCTCACCGAGATGGGCGAGCTCGGCGCGGCCGGCGCCGTCGGCTTCAGCGACGACGGGCGTCCTCTGGCCACCGCCGCGCTTACGCGCCGCGCCCTCCAGTACGTCAAGGTGAGCGGGCGTTTCGTGGCCATCCACGCCCAGGACGACTCGCTCTTCGAGGGCGGTCAGATGCACGAGGGGCCGGTCTCCGCGAGGCTCGGCCTCACCGGCATCCCGTCGCTCTGCGAGAGCCTCGACGTCTCGCGCACCCTCGACATCGCCGAGTACGAGGACGCTGCCGTGCACATCTGCCACGTCAGCACGGCCGCCTCTCTGGCGGCCATCGAGCGCGCCAAGGCGGCCGGGGTGAGGGTCACCGCTGAGGTCACCGCGCACCACCTCACCCTGATCGACGAGGCCATCGCCGCACTCGACCCCAACTTCAAGATGAACCCGCCCCTGCGCGCCGAGAGCGACCGCAAGGCGCTCGTCGCGGCGCTCAAGAGCGGGCTGCTCGACTGCGTCGCCACCGACCACGCGCCGCACGCCGCCCAGGAGAAGGATGTGCCCTTCGAGGAGGCGCCCTTCGGCTGCATCGGCCTGGAGACGGCCTTCAGCGTGCTCTACGGTGCGCTCGTCGGGAGCAAAGCGCTCGACCTCGGGACCCTTGTCACCCGCATGAGCACGGCGCCGGCGCGCATCGCCGGCCTCCCGGCGCCCAGCGTGAGCCGCGGCGCCGTCGCCAATCTCTGCGTCGTGGATCCGAAGGCGAAGTGGACGGTGAGCGCCGACGGCCTGCAGTCACGCTCGTTCAACTCCCCCTGGCTCGGCCGCGAGCTCACGGCCAGGGTCAAGCTCACCCTGGCCGCCGGCCGCGTGGCCTGGGAGGACCTTGCCTAGCCCGGCCGTCATCGTCCTCGAAGACGGCGTCGCGTTCCGCGGCGAAGCGCTCACCGGGCACGGCGCCGTCGGCGGCGAGCTCGTGTTCAACACGAGCATGGCCGGCTACCAGGAGATCGCCACCGACCCGTCCTACTGCGGGCAGCTGGTGACATACACCTTCCCGATGAACGGCAACTACGGCGCCGACCCCGAGCGCGACGAGTCGGGCAAGGCTCACGCGCGAGCCATCATCGCCCGCGAGATCACCAACTACCGCTTCAACCGCGACTCGCGCGCCACCTGGCTCGACTGGCTCGCCGAGCACGGCGTGCTCGCCGTCAGCGGCATCGACACGCGCGCCCTCACGCGGCACATCCGCGAGAAGGGCGCGCCGCGCGCCGTGGTCAGCACCGAGACCAGCGACGTGAAACACCTGCGCAAGGCCGCCCAGGGACTGCCCAGGATGGGCGGCCTCGACCTGGCCAAAGTGGTCACCTGCGAAGCTGCCTACGAGGCGCCGGCTCCTGAAGGCGCGCCGGCGCCCGACCTGCACGTCGTGGCCTACGACTACGGCATCAAGCGCTCGATGCTGCGGTACCTCGCCGAGCACGGCTTCCGCGTCACCGTGGTGCCGGCGCAGACCAGCGCCCGCGAAGTCCTCAAACGTGAGCCTGACGGGGTCTTCCTCAGCAACGGGCCGGGGGATCCGGCCGCGGTGGGCTACGCGGTCAAGGCCGTCGAACGGCTGCTCGGCAAAGTGCCCGTGTTCGGCATCTGCCTCGGGCACCAGCTGCTCGCCCAGGCGCTGGGGTTCTCCACGTACAAGCTCAAGTTCGGGCACCGCGGCGCCAACCACCCGGTCAAGGACCTGCGCACCGGCGTCGTCGAGATCACCACACAGAACCACGGGTTCGCCGTGAAAGACCAAGTCGTCCCCGGTGCTGAGATCACCCATGTGAACCTCAACGACGGCACCGTGGAGGGCGTGGCCGCCGCGGAACGCTTCGCCTTCTCGGTGCAGTATCACCCGGAGTCGACGCCCGGACCGCACGACTCGCTCTACCTGTTCGACCGTTTCCACAAGGAGATCGCGCGCTTCAAGAAGGCAGGGGCCTGATGCCGCGCCGCGACGACCTCCACAAGATCCTCATCATCGGCTCCGGGCCCATCGTCATCGGGCAGGCCTGCGAGTTCGACTACTCGGGCACGCAGGCCTGCAAGGTGCTGCTCGACGAGGGCTACGAGGTCGTGCTCGTCAATAGCAACCCGGCGACGATCATGACCGACCCGGCGTTCGCGACGCGCACCTATATCGAGCCGCTCGACCTGCCGACGCTCACGCGCATCATCGAGGTCGAGCGCCCGGACGCGCTGCTGCCTACGCTCGGCGGCCAGACCGCGCTCAACCTGGCCATGGAGCTCAAGAACGCCGGCGTGCTCGACCTCTGGGAGGTCGAGATGATCGGCGCCGACGAGAAGGCCATCCATCGCGCCGAGGATCGCCTGGAGTTCCGCACGGCCATGGAGGAGATCGGCCTGCGCGTGCCGCGCAGCATGCTGGCCGAGTCCATGGAGGAGGCCGAGCTGGCTGCGCAGGAGCTCGGCCTGCCACTGGTCGTGCGCCCGGCCTACACGCTCGGGGGCGCCGGCGGCGGCATCGCTTATGGCCAGGATAGCTTGCGGCGCATCGCCGAGCAGGGGCTGCGCCTGAGCCCGATCTCGCAGGTGCTGCTCGAGGAGTCGGTCGTCGGCTGGCACGAGTTCGAGCTCGAGGTCATGCGCGACCACGCCGACAACGTCGTCATCATCTGCTCCATCGAGAACATCGACCCGATGGGCGTGCACACCGGCGACAGCGTCACCGTGGCGCCGGCGCTCACGCTCACCGACGCGCAGTATCAGGAGCTGCGCGACGCCGCCAAGGCCATCATCCGCAAGATCGGCGTCGACACCGGCGGCAGCAACGTGCAGTTCGCCGTGAACCCCAAGACCGGCGAGGTCGTGGTCATCGAGATGAACCCGCGCGTCTCGCGGAGCTCGGCCCTGGCCTCCAAGGCCACCGGCTTCCCGATCGCCAAGATCGCCGCCCGGCTGGCGGTCGGGTACTCGCTGGACGAGATCGATAACGACATCACGCGGCGCACGCCCGCCTGCTTCGAGCCGACCCTCGACTACGTGGTCGTCAAGATGCCTCGCTGGGCCTTCGAGAAGTTCCCGCTGGCCGACCGCGAGCTCACCACGCACATGAAGAGCGTCGGCGAGGCCATGGCCATCGGGCGCACCTTCAAGGAGGCGTTCCTGAAGGCGATGCGCTCGCGCGAGCTCGACGGCGCGGCCGAGCTCCCGGCGAGCGCCCAGGAGCTGCGCAAGGCGCTCGCCATCCCCACGGCCGAGCGCTACGAGCTCATCCTGCAGGGCTTTCGCCTGGGCCTCGGTGTCGACGACATCCACGAGCTCACGGGCATCTCGCCGTTCTTCCTCTCGGAGCTCGGCGACGTGGTGGAGCTCGAGGGCGAGGTGCGCGCGGCGCCGCAGCTCACGGCGGAGTTGCTGCGGCGCATGAAGCGCTACGGTTTCAGCGACAAGAGGCTCGGCGAGCTCAGCGGCCGCGGCGAGCGCGAGGTCAGGGCCCTGCGCATCGAGCACGACGTGTTGCCGGTGTACAAGGCGGTCGATACGTGCGCCGCTGAGTTCCCGGCCGAGACTCCGTACTTCTACTCGACCTACGAGGAAGAGAACGAGGCCCGGCCCGGCGACCGCGAACGCGTGATCATCCTCGGTTCGGGGCCCAACCGCATCGGCCAGGGCATCGAGTTCGACTACTGCTGCGTGCACGCCGCGCTGACCGCCCGCGAGATGGGCTACGAGGCGGTCATGGTCAACTGCAACCCCGAGACGGTCTCCACCGACTACGACGTCTCCGACCGCCTGTATTTCGAGCCGCTCACCTTCGAAGACGTGATCAACGTCGTCGCCAACGAGAGGCCCAAGGGAGTGATCGTCCAGTTCGGCGGTCAGACGCCGCTCAAGATCGCCGGGGCGCTGGCCGAGGCCGGCATCCCCATCCTCGGCACGCCGCAGGAGTCGATCGACTTGGCAGAGGACCGCGGGCGCTTCGGCAAGCTCCTCGAGGAGCTCGGCATCCAGTGTCCGGAGTACGGGCTGGCGATGACGGCCGCGGAGGCGGCGGCGGTCGCGGACAGGGTCGGCTACCCGCTGCTCGTGCGGCCGTCCTACGTCCTCGGCGGCCGCGCCATGCAGATCGTCTACGGCGCCGCCGAGCTCGAACACTACATGACGACCGCCGCCAGCATCAGCCCCGAGCACCCCGTGCTCATCGACAAGTTCCTCGAGGACGCCATCGAGGTCGATGTGGACGCCATCTGCGACGGCGACGACGTCTACGTCGGCGCCGTCATGCAGCACGTCGAAGAGGCAGGCGTGCATTCCGGCGACTCCGCCTGCGTCATCCCTTCGATCTCGCTCGGGGAGGGCACGCTCGAGCAGGTGCGCAAGCAGACGAAGCAGCTTGCCCTCGGTCTCGGCGTGCGGGGCCTCATCAACGTGCAGTTCGCCTACCAGAACTACCAGCTGTACGTGCTCGAGGTGAACCCGCGCGGCTCCCGCACGGTGCCGTTCGTGAGCAAGGCCACAGGGGTGCCCATGGCGCAGCTGGCCACGCGCGTCATCCTCGGCGAGCTGCTCGCCGACCTCGGCCCGGTGCGTCGCGTGCCCGAGTACGTCAGCGTCAAGGAGGCCGTGCTGCCGTTCGACCGCTTCCCCGGCTCGGACACGCAACTCGGCCCCGAGATGAAGTCGACCGGCGAGGTGATGGGCATCGCCGAGAACTTCCCGGCGGCCTTTGGCAAGGCGGTGGCCGCCGCCGGCGCGTCGCTGCCGCTCGAGGGCAGCGTCTTCCTGTCGGTGTGCGACAGCGACAAGTCGGCGGCCACGATCCTCGCGCAACGGCTCCACCAGCTCGGCTTCAGTATCTACGCAACTCGCGGCACGGCCACGGCGCTCACGAGCCTGGGCATTCCCGTCAACCTCGTGAACAAGGTGTTCCAGGGCGAGCCGCACGTGGTCAACCTCATCGAGAGCGGCGAGATCGCGCTCGTCATCAACACGCCGTTCGGCCGCGGGGCGCGCAGCGACGGCTACGAGATCCGCACCACGGCGCTGCGCAAGGGCGTCCTGAGCATCACCACGCTGGCGGGCGCGTCGGCCGCGGTCTCGGCCATCGAGGCGGCGCGGCGACCGCGCGTGCAGGTACACTGTCTGCAGGACCTGCACAGGGCGACGGAGGCGCAGTGACGGCCAAGGTCGAGGACGACCACGCGCACTGCGAGCAATGGGCCGAGACCTCCCACTGCCGCATCTCCGCGGTGCGCCGCTTCGGCGCGTTCACGGCGCTCGAGCTTGTGGCGCCCGGAGTGACCGCCAAGGCAGCGCCCGGCCAGTTCGTCATGGTGACGGTGCCCGGCGGCGGTTTCTTGCTGCGCCGCCCGCTCTCGCTGTTCAGCGTGCACGGCGACCGCGTCGGATTGCTCGTCGAAGCGCGGGGCGCCGGCAGCGAGAGGCTCGCTGGGCTTGAGGTGGGGGAGACGGTCGATCTGGCCGGGCCGTTGGGCAGCGCGTTCCCCACGCAGGGCGTCACCAACGCGCTGCTCGTCGGCGGCGGCATCGGCTGCGCCCCCCTGCAATACCTTGCCGACGAGCTGGCGGCGGCGGGCGCCAGCGTCACCGCCGCCCTCGGGTTTCGCGACTTCCGCGCTGCCCGCGCCGCCGGCGCCTTCGCCATCGAGCGGCTGTGGGTGGCCAGCGAAGACGGCGCCATCGGGCGGCGTGGCACCGTCATGGACGTCCTCGCCGAGCTTGACGCGCCTCCGAGCACGGTCGTCTATGCCTGCGGCCCGATGGCGATGATAGGCGCAGTGCAGCGCTGGACCCTCCGCGAGGGCCTGCGCGGCTACGCTTCGCTCGAGGCGCACATGGCCTGCGGCAGCGGCTCGTGCCACGGGTGCGTGGTCGACACCACGCGCGGCAAGCTGCGCGTGTGCAGCGAAGGGCCCGTGTTCGCTCTCGACGAGGTGCAGCCGTGAGGGCGCCCCTCGAGCTCGACCAGGTCACGCTCACCGTGGAGCTCGGGCCGCTGCGGCTCGAGCATCCGCTCGTGGACGCCTCCGGCACCTTCGACGTCCTCGAGTACGCGCGCCGTTACCGCGGCGACTTCTTCGCCGACTTCCCCTATGCCGCGTACGTCCCCAAGACGGTCACCGCCGACGCACGCCCCGGCAATCCGGCGCCGCGCGTCACCGAGACCCCCGCCGGGATGATCAACGCGATCGGCCTCGAGAACCCGGGCATCGACGCCTGGATCGGAGGGCTGCCCGAGTGGGCGGCGCTCCGTCGGCCGGTCATCGTGAGCGTGGGCGGCAACTCGCCGGACCAGTACGCGGCCGTCGTCCGGGCGCTCGAGGCGCACCTCGCGTCGGCGCCCGGAGGGACCGCGCCGCGCATCGAGGGCTACGAGCTCAACGTGTCCTGTCCCAACGTGGCCAGCGGTCTGCAGATCGGCGCCGATCCGGCCGCCACGGCGGCCGTCGTCGGCGCCTGCCGAGCGGAGACGACGCGTTTCCTGCTCGCCAAGCTCACTCCGAACGTGAGCGACATCACTGGCGCCGCCCGGGCCGCCATGGAGGCCGGCGCCGACGGCCTGTCGCTGGTCAACACCTTCAAGGCCATGGTGCTCGACCGCGAGACGCTGCGGCCGTTCCTCGGCAACCGCACGGGCGGCCTCTGCGGCCCGGCCATCAAGCCCATCGCGCTGCGCATGGTCGCCGAGGTCGCGCAGGCGCTGCCCGGCGTGCCCCTCGTGGGCATGGGAGGCGTCATGAGCGGCCTCGACGCGCTCGAGTTCATCGCCTGCGGCGCCACGGCCGTGGGCGTGGGCGCGGCCAACTTCACCGGCTTCGAGGCGCCGTCCCGCATCCTCGCCGAGCTGCGCGCCGAGCTGGCCGCGCACGGCTTCGCTGCGCCCGCCGCCGCGCGCGGCATCGCCCTCGGCGCCTGACGCCGCCGATCGCGTCCGGCCACCCCGGCAAAGTCCCAGCGTGCGGCCCCGTTTTGCGGCGCACTCCCTGTTGAACTGGCCGCGCGGCATCACATATACTTCCGCCCGATGTCCGTCTCCTTCAGGCAATCCAACACGGCCCCCGAGCGTTCGCTCGACCAGCGCATGGACGCGCTCGGCAGGGCCAACCAGGTGCGCAGCCGCAGGGCCGCTCTCAAGGCCGACCTCAAGCGCGGCGCTGCGAGCATCCGCGACGTCCTCGTCGCTCCGCCCGAGTTCTTGCTCACCGCCAAGGTGGTCGACGTTCTCATGGCTGCGCCCAAGTGCGGGCGCGTGAAGTCGGCGCGCATCATGGAGCAGTGCCGCATCAGCCCGAGCAAGACCATCGGTGGTCTCTCGGAGCGCCAGCGCGCCGAGCTGCTCTCCTGCTTCGGAGGCTGACATCCCCGCGGTGTTCGTGATCTCGGGGCCGTCGGGCGCCGGGAAGGGGACCGTCATCGCCCTGGTCAAGCAACGGCTCGCGCACGTCGTCACCTCGGTGTCGGCCACCACGCGTGCCGCGCGGCCGGGCGAACAGGACGGCCGCGAGTACTTCTTCATGGCCCGCGCGGTGTTCGCAGGCGGCGCGGCCGCCGGCGACTTTCTGGAATGGGTAGAATACAGTGGCGATTTGTACGGCACGCTGCGCGCCGAGGTCGACGGCAAGCTGGCTCGCGGCGACGACGTGATCCTCGAGATCGAGCTCGTCGGGGCACGGGCCGTGCGCAGGGCTCTTCCTGAAGCGACGGCGGTCTTCATCGCGCCGCCCAGCATGGCGGAGCTCAGCCACCGGCTGCGAGGCCGGGGCACCGAGTCAGACGAGGCCATCGCCCGCCGCCTGAGCATCGCGCAGACGGAGGTCGCGGCGGCCGGTGAGTTCGACCACGTGGTCGTGAACGACGACGCAGAGCGCGCGGCCGCCGAGGTCGCCGCCATCATCGAAGCACGACGAAAGGGAATCTAGTGGACAAGCCCCGCATCGACGAGCTGTTGCCGCACGCCGGCGGCTCGCGCTACGCCCTGGTGATGATCGCCGCCAAGCGCGCGCGACAGATCAACAGTTACTACCACAGCCTCGGCGAGAACACGATGGGCATCGAGACGCTCACGCCGCCGCTCATCAACACGCGCAGCACCAACCTCCTCACCATCGCCTTCGAGGAGATCGTCGACAACAAGATCGAGTACCAGACCCCGGACTGAGCGGAGCGTGAGCGGCCAGACCCCCACAGCGCCGGCCGGCGACCGCACCGTACTGGTCGGCGTCACCGGCGGCATCGCCATCTACAAGGCGGTCGAGCTGGTGCGCGGCCTGGTCAAAGACGGCCTCCAGCCGCTGGTGGTGAGCACGCAGGCGGCGCAGCGCTTCGTCATGCCTCTTACCTTCGCCGCAGTGTCGCAGGCGCCCGTCCTCGACGACGAGAGCGCCTGGCAGGCGAGCGGCGGCTGGTTCCAGCACATCGAGGCGGCCCGCACGGCGCGCGTGATGGTCGTCGCCCCGGCGACGGCCAACACGCTCGCCAAGATGGCCGCCGGCATCGCCGACAACCTGCTCACGGCGATCTACCTGGCCTTCCGCGGCCCCACCATCGTGGCGCCCACCATGAACTGGGCGATGAACGAACACCCCGCCACGGTCGCCAACCTGCGCGTCCTCGCCGAGCGCGGCGTGGAGGTGCTGCCCACCGAAGAGGGCGAGCTCGCCTGCGGAGAAGAGGGCTCCGGCCGCATGGCTCCGCCCGCAGCGATCCGTCTGGCCGTGCGGCGCGCGTTCGCCGGCACCGCCGCGGGGCCGCTGGCCGGCAAGAAGGTCGTCGTCACCTCGGGCGGCACCCGCGAGCGCATCGACGCGGTGCGCTTCATCGGCAATCGTTCCAGCGGCAAGATGGGGAGGGCGGTCGCCAACGAGGCCTACCTGCGCGGCGCTCGCGTGGCGCTGGTCACCACGCAGCCGGCAGACGGCGCGCCCTACGACGTGGTGCGTGTCGAGAGCGCCGACGACATGGCGGCGGCCGTCCGCGAGCAGGTCCGCGACGCGGACGTCCTCGTCATGGCCGCCGCGGTCGCCGATTTCAAGCCTCGCGCTGAGGAGGCCGGCAAGATCCAGCGCGGCGACCGCGAGACCCTCACGCTCGACCTCGTGCGCACCGTCGACATTCTCGCCGACGCGGCCAGGCCCGGCCTCTTCCGCGTCGGCTTCGCCGCCGAAGCCGGGCCGCAGCTGCGGCGCGCCCGCGAGAAGAAGGCGGCCAAGGGCGTCGACCTGCTGGTGTTCAACGACATCCTTGCCGAGGGCGTCGGCATCGGCGCGGACCAGAACGAGATCACCATCATCACGGCGCGCGAGGAGATCCAGGTGCCGCGCAGCAGCAAGAGCGCCTGCGCGCTGGCCATCGCCGACCAGATCGAAGCAGGGCTGCAGGCGCGATGAGCTCGCCGTCGCGCGAGCAGGTCCTGGCGATCGTGGAGGCGCGCGTCGCCAACGAGAACCTGCGGCGCCACATGCTGGCCACTGAGGCGATCATGCGGGCGCTGGCAGGACGTCTCGGCGAGGACCCCGACCTCTGGGGGCTCGCCGGCCTCGCCCACGACCTCGACTGCGAAGAGACCGGCGCCGACTTCTCGCGGCAGGGCGTCGTCGCCGCCGAGACGCTGCGCCAGCTCGGTGCGCCCGAGACCGTCGCTCACGCCGTGATGGCCCACAACCCGGCGACGGGGGTGGCCGCGGAGTCGTCCTTCGACGTCGCGCTCCTTGCGACCGACCAGCTGAGCGGCCTGATCACGGCAGCAGCGCTGGTGCGCCCCGACAAGGATCTCGCCGGGGTCAAGGTCAAGTCGGTGCGCAAACGTTTCCGCGAGAGCGCGTTCGCGCGCGGCGTCGACCGCGACGCCATCGTCCGCTGCGGCGAGCTCGGCCTGGAGCTCGACGACTTCATGGGCATCGGGCTGGCGGCGATGCAGGGCATCGCGGCGCAGCTCGGCCTGTAGGCGGCAGCCGTGTCCGTCATGCCCCGCCACGAGCCGGCCTTCGAAGCCGAGAGCGATGCCTACTCGCTCTTTCAGCGCGGCGTCGCCTTCCTGCACGAGAAGCATCCGGCGCAGGCCGCCATGCTGCTCGCCCAAGCCCTGCGCCTCGAGCCCGGCAAGAACTCCATCCGCGAGGCGCTCGGCAGAGCCGAGTTCGCCCTCCGCAAGTACCAGCAGGCGGCCGCGCGGTTTCGGGACGTGGTCGGCGACGCGCCGGACAACGACTACGCCCACTACGCGCTCGGGCGCTGTCTGCTCGAGCTCGGAGGCCTGGACGAGGCGCGGGCCCACCTGCGGCTGGCCCGCGCCCTCAGACCCCAGAACGACCTGTATCGCGAGGCGCTGAGCGCTCTGGATCAGCCGGCGTAGCGTGGCTAACGTGGGATTCGCCGTGGAGGCACCCCACAGTGACGGTCTGCGGGGTGCCCACGGTCAGGCCGGCGGAGCCGGCGGCACCGCCGGCGGCGGGGGAGGGTCGTGCGGCGGATTCAGCGCCACCCGGCGGCCGGGCACCAGAGCCTCGGGGCCCTCGTGCGCCATCTCCAGCAGGATGGCGATGCGCTTCTGGATCGGCGGGTGCGTGTCGAACACACCGCTCACTTCCTTGGTCTTCTTGTTCTTGAGCGGGTTGGCGATGTAGAGGTGCGCCGTGGCGCGGTTGGCGTGGCGCAGCGGCTGCGGGTCGGCGGCGATGTCGTTCAGCGCCCTCGCCAGGCCGAGGGGGTTGCGCGTGAGCTCCACGCCGCTGGCGTCGGCCAGGTACTCGCGGCGTCGCGAGATCGCGAACTGCACGCTGTAGGCGGCCAGGGGCGCGAGGATCGCCAGCACGATGGCGACGACCATGAGGATCGCACCGGCCTGGTCGTTGGAGTCGCCGCCGCGCCGCCTCCCGGCGCCGCCCCAGAAGCTCCAGCGCAGGAAGAAGTCGGCGACCAGGGCGATCATCCCGACGAGGATACCGACCAGCGTGGCGAAGCGGATGTCGTAGTTACGGATGTGCGACATCTCGTGGGCCACGACGCCCTGCAGCTCTTCGCGGTCGAGCATCTGCATCAATCCGCGGGTGACGGCGACGGAGGAGTGCTGCGGGTCGCGGCCGGTAGCGAAGGCGTTGGGCGCCGGTTCTTCGATGACGTAGACCGCCGGCACGTTGGGCAGGCCGGCGGCGATCGTCATCTCCTCGACCACGTTGAAGAGCTGCGGCTCGTCCTCGTGCGTCACCTGGTGGGCGCCGCTCACGGCGAGCACCATCTTGTCGCCGGAGTAGTAGCCGAGGATGCTCCAGAGGATGGCCACGACGCCGAACACGCCGAGCAGGCCGAGGCCGCCACTGGTGCCACCGACAACGGCCGCGCCGATCGCGTAGCCGAGCGCGGCCAGCAGGGCGACGACGAACCCCATGAGGAGCCACGAGGCCCGCCGATTGCGGCGGATCTGCTCGTACATCGTCGTGTGCGCTGCGCCGGGCTGCTAGCGCAGGTCCACCTTGGGCACCTCGCGGTCGCCTTCGGGCGCCTCGAAGAACTGCCGGGTGGTGAAGTTGAACATCCCCGCGATGACGTTGGACGGGAACATCTGGATCTTGTTGTTGTAGGTGAGGACGCTGTCGTTGTAGAACTGCCGCGAGAAGGAGATCTTGTTCTCCGTCGCGGTGAGCTCTTCCTGAAGGCTGAGGACGTTCTGGTTGGCCTTGAGGTCCGGGTAGTTCTCGACGACCGCGAACAACGACTTGAGGCTCTCGGTGAGCATGTTCTCGGCCTGCGCCTGAGCCTGTGGGCCCTGGCTGCCGGCGTTGATGGCGGCGGCGCGCGCCTCGGTGACCTTGGTCAGCGTCTCCTGCTCGTAGGACATGTAGTCCTTGACGGCCTCGACAAGGTTGGGGATGAGGTCGTGCCGGCGCTTGAGCTGCACGTCGATCTGGCTCCAGGCGTTGTCGACCTGGTTGCGCCGGCCCACCAGGCTGTTGTAGATGCCGGCGAAGATGATCCCCAAGACGACGAGGATCACGATGATGATGATGACCGCGATCACCCAAAGCTCCTTTCGTTGGCTGCGCTCTTGCGTGCCTAGTGTACGCCACCGGGGGGAACAGACGTGTCGGGCGATTGTACTGACCTGCCCGGCTGTTCTATCCTGCGAGGACGATGAACGCTCGCACCCGTGAGATCTTGATCCTGGCCGTCGGGCTGGCGCTCGTGCTGGGCGCGGCCCTCGGCGGCTACGCCGTGGTCCGCGCCCGCGCCGACGGCGCCCCCGGCCGCCAGGTGCTCGCGCCCGTGGCGATGCCGACGCCGTCCGCCGCCGGCGGCAGCCCGGCACCGCAGTACGAGCGCTGGACGGTCGGCATCGCCCGGCGCCCGATCACCGTTCGCCGCCGGCCGGCCGACGACGCGCCCGTGCTGGCGCGCCTGCCCATGCAGACACCGGCAGATTACCCGACGGTCGTGCTGGTCGACGAGGTGCGCGAGGTCGCCGGCGTGCCCTGGTACCGGGTGTGGTTGGCCGTGTCGCCCAACGAGAGCCGCGGCTGGGTGCGCGACGGGCAGATGGCCTTCTATTCGACCACGTCGAGGATCGTCATCGACCTCTCGCGGCGCAAGCTCATGGTGTATCGCCGCGGCGAGCTCACGCGCACGTTCCCCGTCGCCGTGGGACGCCCCGGCCTGGAGACGCCCACCGGGCATTTCTACATCACGCAGAAGCTGCGGCCGCCGTACTCCAACGGCGTGTACGGCGTGCTCCAGCTCGGCACCAGCGCCACACAGCCCAAGCTCAACGGATGGCCGGACGGTGGGCTGATCGCGATCCACGGCACCAACGAGCCGTGGCTGATCGGCAAGGCCATCAGCCACGGCTGCGTGCGCATGCAGAACGCCGCCGTCCAGGAGGTGAGTCGCCTCGTGCCGACGGGGAGCCCGGTGATCATCGAGAAGTAGCGGCCGCGCGGCGGGCGCGGCTCTACCAGTACTCGCCCTGATGCAGCATCATGTCGTGGGCTTTGCACTTGGGGCAGGTGTACGAAGTGGCCTTCTCAAGGAAGAAGAGCTCGCTGCCGCAGACCACGCAGCGGAACTCGTCGATGTGCAGATCGGCGCCGGTGAGGTCCACCTCGACGATGGTGGCGCACTCCACGCAGTAGCTGGGCATGAAGCGCCGACGCGGGTCGTAGACGCTGACGCCCCAGCGGATGCTCTCGGCGGTGTAGCTGCACTGGCGGCACTCGAAGGTCGTGTACTCTCCCATGGCGAGCCTCTCTGGACGCGGGGTGTCGCCACGAGTATCGGCAGAATCGCGGCGCGGTTAAGCCGTCAGGCTGGGGGTTCCTTGTACCGTTAACAATCGGGGTGCTATACTTCAGCGGCTGGAAACACACCACGAGGCGGACTCTTGCGCGAAAAGTCGGTGGGTCACCGACTTTTGTCTTGTCAGGGGTCGTTCATGAGGGAGAGCAGAGAGGAACTTGAGGCGATGATCGAGGCCACGCTGGCCGTGCGCTTCCCCGAGGTCGAGCTTGTCGACCTCGAGGTGCGCGGCGGCCCCGCCGGCACACTGACGCTGTTCGTCGACCGGCCCGGTGGCGTCGATCTCGAGCTGTGCGCGGCGCTCAGCCAGGCGCTGGACGACGTGCGCGAGCGCCACGCGCTCGAGGTCTCGTCGCCGGGCCTGGACCGCCGGCTGCGCAAGCCCGCGCATTTCGCCGCGGCGCTGGGCCTGGACGTCGCCGTAAAGCTGGCGGCGCCGTGCGACGGGCGCAGCAACTTCCGCGGCGTCCTCAAGGCGTCCGACGCGACGAGCGTCACGCTCGACCTCGCCGACGGAGGCAGCGTCACGCTGCCCCTCGACGGCATCGCCAAGGCGCACGTGGTCTACAACTTTGATACCGATGGAGGCCATCGTGAGTAGAGACATCATCGAGGCTCTGCGACAGATCGAGAAGGAGAAGGGCATCGCCTTCGAAGCGCTCGTCGCGGCGCTCGAAGACGCATTGCTCTCCGCCTACAAGAAGACGCTCCACGCCGTGGAGCACGCCAAGGTCGAGGTCGACACCGAGACCGGCGACATGCGCGTCTACGAGCTCATCTTCCCGGAGCACATCGACGTCGAGGCCCTCAAAGTGCACGACGAGGAGGGCGAAGAGATCGGGCTCGACCTCTCGAGCGTCGACATGAGTGAGGTGGAGCGCGTCGAAGTCACTCCCGACGACTTCGGACGCATCGCCGCGCAGACCGCCAAGCAGGTCATCCTGCAGCGCATCCGCGAAGCCGAGCGCGACCTCATGTACGAGGAGTACATCGACCGCGTCGGCGAGCTCGTCACCGGCATCGTGCAGCAGAGCGATCCGCGCCACAACACGCTCGTCGAGCTGGGCCGCGTCGAGGCCGAGCTTCCGCGCGGCGAGCAGATCGAGACCGAGCACTATGACCACGGCGCCCGCATCAAGGCCGTCATCATGCGCGTCGAAGACTCCGCCAAAGGTCCCCAGGTCAAGCTGTCGCGGCGCAGCGAGGAGATCGTGCGCAAGCTGTTCGAGCTCGAAGTGCCCGAGATCGCCGACGGCCTCGTGGAGATCAAGCAGATCGCCCGCGAGACGGGCTACCGCGGCCGCGACGGCAAGCCGGTGCCCGGGCGCTGTAAGATCGCCGTTATCTCGCACGCCGACGGCGTCGACCCGGTCGGCGCCTGCGTCGGCCCGCGCGGCTCGCGCGTGCGCATGGTGGTCAGCGAGCTGCGCGGCGAACGCATCGACATCATCCCTTACAACGACGATCCCGCGCGCTTCGTGGCCAAGGCGCTCTCCCCGGCCCGCGTGCGCGAGGTCATCGTCGACGACGAGGAGCGCTCGGCGACCATCGTCGTGCCCGACGACCAGCTGTCGCTGGCCATCGGCAAGGAGGGTCAGAACGCCCGCCTCGCGAGCAAGCTCACCGGCTGGCGCATCGACATCAAGAGCCAGCAGCAGATGGCCGAAGCCGAGAACAACATGGAGTTCGGCGACGACGAAGGCGTGGACGGCCAGTGCATGGCCGTCATGCGCACCGGCAAGCGCTGCCCCAACCAGGCGGAGCCGGGATCGCGCTACTGCAGCATCCACGCCGACTATGTCGAGCCTGAGCCGGTCGCCAAGGCCGCGCCCGCGGCCCCCGCGGACGCCGAGGCGCCCGACGCCCCCGCGGCGGAGGCCGGCGAGGAGTGACCGTGGCGCCGGCCCCCGAACGCACTTGCATCGGCTGCCGCCGCAAGCGCGGCCAGGCCGAACTGGTCCGTCTCACCAACGAAACGGGACGCGTGGTGCCGGCTCGCTCCGGGGCGCAGGGCAGGAGCGCCTACCTGTGCCCCGAACTGACGTGTCTTGAGGCCGCGGACAAACGGCGCGCGTTCGCGCGCGCCTTCCGCGGCCCGGTAGTTGTCGATCCCGCAGTGCGCCGCGCTGTGGCGCGACACACCAGCGATGAAAGGCGGTGAGGTGAATGGCGCAGAAACGCAAGGTCTCCGATATCGCGACCCAGCGAGGGACGAGCCTCGATGACGTTCTCGCCCACCTCAAGAAGGCGGGCATCGAGGTTGTCGACGGCGAGGTCGAGGTCGACGACGAAGCGATCGAGAAGGCCTACGCGGCCCCGGCGGGCGGCGTGCGACGCCGGGCCGGAGGCCCGGGCGGCAAGCGCCGCCGGGTGATCATCGACGCGGGCGCCTCGCGCCGCGGCGGCGGCCCGCAGGGCGGCCGCGACCGGCGCAGAGGCCGCGGCCGCGGTCACGACCGCGACGAGCAGCCGGCCGCGCCCGTGGTGCCCACCGGCCTGGTCAAGGTGCCGTCGGGCTCCACCGTGAAGGACCTCTCGCAGCTGCTGGGCGTCTCCACGCCCGAGATCATCAAGGCCCTGATGGGCTATGGCGAGATGGTCACCATCACGCAGACGCTCAGCGACGAGGCCATCGAGGTCCTCGCCACCGACTTCACTCGCGAGGTGGAGATCACGCACGCGGCCGACGAAGAGGCCGAGCTCGAGGCCGAAGCCGTCGACGATCCCAAGGACCTCAAGCCCCGCGCCTCCGTTATCACCGTGATGGGCCACGTCGACCACGGCAAGACAAGCTTGCTCGACGCGATCCGCGACACCACTGTGGCGGCCGGCGAGGCCGGCGGGATCACGCAGCACATCGGCGCCTATCAGGTGAAGCACAACGGCCAGCTCGTGACGTTCATCGATACGCCCGGCCACGCCGCGTTCACCGCCATGCGCGCCCGCGGCGCCAAGGTCACCGACATCGCCGCCATCGTGGTGGCCGCCGACGACGGGGTGATGCCCCAGACCGTGGAGGCCATCGACCATGCCAAGGCCGCCGGCGTCCCCATCGTCATCGTCGTCAACAAGATCGACAAGCCCGAGGCCAACGTGGATCGGCTCAAGCAGCAGCTCAGCGAGCAAGGCATCATCCCGGAGGACTGGGGCGGCGACACCGTGTTCGTCGAGGCGAGTGCCAAGCAGCGCATCGGCCTCGACGGCTTCCTCGACATGCTGCTGCTGGTCGCCGAGGTCGCCGACCTCAAGGCCAACGCCGACGCTCCGGCCAGCGGCTTCGTCATCGAGTCGCGCATCGACCCAGGCCGCGGCGTCGCCGCCACCATCCTCGTGAACCGCGGCACGCTCCACGTCGGCGACGCGGTGGTCGCCGGCGAGGCCAGCGGCCGCGTGCGCGCGATGCGCGACTTCAAGGGTGACCCGCTCAAGAGCGGCGGCCCGTCCACGCCGGTCGAGATCATCGGCTTCGACGACCTTCCCGTGGCCGGCGAGTTCTGCCGCGTGGTCAAAGACGAGCGCCTGGCGCGCTCCCTGGCCCACAGGCGCGCCAACCGCCTCAAGACCGAGGCGCTCGCCAAGCAGCGCGCGCTCACCCTCGACGACGTCTTCGCGCGCATCGCCGCGGGAAAGGTGCTCGATCTCAACCTCGTGGTCAAGGCCGACGTGCAGGGGAGCCTCGAGGCGCTCAGCGACGCGCTGCTCAAGATCCAGCATCCCGAGGTCAAGGTGCGGGTCATCCATTCGGGCGTAGGCGGCATCAACGAGAACGACGTCATGCTGGCCAGCGCCTCCGCGGCGATCATCATCGGCTTCAATGTTAGGCCGAGCCCCGCGGCCACGGCGCTCGCCGAGACCGAAGGCGTCGACGTGCGCACGTACCGGGTCATCTACAAGGTCACCGAGGACATCACGGCGGCCCTGGTCGGCATGCTCAAGCCGACCATCGAGGAGGTCGTGCTCGGGCAGGCCGAGGTCCGCACGACGTTCAAGGCCTCCAAGCTGGGCACCATCGCCGGCTGCATGGTCACCCACGGCGTGATGACCCGCAACGCCAGGGTGCGCGTGCTGCGCAGCGACGTCGTGGTCCACGACGGCAAGATGGGCTCCCTCAAGCGCTTCGCCGAAGACGCGCGCGAGGTGGCCGAAGGGTTCGAGTGCGGCATCCTGCTCGACGGCTTCAACGACCTCAAGGAAGGGGACGTTTTGGAGGCGTACGAGACCCGAGAAGTCGCTCGTGAGGCCTGACGCCTGCATCGGCGTCCTGCTCGCGGAGCTGCACTTCCCGGCCAGCCGCTCTCTGAAGGAGAAGCGCGCGCCGCTCACCTCGCTGCGTGACGTGGTGCACAGCCGCTTCCGCGCCTCGTTCAGCGAGGTGGGCCTGCAGGACGTGTGGCAGCGGGCGCGCGTGCTCATCGTCCTGGCTGCCTCCTCGCTGCAGCAGGCTCGCGAACGGCTCGACGACATCGATCGCTACCTCCACGCGCAGGACTTCGAGGTGGCGCGCGTGATCGTCAAGACAACGGACACGGTGGATACCCTGTGGGACATCGACTCCTGAGGATCAACGAAAGCATCAAGGAGACCCTGTCGTCGGTCATCACCGCCGAGGGCCTCAAGGACCCGCGCGTGGGGTTCGTGACGGTCACCGGCGTGGAGACCTCGCCCGACCAGCGTCACGCCAGGGTCTACGTCAGCGTGCTCGGCAAGCAGACCGAGCGCGCGGCCACGATGCAGGCGCTGGACAAGTCGAGGGGGTTCCTGCAGGCGCGCATCAACGCGTCGCTGCACATGAAGCGCACGCCGCAGCTGGAGTTCGTCTACGACGGTACGCTCGACAACGCCCTGCACATCGAGAAGCTCATGAAGCGCGAGGAGGAAGTGCTGGGCAGCGAAGCCCCGCAGATCCTCGTCGACGGCGAGGCCGACGACGGGGAAGAGGGGCCCACGTGAAGGCGCTGCCCGCCGACCTGGCCGCGGTGTGCCGGCGCATGAAGGCCGAGCGCAGTGTCGGGCTGGCGGTGCACGAACGGCCCGACATGGACGCGCTCGGCGCCGCCGCCGGCATGCTCGACCTGTTCGGCCAGCTGGGCGTCGAGACGCGTCTGCACGTCGACCAGGATGAGTTGCTGCCGTTCGAGGAGCTGCTGTTCCCGCTCGGCACCGTGACCCGCGGCTTGCCGCCGGCCCGCCGGCCTCTGTACGCGCTCGACTGCGGCAGCCTCGAGCGGCTGGCGCTCCCGCTCAAGTCGTGGGACGGGATCGTCGTCAACATCGATCATCACCACGACAACACGCGGTTCGGTGACGTGGTCTATGTGCGGGGGGAGGCGAGCAGCACCAGCGAGCTCGTCTGCGACATCGCCCGCGCTCTCGGGCTGCGCCCGTCCCGGCAGGCGGCCGAAGCCTTGTTCGCCGGCATCTCGTTCGACTCCGGCCATTTCCGCCACGACAGCACCCTCGCCGCCACCTTCGAGACTGCGGCCTGGCTGGCCGGGCTCGGCGTCGGCGTGACCCGGGTGTTCTCGCTGCTGTACGAGCAGGGCTCGGTCGAAGCGCTGCGCCTGTGGGCGCGCGCCATCGCCGGCGCCCGGGTCGTGGCCGGCGGCCGCGTCCTGGTGGCCACGCTGCGGCGTGGCGACTACGCGGCCGTCGGCGCCGGCGAAGAAGAGGCCGAGGGCATCGTCGACAGCCTGCGCAGTGTCGCTGGCGTGGAGGTCGCGGCCCTCGTCAAGGAACAGAGCCGCGGGCCGCGCGTCCGCGTGAGCTTGCGCTCGAACTCGCACGACGTCAGCGAGATCGCCGCCCTCAGGGGCGGCGGCGGTCATCGCCTGGCCGCCGGTTTCTCCAGCGACGACGGCCCAGAGGAGGTGACCGCGTGGCTCAGTTCCGAACTCGAAAAGCGCCTCTTGACGGCGTCCTGCTGATCGACAAGCCCGAGGGCTTCACGTCGCACGACGTCGTCGCCCGGGTGCGCCGTCAGGTGCGCCCCGCCGTCAAGAAGGTGGGCCACGCCGGCACCCTCGACCCGTTCGCGACCGGCCTTCTCGTGGTGCTCGTCGGCCGGGCGACCAAGCTGGCGCGATTCTTCGTCGATCTGCCCAAGGAATACGAGTGCACGCTGCGGTTCGGCGTGCGCTCCGACACCGGCGACCTCACGGGCGACCTCTCGGAGACGGGTGCGTCGACGACTCGCGAGGCTGTCGAGGCCGTGCTGCCGGATTTCCTCGGCGTCGTCGTGCAGCAGGTGCCCATGACCTCCGCCGCCAAGGTCGACGGGGAGCGCCTGTACAAGAAGGCGCACCGCGGCGAGATCGTGGAGACCCCGCTCAAAGAAGTGCACATCGACGCCATCGACATCCGCGAGTTCGACGCCGTGGCACAGACGACGCGCTGCCGTGTCGCCTGCTCCAAGGGTACCTACGTGCGCCAGCTCGCCATCGACATCGGCGAGGCGCTGGGCGCCGGGGCGCATCTTGTACAGCTCGCGCGCACGGCGACCGGCGACCTGCGCCTCGACGACGCCCAGACGCTCGCCGCCTTCGAGGCGGCCGTGGCCGCGCGGGAGCCGGGGGACGAACGCATCCCCGGCCTGGTCGACCCGGCGGCGGCCCTGCAGTTCATGCCCGGCATCGAGCTCTCGGCGGCGCAGGTGACGGCGGTGCGCAACGGTGCCCGCCTGCCGGGTGGGCCGCCCGAGGCGGTGCGATTGACGTACCGCGGCGAGCTCATCGCGATCTACGGGCCGGCCGAAGAAGGCCACGCCCTCAAGCTGCTCGTGAAGCTCTGATGCGGGTCGTCACCGATCTGGCGGACCTCGAGCGCCGTCCGCGAGTCCTGGCGATCGGCACCTTCGACGGCGTCCACGTGGGTCACCGCGCCGTGATCGGCCGGGCCGTCGCGCTGGCCGCCGAGCGCAGCCTCCTCGGCTCGGTGGTGACCTTCGACCGGCACCCGCTGGCGGTGGTCGACCCCTCTCATGCGCCGCGCCTGCTGACGCCGCTGACCGAGAAGATCCGTCTCATCGAGGAGCTGGGGCCCGAGGAGCTCGTGCTTCTGCCGTTCGACGATGCGCTCGCGGCGCTCACGCCGGCGGGCTTCTGCGACCGGGTGCTCGCCGAAGCGCTCCAGGCGCGCGTGGTCGTCGTCGGCGAGAACTTCAACTTCGGCGCCGGCGGCGCCGGAGACGCAGCGCAGCTGCGCACCTGCGGCGCCGCCCACGGCTTCGAGACCGTGGCCGTGGGCCTCGTCACCGAGCACGGCAAGACCATCAGCTCGACGCGCATCCGCCGCCTGCTCAACCACGGCGAGCTCGAAGAGGTGCGTGAGATCCTCGGCCGGCCGCCGTCGGCGGCCGGCCTCGTCGTCGCCGGCGACCGGCGCGGCCGGACCCTGGGCGTGCCGACCGCCAACATCGACGTGGAGGCGGGCACGATCTTCCCCGGACGCGGCGTCTACGCCGCCCGCGTCCTCGTGGACGGCGTCTGGTACCGGGCGGCCGTCAACATCGGCCACAACCCGACCTTCCGCAGCAAGGCGGTCGAGACGACGCACGTCACCGTCGAGGCGTTTCTGCTCGGCTTCAGCGGCGACATCTACGAGCGTCCCATCCGCGTCGACTTCCTCCACAAGATCCGCGATGAGCGGCGCTTCGGCGCCGTCGGGGAGCTCGTCGCCCAGATGCGTCGCGACATCGTTGAGACGGCCGACCTCGAAGATCGTGCGTTCGCCGAGGTTGCCCTCGCGGCGCCGGCCGCCCTCTGAGCCACGCGGCGCGCGGCCGGCCGGCCACCACACCGAGCGAGCCTGCGCGGCGGCCCGGTTTCTCCGCCGCCCTTGCTTGTGCTACCCTAGCGCGACCGTTTTCTCGGTTGCGGGCGGCCAACCCGCTACTGGGTTCCCGGATACTCCTGTGAGGGAGGTGAACACCATGGCAGTCACCAAAGAAGTCAAAGAGACCATCATCGCCAAGCACGCCAAGCACGACGGCGACACCGGCTCCCCCGAGGTCCAGATCGCTCTTCTCACGGCGCGCATCGCGACCCTCACCGACCACCTCAAGACCCACAAGAAGGACCACCACAGCCGGCGCGGCCTCCTCAAGATGGTCGGCCAGCGCCGCCGCCTCCTCAACTACCTGCAGGCGCGCGACCTCGATCGTTACCGCGCGCTGGTCAAGGAGCTCGAGCTCCGCAAGTAGCCAAACCACACGGCGCGAAGAGCGCCCACCCAGTCGTCACGTGCATCCGAGTCACGGACGAGACAGAACCCGCGCGCAATGGGGCGCCGGGTCAGTAGGAAGACGAAGGAAGAGATGACTACAGTAGAAGTAGAGGTCGGGGGCAAGAAGATCACCCTCGAGACCGGCCGTCTGGCCAAGCAGGCCAACGGAGCAGTACTCGTGCGCTGCGGCGACACGATGGTGCTCGTCACCGCCACAGGGCGCACCGCAGGACGCGAGGGGCAGGATTTCCTCCCCCTCACGGTCGACGTCGAGGAGCGGCACTATGCTGCCGGCAAGATCCCCGGCGGCTTCATCAAGCGCGAGTCGCGGCCCAGCGACAAGGCCACCCTTGCCGCGCGCCAGATCGACCGGCCCATTCGGCCGCTGTTCCTCAAGGGTTACATGAACGAGGTGCACGTGGTGGCCACCGTGCTGTCCGTCGACCTCGAGAACAACTACGACGTGCTCGCCACTCTGGGCGCCTCGGCGGCCCTGGGTCTCAGCGAGATCCCGTTCCTCGGCCCCATCGGGTCCGTGCGCGTGGGGCGCATCGAGGACGAGTTCGTGATCAACCCCACCCTCACCGAGATCCAGGACGAGTCCGAGCTCGATCTGGTGGTCACCGGCACCAAGGACGCCATCGTCATGGTCGAGGCCGGCGCGAAGCAGGTCTCCGAGGCTCTCGTGGTGGAGGCGCTGCGCCTGGCTCATGAGGAGATCAAGAAGCTCATCGACGTGCAGCTCGATCTGCAGCGCCAGTGTGGCAAGCCCAAGTGGGACGTGCCGGAGTGGACCATCGATGAGGGCATCCTCGCCGAGGTCCGCAGCCGGTACGGCGCCGCTTTGGACGCCGCCACGCAGGTGGCCGACAAGAAGGAGCGGCAGGACGCCACCTCTGAGGTCAAGAAGGCCGCCGTCGAGGACCTCCTCGACGAAGACTCACCGGCCGAGCGCGCGACGTCCGTCAAGCGCGCGCTCGCCAAGATCGAGAGAGATCTCGTGCGCGAGCGCATCGCGGTGCAGAAGCGCCGCCCCGACGGCCGTGGCACCGACGAGGTCCGCCAGATCACCTGCGAGGTCGGCGTGGTCCCGCGCGTCCACGGCAGCGCCCTCTTCACGCGCGGCGAGACGCAGGCCATGAGCCTCCTGACGCTGGGTGGCACCGGCGAGTTCCAGCGCATCGACGGCCTCGGTATCGAGGACAAGAAGCGGTACATCCACCACTACAACTTCCCGCCGTACTCGGTGGGCGAGACCGGCTTCATGCGCGGCCCCAAGCGCCGCGACATCGGCCACGGCGCCCTCGCGGAGCGCGCCCTGCTGCCGGTCCTTCCGAACGAGCTGGACTTCCCCTACACGACGCGCATCGTCTCGGAGATCCTCGAGAGCAACGGCTCGTCCTCGATGGCCAGCGTGTGCGGCTCGACCCTGGCGCTGATGGACGCCGGCGTGCAGATCAGCGCTCCCGTGGCCGGCACCGCCATGGGCCTGATCAAGGAGGGTGACGCCTACGTCATCCTCACCGACATCGCCGGCGTCGAGGATCACCTCGGCGACATGGACTTCAAGGTCGCCGGCACCGCCGACGGCATCACGGCCCTGCAGATGGACATCAAGATCACCGGCGTCACCTTCGAGATCCTCACCGAGGCGCTCGAGCAGGCGCGCAGGGCGCGGCTCTTCATCCTCGAGCGCATGCTCGCCACCCTCCCCGAGCCGCGCAGCGAGCTCTCGGAGTGGGCGCCGCGCATCTTCAGCATCCAGATCAACCCCGACCAGATCGGTCTCATCATCGGCAAGGGCGGCGAGACCATCCGCGGCATGACCGACGAGTTCGGCGCCGACATCGACATCCAGGAAGACGGTACGATCTTCATCTGCGCCCCCGACCAGGAAGCCGCCGAAGGCGTCATGAACCGTATCCAGGCCATGACCAAGGAGATCGAGGTCGGCGACGTGTTCACCGGTCGCGTGGTCAAGACCACCGACTTCGGCGCCTTCGTGGAGCTCAAGAAGGGCACCGACGGCCTGCTGCACATCTCGCGTCTCGGCCAGAAGGGCGAACGCGTGAAATCGGTCGAGGACGTCGTCTCGCGCGGCGACACGGTGACCGTCGAGGTCGTCGAGATCGACAAGGCACGCAACCGCATCGGGCTGACGCTGCTCAAGAAGCCCGACGCAGAGTAGCAGGGAGCGGGAGAAGGCCACGGAGGCCTACCGCCTCTCAACGCTGGACAACGGCCTGCGCGTCGACACTCAGCGCATAGCCGGCGTGCGATCCATAGCCCTCGGGCTATGGATCCACGTCGGCTCGCGTCATGAAGACGTCGCCCAGGCCGGCGTCTCCCATCTCATCGAACACCTCATCTTCAAGGGCACCGAGAACTACTCCGCCTGGGACATCGCGCGCATCTTCGACGAGATGGGCGGCGAGCTGAACGCCGGCACGTCCAAGGACCACACGGTCGTCAACGCGCGTTTTCTCGACGACCACCTCGACGAGGCCTTCGCGGTCATGGCCGACATGGTGGCGCGGCCGCTCATGGCCGACCTCGAAGCGGAGCGCGAGGTCGTGCTCGAAGAGGTCGCCATGTACGAAGACTCGCCGGACGAGCTCATCCACGACCACCTCGCCGAGACCGTGTTCTGGGAGCACCCCCTGGGTCGCAGCCCTCTCGGCACCACGCGAGCCCTCCGCGACGCCGACGAAGCCGGGGTCCGCGACTACCATCAGGAACATTACGTGAACCCCTCGATCGTGGTGGCCGCGGCCGGTCACGTCGACCACGAGCACATCTGTGCCCTCGCGAGCGAGTCCTTCGACGACCGCACCGCTGGCATGAGCCCGCCGGTCCCTGATCTGTACCGGCCCAAGGAGCGCCACGACGCCTACTTCGTGTTCAAGGAGACTGAGCAGTATCACGTCTGCCTGGGCGCACCGGCGCTGACACGCACAGACAAGCGGCGCTTCGCCCTGTCGGTCCTCGATACCCTGCTCGGCGGTTCGTCGAGCTCGCGGCTCTTCCAGGAGGTGCGCGAGAAGCGAGGCTTGGCGTACTCCGTCGGCTCGTACACGTGGCTCTACGCGGACACGGGACTCGTCGGCGTGTACTTCGGCTCGCGCCCTGAGGGTGTGGGCGAGGTCGTCGACATCTGTCTCGATCAGCTCGCACACCTCGCCGAGACGATCACCGACGATGAGGTGGCACGCACCAAGGAACACATCAAGGGGCACATCGTGCTCGGCATGGAAAGCCCGTCCAACCGCATGCACCGTCTGGGCCGCTCGGTCCTCATGGATCTCAAGATCCGCACCCTCAACGGCATGCTCAAGCAGATCGACACCGTGACCCGCGAGCAGGTGGTCGCGCTTGCCGGGGAGCTCTACGACCCCAGCCGCTGGTCGGCCGTCTGTATCGGCCCCGACCCGGAGCCCTTCAGGAAGACGGTCGGCGGATTCTCGTGGGAGGAGGCCCCTTCATGATCGACGTCCTCGTCACCGGCGCCGCCGGCAAGATGGGCGGCCTCAGCGCCGCCACGATCGCCGCCCAGGACGACCTGCGCCTGGTGGCGCTCGTCGACCCCAGGGGCGGCGCGAGCGCCGGCGACGCGCCGTGCTTCGCGACCGTAGAGCAGGCTCTGGCGCTGACCTCGCCTGAGGCGGCGCTCGAGTTCAGCGTCCCCGCGGCGGTGTTCGACAACACGAAGCTACTGCTGGCGGCCGGCGTGCCGACCGTGGTCGGCGCTACCGGCCTGCACGAAGCCCATGTCGAGGAGCTCAGCGCCGCCGCGGCGGCGGCCGGCGTGGGCCTCGTGATCGTGCCCAACTTCGCCCTCGGGGCCGTCCTGCTGATGCGCTTCGCGAGCCAGGCGGCCAAGTACTACGAGCACGCCGAGGTCATCGAGATGCACGAGGCCGGCAAGCTGGACGCTCCGTCGGGCACCAGCCTGCGCACGGCGCGTCTCATGGCCGAAGCGCCGGGGTCCGCCCTGCGGGACGCGCCCGGCGACCAGCCGTCTCGCGGTCTGGCGGCCGACCACGTGCGCATCCACAGCGTGCGCCTGCCCGGCGTCGTCGCCCATCAGGAAGTCCTCTTCGGCGACGACGACGAGTTGCTCACCCTGCGTCACGATTCGCTGTCGCGGCGCTCCTTCATGAGCGGCGTCCTGCTCGCCCTGCGCCGCGTGACCGGCATCGAGGGGACTGTCGTGGGCCTGGAGAACCTCCTAGACTAGAGTGACGTATTTCATAACCGTCCGCATCCGAGGAGACGCGCCATGACCGACAACCTGGGGACGATCCTCACCGCGATGGTCACGCCCTTCGGCGCCGACCTGGCCGTCGACCACGGCAAACTCGCCGAGCTCGTCGAACACCTCATCAGTAACGGCTCCGACGGGCTCGTGGTAGCCGGCACCACCGGCGAGTCGCCCACGCTCACCGACGACGAGAAGGCGGCGATGTTCCGCACCGTCGTCGAGGCCGCGGGCCACCGCGTGCCCGTCGTCGCCGGCACGGGCTCCAACGACACCGCGCACAGCATCGGGCTCACGCGCACTGCCGAGGAGTGCGGCGTCGACGCGGTCCTCGTGGTCACGCCCTACTACAACAAGCCGCCCGAGCGGGGCCTGCTGGCGCATTTCCGCGCCGTGGCCGCCACCACCAGCCTGCCGCTCGTCGTGTACAACATCCCCGGCCGTTCGGTGGTCAACCTGTCGCCCGAGGCGTTGGCCGCCCTCGGCGAGGTCGACAACATCGTGGCCGTGAAGCAGGCCAACCCCGATCTCGGCGAGCTTCACCGGCTGCGCGAGGTCAGCGACCTCGGCATCTACGCCGGCAACGACGACATGCTGTTCGACGTGCTGAAGATGGGCGGCCTCGGCGGCATCTGCGTGGCCAGCCACGTCGTGGGGCCACGGCTGGCCGAGATGGCCCGGCTCGTCAGAGCCGGCGATGTGGCCGGAGCCGAGAGGCTCGACGAAAGCCTCCGCGCTCTCTACAAGACGCTGTGCCTGACTGCCAACCCCATCCTCATCAAAGAAGCCCTCAACCTGCTCGGGCACGAGGTCGGCGGTCTGCGCCTCCCGCTCGTGCCCGCTACCCCTGAGGAATCCGCCGCCGTCGCCGACGAGCTGCGGCGGCTGGGTATGTCGAGCCGGGCATGACGGCGTGCGGCCGCCTCACCGCGCCGGTTCGCTCTGCGCGGCCGCGAGCCGGTAGGATTGCTCTTACATGAGTGACTCCCTCAGGATCATCCCTCTCGGCGGTCTCGGCGAGATCGGCAAGAACATGACCGCCGTCGAGTACCGCGGCAAGATCGTCGTGCTCGACTGCGGCGTCGAGTTCCCGCGCGACGAGATGCTCGGTATCGACCTCGTGATCCCCGATGTCGGATGGCTGCTCGGGCGTCGCGATGACGTCCTGGCGTTCGTCATCACGCACGGCCACGAGGATCACCAGGGCGCGCTGCCCTTCGTGCTCAAGCAGCTGAACAAGCCCGTGTACGGCAGCCGCTTCACCCTGGCCCTCATCAAGTCCAAGCTCGACGAGCACGGGCTTCTCAAGGTCGTCGAGCTCAACGAGGTCACTGATACCTCCAAGCTCCGCCTGGGGCCGTTCGACCTGTCTTTCGTGGCTGTGAGCCACAGCGTACCCGATGCGCTCTCGATCGTGCTCGGCACCGAGCTCGGAGCCCTGGTGCTGACCGGCGACTACAAGTTCGACCACACGCCGATCGACGGCCGCATCACCGACGTCAACACGTTCGCGCAGCTCGGCCAGCAGGGCGTGCTGGCGCTGCTGGCCGACTCCACCAACGCCGAGACGCCCGGTTCCACCGCGTCCGAGAGCATCGTCGGCCAGGCGTTCCACCAGATCTTCGCCGAGGCCGAGGGGCGCGTCATCGTGGCCTGCTTCGCCTCGCACATCCACCGCGTGCAGCAGGCCATCCAGATCGCCGACCTGCACGGCCGCAAGTTCGCCGTCTCCGGCCGCTCGATGCAGAAGAACGTGAACATCGCCCGCAACCTCGGGTACCTGCAGGTCCCCGAGGGTGCGATGATCAAGCTCACCGAGATCGACGACTACCGCCCGGAGGAGATCCTCATCCTCTCGACGGGGAGCCAGGGAGAACCCCTCTCGGCGCTCACGCGCATGGCCTTCGACGACCACCCTCAGGTGGGCCTGCACGAGGGCGATACCGTGGTGATGTCGGCCAGCCCGATCCCCGGCAACGAGGTCAGCGTCATGACCACCGTCAACCGCCTGCTCAAGGTCGGGGCTACGGTGATCTACGGGCGCGACAGCGGCGTGCACGTCAGTGGGCACGCCGCTCAAGAAGACATGCGCATGATGCTCAATCTGCTGCGCCCGCAGTACTTCGTGCCGGTGCACGGAGAGTACCGCCACCAGCACCTCCATGCCGAGCTCGCCCGTCAGTCCGGGGTCCGCGACGAAGACATCTTCATCCTCGAGAACGGCGACGTCCTCGAGCTCGACCGCGAGAACGGTGAGATCGTCGACAAGGTGCCCACGGGCATGGTGTTCGTCGACGGCTTCGAGCTCGGCGATGCCGACGGCCTGGTGCTACGCGACCGCCGGCAGCTCGCCGGCGACGGCATTCTCATCGCCGTGGTCACCGTCGACGCCCAGAACGGCGACTCGGTGGCGCCGCCGGAGCTGGTGGCGCGCGGCTTCCTTCACAACGATGAGCGCCTCCAGGAGGTGCTCGACGAGTGCGCGACCGCGCTCGACGATCTCATGGACGAGCTCGGCGCCGTGCACGTGACCGGGCAGCGCCTCATCAGGGACGACATCAAGGAGAAGCTCGCCGGGCTCGTCTACGCACGCACCCGGCGGCGGCCGCTGATCCTGCCGGTCGTCGTCGAAGTCTGAACGACCGGCGCGTGCTTCCTGCCTCGCAGCACGTTCCTTCCTAGGGTTTCCGGCGCCCGCGTTGAATAAGCGGCCTATGGCGACTGCCCGCCCCAAGCAGCCACGGCGCGCGGGCGCCGCGGCGCGCATGCGACCGCGCGCCGCCCGTCCGGCGCCTCGGCCGGAAGGATCGGCCACCCGTCACCGCCACGAGCTGGCGGCGATCGCCTGCGTGGCTCTCGCCGTGTTCCTCGCCTTCGTCATCTACTTGGGCTGGGACGGCGGCACGCTGGGGCGCTGGCTCGGCGGCATGGCGCGCTGGCTGGTGGGGCTCCTGGTCTTCGCGCTCCCGCTGCTGCTGTGCTTCGTCGCCTACATGCTGGTGGCCCGCGACGACCGCCGCCCGCGCCGCGGGGTAAGCTGGGGGATCGCGCTGATCGTCGCCGCCTTCGTCCTGTCCGCGGCCGCCGACGCGTTCGGCGTCTTCGCCGGCGAACGGCCGGAGCGTCTCTTCCGCGACACCTACATGAGCGTGCACGGCGGCGCGGCCGGCGAAGCTCTGTGGGCAGCGCTGCACGGCGTCATCGGGCGCATCGGCGTGGACGTACTGGTCGTGGCCCTCTTCGTGGCCGGCGTTCTACTGGCGACCGGCTCGTCGCTGCGCCAGTGGGCGGACCATTCGCGCAAAGGCATGACCGCCGCAGGCAGGGCGGCGCGCAGCCAGGCCGAGGCCCTGGGCGCGCGCCGCCGGGACGCGGCGTCGACCCGCGTGGTGGAGCTCGACGAGTCCCCGACGATCGACGCCTCCGACATAATGAGGACGTCTGTGTCTGCGGCGGCCCAGTACGGACCCGCGGTGAGCACGCACACCCCACACCTCGTGGACGGGCGGTTGGCGGCGCCCGAGATCTTCGGCGAGCCGACGCCCTACGCGCCGCCGCCGGAACCGGTGGAAGAGGCGGACGAGGGCGAGCAGCTTTCGCTTGCCCAAGTCGTCGCCGACGAGCCCGGCGGGGGGGAGGCGGCGATCGCCTTCCACGAGGCCGAGAAGCGCCAGTGGCTGCTCCCCCAGCCGTCGCTTCTGCAGCGGCTCGGGGAGAGTGTCGGCGAGTCGCCCGACGCCATACGCCGGGTCTCCCAGCGCCTCGTCGAGACCCTCGGGCACTTCGGCATCACGGCCCAGGTCATCGGCACCGTCTCGGGGCCGCGCGTCACGCGCTACGAGCTGCAGCTGGCGCCGGGCATCAAGGTGAGCCGCGTCGCGTCGCTGAAGGACGATCTCGCCTACGCGCTCGCGGCCACCGACATCCGCGTGCAGGCGCCGATCCCCGGCAAGACGGCCGTCGGCGTGGAGGTGCCCAACCTCGAGGCCAACTACGTGTCTCTCGGCGACATCCATGGGTTCTTCCCGCCGCACGCCTCGCCGATGGCCTTCTGGCTCGGCAAGGACGTGACCGGCAAGGCTGTGCTCGCCGATCTCGTGAAGATGGTGCACCTGCTGATCGCCGGCACCACCGGCTCGGGCAAGAGCGGCTGCCTCAACGCGCTCATCAGCTCGATCCTCCTGCGGGCGACGCCGGACGAAGTGCGCATGATCATGATCGACCCCAAGAAGGTGGAGCTCAGCAACTTCAACGGCGTTCCGCACCTGCTCGCCCCGGTGGTCACCAACATGAAGCAGGCTACCTACGTGCTCGACAACATCACCCGCGAGATGGATCGCCGCTACGACGTGCTCTCGCGCAACGGCTGCCAGGACATCCGTGCCCTCAACAAGAAGCTCGCCCGCTCCGGCGAGGAGCACATGCCCTACATCATGGTGATCGTCGACGAGCTGGCCGACCTCATGATCGTGGCGCCCTCCGAAGTGGAGGACTCCATCATCCGCCTCGGCCAGCTCGGGCGCAGCTGCGGTATCCACCTCGTCGTGGCCACGCAGCGGCCGTCGGTGGACGTCGTGACGGGCATGATCAAGACCAACATCCCGTCGCGCATCGCCTTCGCCGTGGCGTCACAGACCGACTCGCGCATCATCCTCGACACGGGCGGCGCCGAGAGCCTGCTGGGCATGGGCGACATGCTGTTCAGCCCGCTGGGCAGCAACCGCCTGCTGCGCGTACAGGGGGCACTCATCACCGCTCATGAGATGAAGCTGCTCACCGAGCACTGGAAGCGCCAGGCCAAGCCCCAGTTCCAGGAGGACCTCCTCGAGAACCCCGCCGGCCCGGGCGCCGAACAGCAGGCGCAGGCGGCCGGCGGCGACCAGCTCCTCGCCGAGGCCATCCGGACCGTGGTGACGACGGGCGCGGCCTCCGTGGCGCTGCTGCAGCGCCGCCTGCGCGTGGGCTACGCGCGCGCCGGCCGGCTCATCGACATCATGGAGGAGATGGGCATCATCTCGGGCTACGACGGCAGCAAAGCCC
>Ga0315281_10001662_pt1 | contig 32993 bp, 26 predicted proteins | sample YL17G07_0_MG_FD_204540 | JGI IMG/M metagenome (GOLD analysis project Ga0315281, IMG submission 204540) | Sediment microbial communities from Yellowstone Lake, YNP, Wyoming, USA - YL17G07_0 | ecosystem: Environmental > Aquatic > Freshwater > Lake > Sediment | place: USA: Wyoming | collected...
TCAATGCCGTCATCGTCGAATCCAACGTCCCCGGGCTTGACGTAGCCATCTCTAAGATATCTATGGCTAAGCTGGAGCCTTCGCTGCTTGGTGACATAGACGGACACTACCGTATGAAGGACGTGCTCGAGCCCATCAAGAGCAAGTACGATTTCATCTTCATTGACACGCCTCCGACGCTAGGCTTGATCACACTCAACGCGCTCGTCGCGTCTGCCTTTATCCTTATACCCATCCAGTCATCTTACCTATGCCTTGAGGGGACGGACGACCTCTTAGAGACGATCGACAAGGTCCGCCGGATCGCCAACCCGCGCCTGAAGATCATCGGGATCCTCATTACGCTCTTCGATAAGAGGACGAACCTGGCCAGGGACGTCGTCGAAAGGCTCAAAAAAGTCTTTGGAGATAAGCTTTTCGAAACCTATATCTCTAAAAGCGTTAAGTTGGAAGAGAGCCCGGCCTATAAAGAATCGATATTTACATACGCACCCGATTCCGTCGGGGCCCTGCAATATAAAAAAGTCGCTGAGGAGATAATCGAACGTGCAAAAAAATAAGCGTTCCGGTCTTCCTGAGACAATTGGCATGAGGCATGACGACCATTTCGTGGACCTGATCTCATCCAGGGCCATCGGGCCGAGGATCCGGATGATCGCCCTTGAAAAGATCGATCCCAATCCGCACCAGGCCCGGAGCGAACTCGGGAACATCCAGGAACTCATGGATTCCATCAAGTCCAAGGGCGTCCTAGAGCCCATCCTGGTCCGCTCCAAGGCCGATCGGTTCGAGATCATTGCCGGAGAAAGGCGATACATCGCTTCCAAGAATATCGGCATCAAGGAAATTCCCTGCATTGAAATGGATGTTCAAGAAAACGAGGCCATGGAAATCGCGCTCATCGAGAACCTTCAGCGGAAGGACCTCGATCTTTTCGAAGAGGCCGACGGCCTCAACGCGCTCATCGACCTTTATGGCTACAATCACCAGGAGGTCTCTGAGAAGATCGGAAAAGCCCGCTCTACGATCACCGAGATCCTTTCCATAAGCAAGGTCCCGGATAAGGTCCGCGAAATCATCAAAACGTCAGGGGTCTTCAGCCGAAGCACCATCATCGAGATCGCTAAACAGAAGACCGAGGCCGACATGCTGAAGTTCGCCCAGCAGATCGTCGAGAGACGTCTGACGAGAGAAGATACACGTGACCTAGCCAAACTGCTCAAAGGCAAATTGAAGAAGCCGAAATTCTATGTCTATAATTACATTCCCGAGGGAACCGACAAGTACAAGCTCCGCCTTGAATTCAAGAAGCAGACCATGAGTCGCCAGGAGATCATAGAAATCCTGCAAGAGATCATCGAGAAGCTCAAGATACAGGTCTCATCTAAAAGCTGATGGGAAATTAAGCCCGTAAGAACTCCGTTTAATTCTCTTAAGCCATTGATAACACGGTATATAATGCTTTTTAGTCGCACGATATATTAGTTGACATAATAATCCTTATGCGACGCAAAGCACATCCTTTCTTCAACCCTTTTGTTCTCAAGCAGTTCCAGATTTTCACATCTTGTGGATTTCGATTCTGCACAAAAACGGTGCACTTGTGGATAACGCGGACCGGTTTATTTTATGCAGCCGAGTTTAAAAATCGTTTTCAATCTGCCAAGACGGAGAATAAAAAAAATGCCCCAAGGATCGAGCCCGCTCCTTAGGGCCTTCGATAGAGAGGCTAAAAGAGTATCCGTATCTACAGTCCTTTGCTCATCGCCCCCAGGAAGTCCTGGTTCGTCTTCATCTTCCCCAGCTTCTCATTGAGCAGTTCCATGGCTTCGACCTCGCCCAGCTGGCTGAGGACCTTCCTCAAGATCCAGATCCGGTTGAGGTCGTCGGCCTCGATCAGCAGCTCTTCCTTGCGGGTTCCGGACCGGGAGATGTCGATGGCCGGAAATAGACGCTTGTCGACAAGGCGCCGATCGAGGTTGATCTCCATGTTGCCCGTTCCCTTGAACTCTTCGAAGATGACCTCGTCCATCCGGCTTCCGGTGTCGACGAGGGCCGTGGCCATAATGGTCAAGCTGCCGCCTTCTTCGACCTTTCGGGCCGCGCCGAAAAATTTTTTGGGCTTGTTCAGGGCATTGGCGTCGATGCCGCCCGAGAGGACCTTGCCCGAGGGAGGTATGATGGCATTGTGCGCCCTGGCCAGCCGGGTGATCGAGTCCAGGAGGACGACGACGTCGCGTTTGATCTCGACAAGCCTTTTGGCCTTTTCCAGGACGATATTGGCGACCTGGGCGTTCCGGAAAGGCGGCTCATCGAACGTGGACGCCACGACTTCTCCCGAGCAGCTTCGCTTGAAGTCCGTGACTTCCTCCGGCCGCTCGGCGATGAGCAGGACGATGAGGAAGACCTCGGGGTGGTTCTTCTCGACGGACTTGGCAATCGTCTTGAGCAGGGTCGTCTTCCCGGCCCTGGGGGGAGAAACGATGAGGCCCCTCTGGCCCTTGCCTATGGGCGTCAGGAGCTCCATGATCCGGGCGTTCATGTTTTTGGGGTTTCCGTCCTGGAGCTTGATCATTTCGAAGGGATAAAGCGGCGTCAAACTGTCGAAATGAACGTTGTGCCGGGTATCGATGATGACGTCGGGGTGGAGGAAATTTACGGCCTCGATCTTGATCAGGGCAAAATATTTCTCGCCGTTCTTAGGCGCCCGAACGACGCCGGAAATAGTGTCCCCCGTCCTGAGTTGGAACTTCCGGATCTGCGACGGCGAGACGTAGATGTCGTCCTGGCTCGGAAGATAACTGAATTCCGGGGCCCTCAGGAACCCGAACCCGTCCTCGAGGCATTCGAGGACCCCCTCCGAGAAAAGCAGTCCCTGCTTTTTGGCCTGGGCCTCAAGAATCTTGAAGGTGAGAGTGTGCTTATTGGCGGCCTCAACCTCTTCCTCGGCAAGGCCCAGGGTCACGCCGAGCTTCTTGAGGGCCGGAACGTCCTTTTCTTCCAGGTCGACAAGATTGTACTCTTTCATTATTTACCTCTCTGCAAATTGATTTGATCAAAAAATCTATCTGGTCAAGAACTCAGTTCGTCAGCGGCGGTTCCTTCGGAGGCGTCTGCCCTCCCCCGACGGCGCTGCCCGAAAGCCCTTCATCAAGGGTCACCACGCTCGCGCCTTCCTTGCTTTTGGGCTGTTTTTGGGGCAGAGGACGCGTCAGGACGATCTTCAGGACCTCGTCCATGGTTTCGACCAGGTGGATCTGCATGTTCTGTCTGATGATCTTAGGCAGGTCCTTGAGGTCTGGCTTGTTGTCCAGGGGCAGAACGGCCGTCCGGATGCCCTCCCGGTAAGCGGCCAGAAGCTTTTCCTTGATGCCGCCCACCGCCAGGACCTTGCCTTTGAGGGTGATCTCCCCGCTCATGGCCACCTTTTTATTCACCGGTATCTCGGTCAGGAGGGAGATGATGGCCGTGGCGATGGTGATGCCCGCCGATGGCCCTTCCTTGGGTATGGCGCCTTCGGGAACGTGGACGTGGATGTCGAAGTTCTTGTGCAGGTCCGTGGCGATGTTCAGTTCATAGATCTTGCCGCGGACGAAGCTGAAGGCGGTCTGGGCCGACTCCTGCATGATCTCTCCGAGCTGCCCGGTCAAAGTGAAATTCCCCTTGCCGTAGATCTTGGTGGCCTCGAAGGTCAACATCTCCCCGCCGAATTCCGTCCAAGCCATTCCCAGGGAGACCCCCACCTCATCCCGCTTGTCGATCTCGGAACGGCGGAACTTCGAGACTCCCAAATAGGCTTCAAGGTTCTTCGGAGTGATCTTTTCCTTGTGGTCCCTCCCCTGGAGGACGACCTTCTTGACAACCTTGCGGCAGGCCGTGGTGATCTCCCGCTCCAGGTTCCGGACGCCGGCTTCCCGGGTGTACTCGCGGATGAGCTTGAGCATGGCCGGGTCGGTGATCCTGAGATTCTTATCCGTCAACCCGTGAGACTTCATCTGCTTGGGAAGAAGGAACCGCTTGGCGATCTCGAGTTTTTCTTGCTCGGTGTATCCGGGGATCCGGATGATCTCCATACGGTCGATGAGGGGTCTGGGGATGGAGTCCAGCATGTTGGCCGTGACAATGAACATAACCTGGGAAAGGTCGAAGTCGGTGTCGATATAATGGTCCAGGAACGTGTTATTTTGTTCCGGGTCAAGGACTTCCATGAGAGCCGAGGCGGGGTCGCCCCGGAAGTCCATACTCATCTTGTCCACTTCATCCAGAAGGAAGACGGGGTTCTTTGTCCCGGCCCTCTTGATCATCTGGATGATGCGACCGGGATAGGCCCCGATGTAAGTCCGCCTGTGGCCCCGGATCTCGGCTTCGTCTCGGACCCCGCCCAGGGAGAGACGGACGAACTTCCGTCCCATCGCCCGGGCAATGGACTTGCCCAGAGAGCTCTTGCCCACCCCCGGGGGGCCCAGGAAACCGAGGATGACGCCCTTGGGATTCTTGACCAGCTTCCGGATGGACAGGTACTCGAGGACCCTTTCCTTGACCTTCTCGAGGCCGTGGTGGTCCTCGTTGAGGATGATCTCGGCCCCCCTAAGGTCCCTCTTTTCTCTCGACTTGTGGACCCAAGGCAGGGAAAGTAGCCAGTCCAGGTAGTTCCGGCTGACCGTGGCCTCCGCGGACATGGGGGGCATGGCCTCCAGCCGCTCGATCTCCTTATAGGCCTTCTCCTCCGCGTCCTGGGGCATCTTGGCCTTGGCGACTTTCTGTCGCAGCTCTTCGATCTCGGTCGGCTGCTCTTCCTTCCGGGATCCCCCCATCCCGGCCGGGAAATTCTTTTGTCCGGGATCCTTGAGCGGCGGCCGGCGCCTCCCCTGTTTTTGGCCGTCCCTCTGGTAGGTGGAGTGGATCTTCAGGATCTCGTTCTCCAGGACATAGTTCAGGCGCCTCAAACGCTCTATGCTGTTGATCGTCTCGAGGAGGTTCTGTTTCTCGTCGAGGGGCAAGTAAAGGTGGGAGGCGATGATGTCGGCGATGCGGTCAGCCGTGTTCTCCCTGAGGGCCGGGATGATGGAGTCGAGATTCGCGTTCTGGTTGAGTTTCAGGTACTCCTCGAAGAGGGACAGGACCCTTTTGAGAAGCTCCTTGGCATCCTGGGTGTGGTCCTCGGCCTCCTTGAGCACTTTGGCCAGGATCTGGTAATAGGGGTAGGTGCTGAGATATTCGACGATCCTCGCCCGGCTTTTGCCCTCCACGATGACCTTCATGTTCTTCTCGTCGGTTTTGACCGTGCGGATGATCTTGGCCGTCACGCCCATGGAATAGATGTCCCGGGGCGTGGGGTTATCGATCGAGGCATCCATCTGGGCGCAGAGGAAAATCATTTTGTCTTTTTCGGCGGCCTTTTCCAGGGCCTGGATGGAGGACGGTCTCCCGACGATGAAGGGCACCAAGGTGGCTGGGAAGACCACCAGGTCCCGGAGCGGGATCAGGGGGATGTTCCGGATGACTTCGTTGTGTTCAGTTTCCGGCATAGGTCATGCTCCGATCGCCTCGCTGAATTTTTCGAAGCTGAGTTCGTTTTTTTCGACCATTTTCCGGGTGACCTCGATCGCCCGGACCTTTTTGTTCGAGGGCAGGTTGAAGCGTAAGCTTGTCACTCTATTATAGCCTGTCCGAGCAAAAAGTCAACTGTCTTCCGGAAGAGGATGTTCTCTTTAAGGTCTCCCCTCTTCCCATCCTTGTCCACCGTTTCGACCACCTTTTCAAGGGGAACGTTATTGGCCTGCGCCAACCCCTTCATTTCCTCTTCGATCTCCGCGTCGGTGACCGTGATCGCTTCCTTCTCGGCAATCCTGGTCAGGATGAGGTTGTTTTTGATGTTCCGCTCCGCCTGTTTCCTGCCCTCGGCGGCCAGGTGCTCGGCCTGGCCCTTTCCCAGCTGGGTTTGCGGGGTGCTGCTCAGGATCCGCCTGAGGACGGCTCGGGTCTCATCCTCGACCAGGCTTTCCGGAAGCTCGACGGTCACCCCCGCCGAGATCTTTTCCAGCAGTTCGGAGGCCGCCTTATTCCGGCCGGAGCTCTCCTTGGAGGCGAGGAGCCGGGCCCGGACCTTTTCCCTCAGATCCTCCAGCCCCTGGTAATCGCCAAGGGTCTTGGCCAGGTCGTCGTTCAGGGGCGGAACCTTTTTTTCCTTGATGGACTGCACTTTGAGCCGGTACTCGACGTTTTTTCCGGCCAGCTTCTTGTTGGCGTGGTCCTTAGGATAGGTCACGGAAAACGTCTTTTTCTCGCCGGCCTTCAAGCCGGAGAGGTTTTCGTTCAGGGCCGGCTCATTCTCGGCATGGCCGGCCAGGACGACTGTTTTTTCGACCGGGAAGGCCTTTTTCGTCATCAGGTCCCGGCCCTGGAGCTCGACAACGACATAGTCCCCGTCCGTCACTCCCCTACCCTCCATTGGCACGTATTCGGCCGCCCTCTGCCTCAGATCCTCGAGGGCCTGCTCGACCTCCTTGTCCTCGACGGCCGCTTCGCGGCGCGCCAAGCGGACCTTCCTGTAAACCGGCAGTTCGAACTCGGGCAGGATATCGAAAGCCACGCGGGCGTGCAGGGTCCGGTTCTCTTCAAAATGAGCGTCCAGGATGACCGGGACGCTGACCGGTCGCAGTCCGCTCGCCTTCAACTCCTCACCGAGAGTCTTGGGGATAAGGGAATCCACGACATCCTTCTGGATCTCGGCAAAGAACATCCTTTGGACGAGGTCTTTGGGGGCTTTTCCCATCCGGAAACCGGCCAACTTCGCCTTGGAAGCGATTCCCGCGAGGATCTTATCAAACTCCTCTCCAACCGCGGCGGGGGGGACATCGAGGTTCAACTCCCGGCGGGTGGGGCTCACGATCTTGATCTTTTCTTGGTCTGCGTTGTTCATGGGTCAGTCCCTTCTTTCAAGTCCTGTTCGTCCCTCGTTCCGCCCCGCGGGGCCCGACGGCGGGTAATCCTGAGCGAGGGAAATGGGCAGAGCGGGGTTCGAACCCGCACTCCTTCATCAGGAACTAGGTCCTAAGCCTAGTGCGTCTGCCAATTCCGCCACCTGCCCGTATCTTCGCACTTATCAGGAATTGACAATGACTCTGGCGGGGGCCTACGGTGAATTGATCAATAAATTTACCATAAACCGGGCCCTATTGTCAATTTCATCTCAGGAGTTTCTTCAGCTTGCCGGCAAGTTCCGGGTTGAGGCCCAGGAGGGTCTTGTAGACCTCCGTCGCGCTGTAGTTGTCCTTCAGGTTGAGGTAGACGATGGCCAGGTTGTAATGGGCCACGGCGTTGTCGGGCTTGAGCTCGATACTTTTTCTCAGGGGCTCCAAGGCGGCCTCGAAGTTCTTGAGCATCATATAGGCGACGCCGATGTTGAGCCAGCCCACCGGGTCCTCGGGCATGAATTCCGCGTACTTCTGGAACCCCTCGACCGCCTCCTTGTATTTATTAGCCAGGGAATAGCTGTATCCGATATTGTACAAGGCGGAGGCATAGCCCGGCTTGAGGGCCAAGGCGTCCTTGAAGGCCCCGACCGCCTCATCATATCGCTGGAGCTTGAGGAACATAATCCCCAGGTTGAAGAAGGCCAGCTCGTTCTTGGGATTGAATTCAATGATCTTCCTGGCGGCTTCGATGGCCTTATCATACTGCCCGGCCTCATCGTACATCGTGATGATCTTCCCGTAGTACGTGGTGGCCCCCTCGGGATTGATCCCGGAAAGGGCCTTGTAGGTCTCCTCGGCCATGTCCAACCGGCGGGTCCGCGTATAGGCCTCGGCGAGCTTGAAGTTCGTCTTCACGTCGTTGGGCTGGAGCTTTTGGGCTTCCTGAAGGGCGGATACGGCCGCGTCCAACTCGTTCGTCTCCATCCGGCACAGCCCGAGCCGCAGATAGCCGTACCAGGGGTTGTCCGGTTTCAGACTGATGTATTTCTCGTAAGCCTCGGCGGCCTGGGCGAAGTCCTTGGCCTCTTCCCGGGCCGTGCCGAGGTCGTTATAGGCTTCCTTCCGGTTCGGGTCCAGGGCGACGGTCCTCTCCAGGGGCCCGATGGCGTCGCTGAAGCGCTGCATCCTGAGATAGATGGACCCGAGGCCATGGTGGGCGTCGATACGGTCGGCGTCCAGTTCAATGACCTTTTTGTAAGCCGCGGCAGCGGCGTTATAATCCCTTTGCGCTGAATAGACGTCAGCCAGGAGGCTGTGGGCGACGATTAGGGACGGATCGAGCTTGACGGCCGTTTCCAGATAGACGCGGGCCGTCGTCGTATCGTCCATCATGGCCGCCAGCCGGCCGGCCAGGTAAGCCCCTTCGAGGGAGGAGAAATAGTCCTCGCGAGCGGAATCCTTGAGGGAAACGATCTTACCCGCCAGGGGCTGGTTCTGGAAAAGGTTCGACGGAATGATGCACCGCAATCCCTTGACCATCACCATGACCATGCCCACGACTTTTCCGTTAATGTCGAAAACCGGGGCGCCCGTGAAGGAGTCAGGGATGGCTAGGGAGACCTCCATGAATTTCTGGTCCGGCGCTAGTTCGAGGAACCTCCGGATGGTCCCTTCGGAAGGCACGAGCTGGCCGGTTTCGTTGGCGCCGATGGCGAATATCCTGGCGCCCTGACCAAGCCCCTCCGGGCCGCCCGCGGCCAGAGCCTGGACCTTGCCCTTGAGCTTCAGGAATGCGATATCGTAGGGCTTGGAGACGGCCATGATCCCTTCGACCTTGATCTTTTTGCCCTTCGCAGTAACCGCCTCGGCGTCGAAGGCCCGGCCGACAAGATGATAGCTCGCGGCCACCACGTCTTCGGCGACCGCAAAGGCCGTGCCCTTGGCAAGTTCCTGTTTGTCCTCGCCATAAACGATGAGCGTGACGACGTTCGGGCTGTTCTGGCTGAAGATCCTGGTCGCTTCTTCCGTCTGCGCCGGGACCGCCTTCGGAATGACCAACAAACCCGCCACCAGGAGAATCCCCATCGACTTCCCAGATTTCATCTTTGACCTCCTTTATGAAGAAAGCCGCAAACCCATGCTTGCTTTAACTTTACTCACCCGGACTTGCGCTGTCAATAAAAGGCATCATTGACAAACGAATGTCCGTCTAGTAGCGTTGAATCGGCATGTGGACGAAACGCCTTCCGGCCGTCATTCTCATCGTCGTGCTCCTTATGCTGACGGGCTTGTTCCTTTGGAAGGGTCAGAGGGGCATGGTCGACTTCGAGGTCAACAACACGGCCGGCAAAAGGATCCGGGCCGGAGAGACGCTCTACCGGCAGGAGGACGGCCATTACCAATTCAAGTACCCTCCTTTCGCCGCTTTCCTTTACGTGCCGGTGTCCTTTTTGCCGCTCGCGGCGGCCAAATTCGCCTGGTTCCTCCTCGTCCTCGGTTCTTCGGTCCTGGTCTTCCAATTATCCTACAGCCTCGTCCGCCCGGAGACGAAGAAGGCCTGGGTCCTGCGCATCTTCCCACCGCTTATCCTGGCCAAGTTCTTCCTGCGGGAACTCCAGCTCGGCCAGATCAATGCCCTGATCACGGCCCTGCTCCTCCTCATGGTCACCGTTCTGATCAAGAATGAGGACCGTCCCGGGGGCGCCCGCGAAGGTTGGACGGGGGCCCTATGGGGCGCGTCTTCCGCCCTGAAACCTTACGCGTTGATCTTTCTCCCTTACTGGGTCCTTAAAAAAAAATGGCTGGTCCTCGCCGGGGGCGTCTTCGTGCTCATCCTGGCCTTCCTCGGGCCGGCCATATATTACGGGCCTTCCGGGAACATCCAGGTCCACGGAGAATGGTTGGATTCGCTGTCGCGGTCAACGCCCGCCCTCCTGGGCACGCAGGACAACGTCTCGCTTATCGCCCTGTTCACGAAATGGACGGGCCGGCCCCAACTCGCACGCACCCTCTACCTTGCGACCGTGTCCATGCTCGCGCTCGTCTTCCTGTTTCTCATGATCCGGGGGCGGAGCATCCCTCGGGGCATCGTCCTTGAGTCGGCGGTTCTCCTGACCCTTATCCCGATCGTTTCGCCGCTCGGTTGGGATTACACCCTGCTTTCATCCGTGCCGGCGGTCATGCTCGTTCTGAACGACTTCGACGCCTTTTCCCGGCCGGCCAGGGCCCTCCTCATCCTGGACTTAGCCGTAGTCGGCTTGTCTGCCTACGATCTCATGGGGCGGGCCCTTTACGCCAAGTTCATGGCCCTTTCTATCATCACGGTTAATTTCCTCGTCCTCGCCGCTTTTCTGGCGTGGCTTCGACTGAAGGGCCGAGCCTGAAAGAGGAAACCATAGGATAGGAGCGCCGGACATGAAAAAGGGCCCGAACACAGTCCTGATGACCTGGCTCCTGGTGCTCCTCGGCGGCCTCTTGTGGAACGCCGCCCTCTTCGCCGCCCCGCTGCTGAGGCAAGAAGCGCCCGTCGTCTCAGCGATGATCTACGCGGCCTTTTCCCCCGTCTGCCACCAGATCCCGGAACGCAGTTTCTTCTTTCGCGGATTTCCCCTGGCCGTCTGCGGCCGCTGTCTCGGAATCTATCTCGGCTTCTCGGCAGGGACGATCCTCTACCCTTTCCTCCACCGGTTCTCAAGGCCATTTCTGCCCGCAACATCGATCTTCGTTCTCGTCAGTCTGCCTATCGGCCTCGACACGGCCGGCAACTTTCTGGGCCTTTGGACCAGCCCGATCGGGCTCCGCCTCGCGGCCGGTCTGGTCTGGGGATCGGTCCTTCCCTTTTATTTGATCACAGGGCTCTACGAGGTCCTTCGGCTCTTTAGCGGGAATTTCCGCTTGAAATCGCCGGGGCAAACGAACTAGAATGGTTTGACCAAGGAGACGGACCAATGAACGACCATAAGCCCAACATGCTCGCCCCCGCGCTCATCGGGGGCGCGGTCGCCGGTGTCCTCTCGGGCATTCCCTTCCTGAACTGCTTCTGTTGTCTCTGGATCATCGGCGGGGCCGTCCTGGCCTCGTACCTGCTGGCCAAGGATTCACCCGTCTCCCTCACCTCAGGCGACGGGGCCATCGTCGGAGCGCTCGCCGGGATCTCGGCCGCCGTCGTCGATTCCCTCGTCGGCATCCCCCTCCACGGACTCAACGTGGCCGTGATGCGCCGGATGATGGAGCGTCTGTCGGAGTTCGCCGACGAGATGCCCTCCGGCTGGGAAAACTGGCTCGACCGGACGGGAGGAGGGGTTTCAATCGCCATGTTCTTCATGGGGCTCTTCATTTCCGCGGCCGTCTTTGCCGCTTTGGGGGCCTTGGGAGGGATCATCGGCACGTCCTTGTTCGGAAAAAAGAAGGCCCAAGGAGCCGAAATTGCACATTAAAACCCAGGTGATCGTCAATCCTGAATCCAATCAGGGCCGGACGCGCAAAAAGTGGACCGAGATCAAGGAGGGTCTGCGCCACTTCATCAAGGAGTTCCGGTACGATTTCACCGAGAAACCCCTCCAGGCCACGGAGATCGCCCGAGAGGCCATCAAGGGCGGGTCCGAGCTCATCATCGGCGTCGGCGGCGATGGGACGATGAACGAGATCGCCAACGGCTTCTACGAGGACAAGCGGATCATCAACCCCGAGACGAGCCTGGGGATCGTGCCCTCCGGGACGGGGTGCGATTTCACCCGGAGCTTGAACATTCCCAACGGACTGAAGAACGCCCTCAAGGTCATCACCGAGGCCCCATCCGCGAGAATCGACGTGGGCCGGGTGAGCTTCCAGGGGCCTTCGGGCCAGCCCATGGGAAGGTTCTTCCTCAACATCGCCGACTTCGGGGTCGGCGGCGAGGTCGTCAAGAAGGTCAACGACCGCCGTCTGGAACGGAAGGCATCGTCCTATGTCCGGTGCCTGATCTCGACCATGATCCAATACCGGAACAAAAGGCTGCGGATCCGGATCGACGGAAGCGAGCTGCCGGAAGAGGACTACCTGATCGGCGCCGTGGCCAACGGCCGGGTCTTCGGCAAGGGCATGAAGGTCGCCCCTCAGGCCCGGCTGGATGATGGCCTCTTCGACATCGTCCTCGTCAAGGGCATGAGGTTCCTCGAGTTCTGCCGCCACGGCTGGAAGCTCATCAACGGCAGCCATCTTTCCCACCCCAAGATTAGTCTCGTCCGCGGCAAGAGAGTGGAAGCTTTCTGTCGTCCGGATGAAACCGTGCTCCTGGAACTGGATGGAGAACAGTTGGGGACCCTGCCGGCTTCGTTCGAGGTCGTCCCTCGGAATATGCTCGTCAAAGGGTATCCGGCAGGCTAATTGGCCTTATTCAAGGCATACAACCGCGGATCGTTGGTGAAGACCGGATTTCCGCTTCTGTCGTAGAACCTGTAGATGATGGTCCGCGTCCGGATGGTGGACTTCCGGTACGAGGCTTGGATCCGACTGATGTAGTCTCTTGTTTCCGGATAGGGAGGGATGCCTTTATATTTTTTCACGGCCTCCTGGCCGGCGTTGTAGGCGGCCAAGACAAAATTCGTCTTCCCTCCATAAAGCTTGATCAGGTCCTTCAGGTACTTGGTGCCGCCTTCGATGTTCTCTTCGGGGTCGTAGAAGTTATTGACTCCGTAGGCCTTGGCCGTGGCCGGCATGAGCTGCATGAGACCCATGGCGCCCTTCATGGAGACCGCGAAGCTGTCGTAATTGGATTCCGCCCGGATGATGGCATGGATGAGGTCAGGCTCTACACCGTGTTTTTGGGCGATCTTCCGGACGACGTGGTCGTACGTCTTCCTGCCAATGTCCTGCGAGAGAGCGCAGAGAGAGAGGGCCCATCCCAGTGTTGCGACGATGGTTACGGTGATTCTTGCAGTTCTCATAAGGCCCTTTGACCTCAGTTTGCCAAAAAACGGCCTATTTGGCAATCCCCTCTAGGGGTGATTTTCCGTTCGGCCCCCGATGATCCTCTCGATGAGAGCATAGCTCTTTTCGAGGGCTGAGTCCAGCGCCTCAGGCTTCGACCCTCCCGCCTGCGCGAAATCCGGCCGACCCCCGCCTCCCCCGCCGACGATGGGAGCCAATTCCTGGATGACCACCCGGGCCTGGACCTTGGACGTCAGGTCCTTGGTCACCGAGACGACCAGATAGACCTTCCCGCCGTCCGCGGCGCCCAGGACCACAATCCCGGACCCCATTTTTTGCTTCAGCGAATCGGCGAGGTCCCTGAGCCCACCCATGTCCAGGCCTTCCACTTTTTGGGTCATGACGGGAATGCCCTTGACCGTTCGAACGACACCTTTTTCGTTCTGAAGTTTTTGGCGGGCCATCTTCTGCCGCAAGGCCTTGTTCTCCCTATGGGCGGCCTCTAAGGACTCCATCATCTTGTCAATTCTGGAAAGGACATCTTTCCGGGAGACGCCCAGGCCCTGCTCAACGCCCATCATCAGGTCCTCGAGCTCCTGGAGATAGCAGAAGGCCTCCTCCCCGGTCACAGCCTCAATCCTCCGCATGCCGGCGGCGACGCTGGATTCCGAAAGGACCTTGAACAGCCCGATCTCGCCGGTGGAACGGACGTGGATCCCCCCGCAGAGCTCCTTGCTGAAGTCCCCGACCCGGACGAGTCGAACGGTCTCTCCATATTTCTCCTCGAAGATGGCCATGGCGCCTTCCCGGATCCCTTCTTCGAGCGACGTGACCTTGGTGTCGACGTCCACGTCCTCCCTGATCTTCTCGTTGACCAGGCTCTCGACCCTTCGGACCTCCTCCCGACCCAAAGCGGCGAAATGGGTGAAATCAAACCTCAAGCGCTTGTCCGAAACGAGCGAGCCGGCCTGCTTGATATGATCGCCCAGGACCTGACGCAGGGCGGCATGGAGGAGATGGGTCGCGGTGTGGTTGTTGGAGATCGAACTCCGGCGGGCCAGGTCGGCCGCGGCGTCCACGGCGTCTCCCGCGCCCAGGGTCCCAGCCAGGGTCTTGACCCTGTGGGCGATGAGCCCCGGAGTGAGATAGTAGGTATTCCCGACGAGGCCGGAAAAACGGGCGTTCTTGATGATACCCGTGTCCCCCACCTGTCCCCCGGCTTCGGCGTAAAAGGGCGTCCGGTCAAGAACAACCTCGCCTTCCTCTCCGGGGCCGAGCGCCGGGGCCGGTCTCCCGTCCTTGAGGATGGCCAGGACCTCCGCATCCTGGACCTCGGCCGACTCGTAAGCGACGGAACGAACCTTGAGATCCTTCAAGTCCTCGGTGATCCTCTTCGCCTTCTGCTTGATCTCGCCCTTCCAGGACTGCCGGGCCCTTTCCCGCTGTTCCTCGAGCTCGCGGGCAAAACCCGCCTTATCGACCGTCATCTTCTTTTCCGCGGCCAGTTCCTGGGAGAGGTCAAGGGGAAACCCGAAGGTGTCGTAGAGCTTGAAGACTTTTTCGCCGGGGATGGTCGTCCGGCCTTCGTTCAGGGTCTCCGCGACAACCTGATCGAAGGTGCGGAGCCCGGAGGCCAGAGTTGCCGAGAACCGCTCCTCCTCGGACAGACAGACCCGGGAAATGTAGTTCATGGATGTCAGGAGTTCGGGATAGGCGTCCTTCATGACGTCCCCGACGCCGCCCGTAAGCTTGTACAGGAAGGGCTTTTCGATCCCCAAGATGTTGCCGTGCCGGTAAGCCCTGCGGATGAGACGTCTCAGAACGTATCCCCGGCCGTCGTTGGCAGGAGTCACGCCGTCCCCGATGAGAAAGGATACGGCCCGGATGTGATCGGCGATGATGCGAACCGAAATGTCCCCTTCGTCACCCGCCGGGTACTCGCGCCCAGCGACCTCGCAGATCGCCTCGATGAGCGGCATGAAGAGGTCGGTGTCGTAGTTGCTCTTTTTCCCCTGGAGGACGGCCGCCATTCGCTCCAGGCCCATCCCCGTGTCGATGGACGGCGAAGGGAGCGGTTTGAGGACTCCCCCCTCCTCCTGGTTATTTTCCATGAAGACGAGGTTCCAAAGCTCGACGAACCGATCGCTTCCCTTTTCAATGAGGGCGAACGGGTCGCCGCTCTCGATCCCGGCCCCAAGGTCGTAGTGGATCTCCGAGCAGGGGCCGCAGGGACCCGTCTCTCCCATGGACCAATAGTTGTCCTTTTTGCCGTAGCGGAAGATCCTGCCGGCCGGGACCCCGACGTCCCCCGCCCAGATCCGGAAGGCTTCCTCGTCATCCTCGAAGATGGTGGCGTAAAGCCGGTCCTTGTCGATCCGGAAGACCCCGGTCACGAGCTCCCAGGCAAAGGCGATGGCCTCTTTCTTGAAGTAATCGCCGAAAGAGAAATTGCCGAGCATCTCGAAGAAGGTGTGGTGCTTGCCGGTCCGGCCGACCGTTTCCAGGTCGTTGTGCTTCCCGCTGACGCGCATGCACTTCTGGACGGAGACAGCACGCTTGTAGCTCCGGGTCTCCAGCCCGAGGAAGATGCTTTTAAACTGGTTCATCCCGGCGTTGGTGAAAAGAATGGTCGGGTCGTCCTTGGGAAGGAGCGACGAACTCTTGACGACCCGGTGGCCCCGGTGGGAGAAGTACTCGAGAAACGTTTCCCGGATCTCGTGCGATGTCATCGGGTCTCTTCTTCCGGTCCCCCTTCCACCCGTTCGACCTTGCTCATCTGCTTTTCCATCTCTTCCATGGCGATATCCAGCGTGGATTGGATCCCCATGACCCGGAGCTTGAAGTTATCCGGGTTGGACGAGTATTTCATGCCCTGTTCGAAGGAGATGTAACCGTCCCGGTAGAGCTGGTAGATGGACTGGTCGAACGTCTGCATGCTGTACTGGGAAACGCCGGCCGCGACAGCATCCTTGATGAGGGCTGTTTTTTCTCGTTCCAAAATGCACTCGGCGATGTAGGGCGTGGAGATCATGACCTCGACGGCCGGGACGCGGCCCTGTCCGTCCATCCGCGGGATCAGGCGCATCGAGATGACCGCCTTCAGGATGCTGGCCAGCTGGAGCCGGACTTGGCGCTGGTGGTGGGGCGCGAAGACCGAAACGATGCGGTTGATGCTCTCCGGAGCATCCAGGGTGTGCAGAGTGCTGAAGACCAGGTGGCCGGTCTCAGCCGCCAGGAGGGCCGTGTCGATGGTATCGAGGTCGCGCATCTCGCCTACCAGGATGACATCGGGGTCCTCGCGAAGGCAGGCGCGCAGGCCCCTGCCGAACCCGCTGACGTCCATACCTACTTCCCTCTGGCTGATCGTGCTCTTCTTGTCCTTATGCAAGTACTCGATCGGGTCCTCGATGGTGATGATATTTTCCCGGCGGTAGGTGTTGATGTAATCCAGCATGGCGGCCAGTGTCGTCGTCTTGCCGCTCCCCGTCGTGCCTGTGACCAGGACGAGGCCGCGCTGAGAGAAGGCGATCTTCTCCAGGACCTCGGGCAGGAGGAGCTGGCGGATGGTCATGACCTCGAGCGGGATGATCCGCAGGGCGATGGCCAGCGAGCCGCGCTGGTGAAATATGCTGCCGCGGAAGCGGCCGAATCCGGGAAGGCTGTAGGCCAGGTCGATGTCCAGGTCCTCCTGGAGCATCTTTTTTTGATGATCCGTCATCAACTGATTCCCGAGGTCCTCGGTGTCCTGGATCGTGAGCCGCGGGAAACCCGTCAGGGGCGTCAGCGTCCCGTTGATGCGGATCATGGGATGGTTCCCAGCCTTCAGGTGAATGTCCGAAGCGTCCCTCTCTATCGCGATCTTCAAGAATTCGTCGATGACCATGGCCGTCTCCTTAAATAAATTTTTTTAGAGATATGTCAACCAATGGTATGTGTCCTCGCGCTCGCCGTTGACGTAGGCGAAGAACTCTTCCTGGAGCTTCCCGGTGACCGGCCCGCGCCGTCCGCTCCCGACCGTGATCTTGTCGATGGACCGGATCGGGGTCACTTCGGCTGCCGATCCCGTAAAAAAGACCTCGTCGGCCGTATAGAGCATCTCCCGCGGGACCGTCTCCTCGGCGAGCTTGATGCCCAGGTCCCGGACGATGGTCATGATCGTGTCCCTGGTGATCCCCGGAAGGACCGACGCCGAAAGAGGCGGAGTATAGACCGTCCCGTTCATGACCAGGAAGATGTTCTCCCCGCTCCCCTCGCTGACATGCCCCCGGATGTTCAGGGCGATCCCTTCGGTATAACCGTCTAGGACGGCCTCCATCTTGATGAGCTGGGAATTCATGTAATTGGCTCCGGACTTGGCCAGGGCCGGGAACGTGTTGGGGGCCATGCGCCACCAAGTCGAGACCTTGACATCGATCCCGTTCTCGAGGGCTTCCGGGCCCAGATATTTACCCCATTCCCAGACGAGAATAGCACAGTCCACCGGGTTCGGGAAAGGGTCCACGCCGAGGGTCTTGTATCCCCGGTAGACGATGGGACGGACATAGCAGGACCGGAACCCGTTGGCCATGATGGTCTCGAGGACCGCTTGGTTGAGCTCGTCCTGGCTGTAAGGAATGTCCATCCTGTAGATCTTGCAGGAGTTGTAAAGGCGCCGGGTGTGGTCCTTGAGGCGGAAGAGGGCCGTCCCCTTGGGCGTCTCGTAGGCACGCAATCCTTCGAAGAGCGAACTCCCGTAGTGCACCACATGCGAGGCGACATGGATCGTGGCATCCTTCCAGGGAACCAGTTTCCCGTTCATCCACACCATGCCGTTCTCGTTGAAAGGACTCATTCCCATCTCCTTGCCAAAACTTCAACACCTTTTAACCTCATTTTATACGAAGAAACCCGAATAAGTCAATCCAGCCTCCCGGATCAGGCTGACTCCCCGCAGTGGGGACAAATCTTCGACTTCAGGGGAAGCGGCCGGCGGCAGTTCCAGCAGAGGTCGGCCTTGCGGTTCTCCCGGGCCTTGATCCTGGTAAAGATGTCTTCGATTTCGGTGCTTTTGGTATTATGCCCCCTGTAAACGGAGAGACCGCGGATGATGTCGCCCGCGCTTTGGTATCGTTCCTCGATCTTGGCGGCTAGGCACTTCATGATGATCTCGTCGACTTCCTTGGGAACCTTGTTGTTGCGGATCCTGGGCGGTGTGATCTTCCCCTGCTGGGCCTTCTCCAGGATCTTGAAGGGGTCGGGGTCGAAGATGGGCGGCCGGCCGATGATCATCTCATAGAAGATGCAGCCGATGGAATAGATGTCCGAGGCATAGGACGCTTTTCCCATGAACTGCTCGGGGGCCATGTAGGGCGGAGAACCGATGCGCGTCGAAGCATAGGGGACGGTATGGAGCCAGGCCGAGGTCCCGAAGTCGGTGATCTTGACCGTCCCGTCTTCCGAGACCATGATGTTGGAAGGCCGGAGGTCGCGATGGATGATCTTGTTCTTGTGGGCATGGTCGATCCCGTACGAGACCTGCTTGATGAAGTCCATGGCCTGTTCGCAGTCCAGGACCTTCTCCTTCTCCAGGATCTTCTCCAATGTCCTCCCTTTGACGTACTCCATGACCATGAAGAAGATGTTCTTCTCCTTCTCGGCTGAGATCATCCGGACGATGTTAGGGTGGTTCAGGGCGGCCTGGAGCCTCGGCTCCTTGAGAAGTTTATAGAGTTCGACGGATTGCTTGTGGGGGACTTTGATGGCCACTTTGATGTCCAGCCACGTGTCCTTGGCCAGGAACACCGAGCCGAAGCCCCCGCTTCCCAGGGACCTGAGGATCTCATACTTGCCGACCTTCTGTCCTTGCAGGAACATGTCACGAATTCCTAAAGTGGGAGATCATTCCCACGACGCCCATGAAGGCCCTGGAGCTCTTCTGATCGATCTCGACGGCGTAAAACTGGTTTGAGGTCAACCTCTCTGCCCTAAACGAATTAATGGAATAGGTTTCTGACCTTAAGAACGACGTTTTTGTCCACGTCGTCGATCGTTTCCCCCCTGAGCTCGGCCAGCTTGAGGAGGAGAGACCTCTGTTCCTTCGTCAGATCCGCGGGCGTCATCACGATCACCTTCACGTAGAGGTCCCCTTTCCGGCGGCCGTCCACGTCCCTGATGCCTTTGCCCTTCAAGCGGAAGACCTCCCCGGACTGGACACCGGAGGGGACTTTGAGGACTTCGTTGCCCTCAAACGTCGGGATCTCGATCCTGGCCCCAAGGGCCGCCTGGGCAAAGGACAGGGGAACCTCGCAGGAGAGATCGTTCTTTTCCCGTTTAAAAAAAGCGTGCTTCCGGATTCGCGTGATGACATAGAGATCGCCGCGGGGCATGTCTTTTTCGCCGGCTTCCCCTTCTCCGGGGACCCTCAACCTTGTGCCGTTGTCCATCCCGGCAGGAATCTTGATCTTCAGCGAGGCCTTTTCCTTGACCATCCCGGTCCCCTGGCACTCGCCGCATGGAGAAGCAATGATCTCGCCCGCTCCCCTGCAGTGGGAGCAGGTCCTGGATAGGGTGAAGAAACCCTGCTGGTAACGGATCTGGCCCCTTCCCTGGCAAGCCGGGCAGATCGATTTTCGGCTGCCGGGGTGGAGCTTCGAGCCGTCGCAGGAAGGGCATCTCTCGTGGCGGGTGAGCTTGATCTCCTTTTCCAAACCCATCGCCGCTTCCTCGAGACTGATCTCCATCTCCAAGGCCAGGTCCCTGCCCCTTTCGGGCTGCCGACTCCGGTTCCGCTCCGCGGTCCCGAAGAAATTCCCGAAGCTGAAACCGAAGAAATTTCCCAGGATATCCTCGAATTCTTCGAACACGGACGAATCGAAGCCCGAATAGCCCTGGCTCCTCAGTCCGTCGGGCCCATATTGGTCATAAATCGCCCTCTTGTCCGGGTCGATAAGGACGCTGTAGGCCTCGGCGGCTTCCTTGAATCTCCCCTCGGCCTCCTTGTTCCCGGGGTTCCTGTCGGGATGGTGCTTGAGCGCCGCCTGCCGATAAGCCTTTTTTATCTCTTCCGGGGCTGCCCCTCGCGAAATTCCTAAAACCTCATAGTAATCCTTTCCGGCCATTTTTTCTATTTCCTTAAAGCGACCGTTTTTTCCTTTTCCATGATCTTCTCGATTTCCGCGGAAGAGAGGCCCGAAGAGGCCCTGACTTGGATCCTCTGCTGACGGCCGGAAGCGACGTCCTTCGCCGACACCTTGACGATCCCGTCCGCGTTGATCTCGAACGTGACGTCAATCTGGGGCACCCCGGCAGGAGCGGACTCGATCCCCACAAGCTCGAACGTGGCCAGGGACTTGTTCTGAGTGGCGAACTCGCTTTCCCCCTGGAGGACATGGATCCGGACCCGCCTTTGGTTATGCTCCACGGTCGTGAACGGCATGGTCTTCTTGGCGGGGATGGTCGTGTTCCGATCGATGAGTTTCTGGTAGGTTTGGTTCTCGGTCTCTATCCCCAGGGAGTAAGGCGTGACGTCCAGGAGCAGGACGAGGTCATTGATGGACCCTTTAATGATCCCCGACTGGATGGCCGCGCCCATGGCCACGATCTCATCCGGGTTGACGTGCTCGGCAGGCCTTTTGTTGAAATGCTTCGAGACCTTTTCCTTGATCAGGGGCATGCGCGTCTGACCGCCCACCAGGATGACCTCGCCGATGTCCCCGACGTTCAGCCGGCAGTCGTCGAGCGCCCTGTCGACGAGCGGGATGGTCCTATCCACAAGGTCTCCGGTCAGCTCCTCCAAAAGCCCGCGGGTTATCGACCTCCGGATATGTTTGGACCCGGACCCCTTGTTAGAGATGAACGGCAGGTTGATCTCGGTCTCCATCGTAAAGGACAGCTCTCTTTTGGCCCGTTCGCAGGCTTCCTTGACCCTCTGCAAGGCCAGCTTGTCCTCGTAGAAATCGGCCCCGCCGTCCTTCTTGAATTCCTCGACCAGCCATTCGACGATGCGGTTGTCGAAGTCCTCGCCGCCCAGGTAGGAATCTCCGTTGGTCGCGAGGACGTGGAAGACCCCGTCATTGATCTCGAGGATGGTGACGTCGAAAGTTCCGCCTCCCATATCGAAGACGGCGGCCGTGACGTTCTTCTTCGTATTCAGGCCGAAGGCCAGGCCTGCGGCCGTGGGTTCGTTAATGACGCGCAGAACGTTGAGGCCGCTGATCTGACCGGCGTCCTTGGTGGCCTGCCTCTGATGATCGTTAAAATGGGCGGGCACGGTGATCACCGCGTCGGTGACCACGTCCCCAAAAAAGGACTCGGCGCAAAGTTTGAGGTAGCTCAGGATCATGGCCGAGACCTCCTGGGGGGTCAGGACCTGCAAATCCAGGGAGATCATGACATCCCCGTTCCCGGCTTCGATCAGCCTGTAAGGCAGCCTTTTCATGGCCTCGACGATCTCAGGCGATCCATACTTCCGGCCGATGAGCCGCTTGACGGCGAAAATCGTGTTCTCGGGGTTCGTGATCGCCTGCCTCAGGGCCAAGTTGCCGATCAGGCGCTCGCCGGCGGTCGTGAACGAAACGACTGAGGGCGTCGTGGAAAACCCCTCGAGGTTGGGGATGACGACGGGGCTTTCGTCCTCAATGTGGGCAACGCAGGAATATGTGGTTCCCAGGTCGACTCCGATGACTCGGCCCATGTCCGTCAACCCTTCCTCGGCAAGAGCACCCTGACCAGAGAGGGCCGCAGCAGCCTGTTGTGGAGCATGTACCCCTTTTGGAGGACCTCGGCAACTTCCGGATCCTTGACCTGGTCGGATTCCTCCGTGGCCATGGCATGGTGGAGGTTGGGGTCGAACGCTCTGTCCTTGATCTCGATGGGCTGAACTCCCTTCTTGAGCAGGACGTTCAGGTACATTCGGTAGATCAACTCGATGCCGTCACGGAAGGGCTTCCCGTCCGCTCCCTGTTCCGCGACGCTCAGGGCTCTTTCGAAGTTGTCCAGGACCCCGAGGAGTTCCAGCAGAAGCTCGCTCAAGGCGTACTGGAGGTAATCGGCTTTTTCCCGCTCCAGCCTCTTCTTCAGGTTCTCCATCTCAGCCAGCTTGCGGAGGAACTGGTCCCGGAGTTCGTCCTTTTCTTTCTTCAGCTGTTTGATCTCAGCGTCCCGCTTCTTGAGTTTGCTCTTGATGTTCCTGCCTTCTTCGGATTCCGGCTTGTGCCCTTCTTTCACCGTCTCCCCGACGGCAGGTTCCCCGGGGATCTCTTCTTTTTTTTCAATCTTCTCGGGAGCTTCGGGCTTTTCCGTGATGTATTCGATCTCTACGCTTTTCTTTTCTTCGTCGGGTTTGCTCATATGGAAACCTCTTGATCCGGGGACGTGATGGCCCGGCTCAGCTGCTTGGCGACGTTGTCGACCAGAGGGATGATTTTTTCGTAGGGAATCCTCTTCGGACCGATGATCCCCAACGAGCCTAGGACCTGGTTGCTGTAGCCGTAGTGCGAAAGGATAAGGGAGCAGTCCTGGATATCAGGAAAGTCGACCTCGGACCCGATGAGGACCTTGACCCGGTCCAGGCTGATGAAGTCGGAAAGCAATCTGGCCAGGTTGGCCTTCTCCTCAAAGTTCTTGAAGAGCGACCCCAGCTTCGCGGCATCGAAGAGCTCAGCCTTATTCAGGAGCCTGGACGTCCCCTGGAAGAAGATCCGGCTTTCCGACTCCTCCTGGTTGATATAGGCCCTCACCAGGATGGACAGCTTGTTGATGATATCCTCGTATTTCAGCTTGTATTTTGGGAGCTCCTGAAGGAGGAAGTCCCGGATGATGAGCAGGCTCTTGCCCCGGAAGTTCATGTTGATGTATTGGGCCGCGTTGTCCAGTTCGACCTGGGTGAAAGGCGTTCTGGTCTCGACGATCTGGGTCAGGACCATTTGGAACGGCGTGACCAGGATGGCCATGACCTTGTTCTCCGAGATCTTCATGAACCGGAGGTGTCGGATATGGATCTGCGAAATCCGGGGGGAGATGACGAAACCCAGGTTGTCGGAATGCTCCGCGAGGACCCTGGAGACATGGATGAGCAGGGAGTCGAAATCCCCTTTCCTCGCCGCCGGGCCTTCGGGAACGAGCGGCGTTTCCTCCTTCGAGAAGAGCATCTCCGCCAGGAGGCTGTTGACGTAGAAACGCAGTCCCTTGTCCGTCGGAACGCGCCCCGCCGAGGTGTGGGGCTGCGACAGGTAGCCCTTTTCTTCGAGCCGGGCCATGATGTTGCGGATGGTCGCCGGAGAGCCTGAGAACGGTATTTTTTGGAAGATGAGTCCCGAGCTGACGGGTTTTCCCAGCCCGAGGTAGTTCTCCACGATAAGGTTCAGGACGCGCCTGTCCTTTTCTTTCAATATAAACGTATCCATTCTGTTTCTATAAGAATTTATAGCATGGGACCCGGAAAGTTGTCAAATAAAGCGGGTTAACGGAGATGCGGCGTCCTCTTTAAATTATTCTTATCCCGGCGTATCCGACGACCTCGCGGTAATCCCCCGTCACGTCTCCTGAGGTTTGGTAGCGGATGAGATCGGCCTTCGCGGCGCCGAGGTCCTTCGCAGCGGTCAGGGCAGCGGTGACCGGCTGAAAGCCGCACATGCTGATGTTCTCGCGGACGACCGTCCGGTAGAGGCCTTCGGCGTCGAGCGCCAGGACCCGGTCGATGGCCAGGTTGTCCTTCTTCTCCGCCGCTTCCCGGCTGATGTAATGGCTCATGTCGGTGCTGGCCACGATAAGGACATCGCTGCCGAACCCCCGGACCGCCGCCGCCACGGCCCTCCCAAGCCCGGCAAGGTCCTCATAGGAAGCTTCGGAGGAGACGCAAAGAGGGACGATGGCGATATCCTCTCTGAAAAACTGGAGGAACGGGACCTGCACTTCGAGGGAGTGCTCGTGGAGGTGGGCGCCGGCGTCCTCCTTGACAAGAGGGGCGGAGCTCATGATCGCGTCGGCAAGGTCCGTCTTGACACGTACTTCGCCGAGCGGTGTCGACCAGGAACCCGACCTCTGGATGGCGAACACGGGGGCGATCTCCCTATGAGCCGGCCCCAGGATGACGCAGGTCCGCGGGATCTCGACGGAGGAGAAGACCGCGCCCGCCACAGAGCCCGAATAGACGTAACCTGCATGGGGGGAGACGACGGCGATGGCCTTTTTTTTACGGGCCCGGGGGTCGATCAACCTCTTGATCATCCCCCTGAGCTCCGACGCTCCTCCCGGATAGAATTGCCCAGCGACGAAAGGCTTCCGTTTCATATTCGCCCTCCGCACGAACGCTTATAAGGTCGTTCGTTCTTCCTTGAACTCGACGCCGTGGTTCTTCAGCTCATCGAGGACGGGCTCATAGATCTCCGGATCGAGCGGGGTCCGGACGCCCGTCTTCCGGATCCTGCCCTCCAGGATGAAACGCGCGCCGATGGCCGCCGGCAGTCCCACCGTTCTGGACATGGAAGAATCGCCGTGAGGCATGCCGAAATCGATAAGGGTCGAGGTGATCTTCTCCTTTTTCCCGCCCGGCCATTCGGCCAGGAATTCATGCCGGAGGATGATCATGTCCCTTTCGCCCTCCGCGTATTGGAGCCGCTCGATCATGCGTCCGGCCAGGACGTCGAGAGCGGTGCTCTTTCCCGCCCGGATCGGGTCTTCATCGAGAAGTCCCAGCCAAGCCAGTCTCCCGATCACCTCGGACCCCTTTTTCAGGCCAGTGGCCCGGCCGAGCGCCTGCTCCAGGTCTTCTCCGGAAGCTCCGTGGACAAGCTCTCTCAGGAGAACGGCATAGGTCATTCCTGAAAAGTTCCTTTCCGTCTGGTCGAGGAGCCCCAGGTCCCCGATCTTTTTCATGGTCAGGCACCAGCCGGGATATCGCAGCGTGCCCCGGAGCATGGTCTTGGCCTCCGGAATACCGTAGGCTTCGGCATAAGGAACGGAGTCGCGGTTCGGGTAGGCCTCGAACTCTCCCAGTCCGGCGACCGGGAACATCTTGTAGCTTTCGAAGAGCTTCTCCGCCGGGACAAAGACGATCTTGCCGTCCTCGAGAAAGCGGGCGGAGTTCTTCCCCGCCAGAAGCACCCCCTTGGGACTCCACGAGAATTTGTAGCCGAAGGGGTTGGTGTTCGCCTCAGGCGCCGGCAGGCCCCCGCAGTAAGAAATGAAGCTGACGACCCGCCCTCCCTCGGCCTTGATGCCGTGAATGACCCGCATCGCTTCCATGTGGTCGATGCCCGGATCGAGGCCGAGCTCGTTCAGAAGAATGACGCCTTTCCTCCTGGCATCCTCATCCAGAGCTTTCATGGCGGGGCTGACGTAGGAAGCCGTGACCATGGGCTTGCCGTGGGCGATACAGATCCTGCCGAGCATCGGATGAAATGTATATGGGACCATGCTGATGGCCAGGTCGGCCCCGGCAATCCGGGCGGCCAGCGCTGCCTCGTCCTGGATGTCGAGCTTGACGGCCGTCCCGCGAGGGTGGCCACCGACGATTCTCTCGGCCCTTCCCGGTTCCACATCGGCCACTTCGACCAGGAACCCGGGCTGGTCCAGAAGGTATTTCACGAGGGGCCGGGCGACCAGCCCGGCGCCGGCGACGAAGATCTTTTTCATGGCGCGATTTCCTTTCGTCTAGGATATGAACTTGCTCATGTATTCATAGTCCGGGGTCAGCTTCCCCCGGTAAAGGATGACCGCTTTCTTGATCTCGGGCGGCAGCGCGCAGCCGCTGAACCCGCCGCGGAAGTCGGCCGCCACGATGGCCGGGACGTATTTTTTGAGGCCGCCGCTGAAATATGTCGACGATTCGAGCGGCACCTCGGCCGGAAGGTTGTAGACGGCCATGACCACGGGCCCTTTCCCTTCGAAACCTGTCAGGGCTCTGTCGGTCTCGGCATCGAAGACATAGACCGGGTTCTCGGAGTCGGTGGCCTGGACCGTGCATTCCACCGAGCCGTCGATGTCGCAGGTGATGTCGCCGATGACCCGCAGGCGGGGGGCGCTTTCCCCCCCGTAAAATTTCCTGAGGAACGGTTTGGTGATGAACTTTGGGAACTTCGGCGTCCAATAAATACCGACAATAAGAACGGTCAGGTATTGGAGATGGCCCTCCATCACGGGAGTATAGTTCTGCGTATTGACGTAATAATCTTGGAGATCGAACGCCCTCCCGGAATCGATGGGCTTGACGATGTCCTCTTCCTTGAAGACGACCTTGTAGACCCCCCTCGCCGCAGGTCTCCCGTTCGTGAACAGCCCCGGCAGGTTCCGGGGAGAAACCTCCTCGGACGGAAGGAGGTCAAACATCTCCTGCGCCCCCTGGGAGACGTGCCCGTAACCCATGAAGCCGCAGACGAAGGGGGTCACTTGGGGCGGGAGCCCTTTTTTTTGGATGAGCCTCCCGACCTCGGCGACATCCTCCTTGGCTTCGACGAGGCTCGAATAGTTTACGGCTTTCTCGAGGCGCAGGAAAGGGCTCTCGATCCCTTCCAGTTTCAGCCGTCGGCCCAAGGCCCAGAGCGTATCGATCATGCCCGCCTGGCCGGCGTATCCGCCGAAGAACAGGATCCGCTGCCCTTTTTCGTTCACGATCTTTTCATAGTCGATAATCGAACAGCCGAGCTCCATCATCCTCTTGAACATGGGCATATTATGCGGTTGCCCCTTGGCCGTATGGGAGAAAAAGGTGTAGACCTTGTCCTTTGCGAGCGTTTCGATCGGGATCTCCTTTATGGCAAAAATGAACGGACAGGGAGAGATGTCCTCCTGGACGCGGACTCCTTCCATAAGGTAATCGCCGTCCGGAAAAACCCTGATGTCCGACGGCTGGATGTAGATCTCGAGGGAGTGGCTCCGGATAAGCTCCCGGACGTGGGCAGGGATCAAGGGGACCCTCCGTTCCCACTTGTTGATGTCCTCCCTCCGGATACCGATTCTCTTTTGTAACATTTTGAACCCCTTGTTAATCATGGATTGAGCACATGCTTATTGTGGCACAAAGTGCGGCTAAGAATCAACACGCAAAAGGGGGCCGCTCGACCAAAAAAATTGCCGATAGGACGTAAATCGGAATTCCGGGTATCACCAGAAGTCAGGGTCATCGCTTGAGAAGAAAGAATTCTATCGGCAATTTTGGAGGGCGATCGAATATTTATTTGACGGGGATGCCGGGGATTGGCCATAATAAGGGCTTATGATCAGGTTCTTCAACACGATGAACGGCCGGGTGGAGCCGTTCGAACCTCTTTCCCCCGGGGTCGTCAAGCTCTACACTTGCGGTCCCACGGTCTACGACTACCCGCACATCGGGAACTACCGGGCCTACATCTTCGAGGATCTGCTTAAGCGGTTCCTCCTTTTCATGGGCCTCAGGACCACCCACGTCATGAATATCACCGATGTCGACGACAAAACGATCCGCGGGGCCAGCCTCCAGGGGGTCGCCCTCGCCGAGTACACACGAAAATACCAGGACGCTTTCTTCGAGGACATCCGGACGCTCAGGATCCTGCCCGCAGACGTCTACCCCAGGGCCACGGAGCATATCCCCGAGATGGTGGCGATCATCCAAGGCCTGCTGGAAAAGGGATATGCCTACCGCAAGGAAGGTTCCATCTACTTCAGCATCGCCAAGTTCCCCGCCTACGGGAGGCTCTCCAAGATCCGTCTGGACGAACTCAAGCCGGGGCAGCGGGTGGAGGCCGACGAGTATGAGAAGGAGAACGTCCACGACTTCGCCCTCTGGAAAAAGCCAAAGAAAGGTGAGCCTTTCTGGGAGACCGAGGTCGGCCCGGGCCGGCCGGGCTGGCACATCGAATGCTCGGCCATGAGCTCGAAGTACCTCGGGGAGACGTTCGACATCCACTGCGGTGGGGTGGACAATATCTTCCCCCACCACGAGAACGAGATCGCCCAATCCGAGGCGTTCACGGGCAAGCCATTCGTCAGGACATGGATGCACTGTCACCATCTCGTTGTCGACGGCGAGAAGATGTCCAAGTCCAAGGGCAACCAGTTCACCCCGAGGGATCTTGTGAGCAAAGGCGCCGACCCCATAGATCTGAGGTTCCTCCTCCTCTCGACCCATTACCGGAAGATGCTCAACTTCACCTCCGACGCCCTGGCCCAGGCCAAAGCCTCCCGCAGGCGTGTGCTGGACTTCCTCTTTGAGCTGGAGCACGGGGACTTCGGGCCGGAAGGGCCGGACTCGGTCGTCTCGGACCTCATCGGGAAAGCCCGGCAGGGGTTCGTCGAAGGCCTCGCCGACGACCTGAACATTTCGAACTCGCTCTCCGCTTTGTTCGAGTTCGTGAGGGAGGTCAATACCCTCATCGCCTCAGAAAAGCTCGGCGCCGGTGACGCGGAAGCGTCCGCGGCGCTTCTCCGTGAGGTGGACGGTGTCCTGGCCGTCCTCCCCCCGAAGAAACTCAAAGAGGACGCCCTCCCGCCGGAGCTTGCCTCAAAGATCGAAGCCCGCCAGAAGGCCAGACAAGAGAAGAACTTCAAGCTGGCCGACCGGATCAGGCGGGAACTCATCGAGGAAGGGATCATCCTGGAGGACACCAAGGATGGCCTCCGGTGGAAGAGGACGAAACAGTCCGGCCGGGCGAACGGATGACGGAAGACGAATATTCGGGCCACGTCCTGGGCAAGAAGGGCGAGGAGATCGCCGTCGATTATTTAAAAAAAAAGAAATTCAGGATCGTCGAGCGCGGCTACAGACTCTTTCGCGGCGAGCTCGACATCATCGCCTATGACAAGGCGACGCTCGTGTTCGTCGAGGTCAAGACGCGGACGGGAACGGAGTTCGGGCTTCCCGAGGAGGCCGTGACCCCCGCCAAGCAAAATCAGATCAAGAGAATCGCCCAGGGGTACCTCATGGAGCGGGGACTCGGCGATCCCGACTGCCGGTTCGACGTCCTGTCGATCTTGATCCATGGTGATGACGGCCCGGTCATCACCCATTTCGAGGACGCTTTTTAGGATCTCATATCATCTTGGCCGATTACAAACAGGTCCTGGATGACATGAAGTGGACCCGGTCAAAATGAGAAGGCGATCCCGACGTTAAGGCTTCGTCCAGGTTCGAGCATGGCCTCGGAGTCGGGCCTGGCGAAATAGGCGTTATCCAACAGGTTGGACACGAGGATATAGAAGCTCAGCGACGGATTCAGCATATAGTTGGCCTTGACGTTAACGAGCTCCGATCCGGGAACAGCGACCTCGGCCGGGCCAGGGTCGTTCTTCTTGAGCTGGAACGTGCCGTTGATTTCGGCCGAGAAACGCCCCAGCCAGACCCTTGTCCCCGCGTAGACATGGAACGACGGGACATCGTTCAGCGGCGCCTTGGTTATGACGCTCCTGCCCTTGATCGAAAAGAGGTTGCCGAAGACCTTCCATCCCGGAACCGGGAAATATTCGACTTCGAACTCAAGCCCCCGGATCCGGCCCTTGTCGATGTTGCCGTAGGTATAAATTCCCGGGGACCTCGTGGTCCTCTCGATCATGTCGTCGATCGTATAGGAGAAGGCGTAAAGTCCGGCAAAGAGCCGGCGGCCGGTATATCTCACTCCTCCATCCAGGTTCAGGGCCGTCTCGGGCCTCAAACCCGGCTGGGCGATGATGAAGCCGCGGCCGCTGATCCCGGTGTAGAAACGCTCGTTCAGGCTGGGCACGCGGTACGACCGGGACAGGTTGGCGAAGGCGACGAAGCGTTCCGCCAGCCTGAAAGAAGCGGCCATGAACCCGGTCAACTTGTCGTTATCCGTCCTGGCGAGCTTCCCATCCCCGGGCGCCGCCAGCATGACAAGATGGTCCGAGCGGACGCCGCCGAGCAGGTCAAAGTTCTTAATCCCGGAATAATCTCCGGAAATGAAGACGCCGACGTCCGTCCTCTTCCCCCTGGTATACGGAAGTTCCTCGCCGACCTTGGTGATGCTGCCGTTCGGACCATAGCTCGTATCCACGTTCCGGGCCCCGGCGCCCGCCTGACCAAACAGGTCGGCGCCCCCCTCCAGCCTGAAGAATTCCCCGATCTTCTTTCCATAGGAGAGCTGAAATCCGTACTCCGTGCTCCGGGTCTTGCTGGTGGAACTTTTTGTCTTATAGCCATCGATGCTGTCCGTCCGGGTTTCCAGGGAATTCGGATCGGCGTACGCCTGGAACGACAACTGCCCGCCCGCGACCTCCTTTTCGACCCAACGCAGCTGGAAGAGGTTCTGGTCCTCCTCCGGGTACCAGGTCGGCTTGGTCAGACTGTTCCGGTTGGGTTTTCCGATGTCCTTGCCGCGCGCGCCCAGAAAGGCCGCCGTGACCTCTCTCTTATCCGTGCGGTGGACGATCTTGCCGAGCAGGCTGCCTTGGGTGTATTGGGACTGCAGGACCTTTCCCGAAGGCGACGAATAATTCCCCGCGTCCAGTCCCTGGAAGGACAGGTAGAATCCCGTAGATCCCTTGGTCCCCCGCAAAGAGAGGCCCGCGCCCTTCTCATCATTGACCGTTCCATACCGTGTCAAGAGGCGTCCGCGGAGGCCTTCCTGGGAGTCAGGGCCTTTGGTCAGAATATGAATGACCCCTCCGATCGCGTCCGATCCATAGAGCACGGAGGCAGGGCTTCTTAGGACCTCGATCCGGTCGATGTCCTCGGGGTTGATGAACGAGGCGTTCGGCCCCGTCCGACGCTCGCTCGACAGCCGGGCGTTGTCGACGAGGTAGAGGACACGGCGTCTGGCCAGCCCGCGGACCGACGGAACGAGTGAGAATCCACCCGAGCCCAGGGCCGAAACCCCGGGCGTCGAGGCTAGCCCGTCCGTTATGTTCGGCGCCATCTCTTCCGTCAACGCCGCGTTCCCGATCACGGTCTCCGCCGCGGGGACGCTCGCCGAGGCCTCCGGATAGCGCAGGGCCGTGACCACGATCTCTTCGTTTTGGCTGATCAAGGGGAGCAGGGTGAGCGTCACGCCGCGGGCGGCCGTTTTCTTTGTGAAGGCGAAGACCTGCTCGTAATAATCGGGGTGGACGACCTCAAGCCGGACGCGGTCCTCGTCGGGTACATCCAGGGTGAACGCTCCCCCGCTGTCCGAGATGGCTCGCGCGCCGCTCGACCTATGGAGGACGACGGCCCCCTCAATGGGCTTCCCACCAGGGGTGGCGACGGTCCCGCGGACCTCGAAGGCCGGCGCCGCGATCGAAAGAGAGAATAGAAGTATCGGAATGAAGGCTGTTCTTTTCATCGGGGAAATTCTAATTGACGGGGATGCTGGTGTCAACCGGTCCGATGCCCAACGCCCGGCGTTTTCCTTGGGACCGGTTCCTGGTCTTGTTTCCTGACGGGGCCGGGCCTAAGCCTTCGCACGACGGCAGGGTCCGCGGACACATTCATCAGGTCGACGACCCTCTCATGAAGGAGCGGGTGGACAACGTTGGGTGCGATCTCCCGAAGCGGGACGAGGACGAAGTTCCTCATGGCCATCCTGGGATGCGGGATCATCAGCCGGCGGGTCTGGATGACCGTCTTTCCCGCCAGCAGGATGTCGATGTCGATCGTCCGGGGTCCCTTGTCGACGGTCGGGACGCGCTTCATCTTCTGCTCGATGGCCTTGACCAGGTTCAGGAGGGCCAAAGGGTTATATTCCGCGTCGACCTCCAGAACCTGGTTGTAGAACCATGGTTGGTCGGGGACATCCACCGCCTGGGTCCGGTAGATGGAGGAGGCGCGGAGGACCTCCACGCCCTTTTCTTCAAGCAGGGAACAGGCCAAGGCCAAGTTCTTTTTACGGTTGCCCAGGTTGGCGCCCAGAGACAGAAAGTATCTCATCTTTTCTCACGATCAGAGGATATCAATATTAACACCATTTTCATGGTATTCAATGCCGTGATAGGTCCCCGATTTTCCATTTGATTTTCCAGGGCCGTTTCATTAGTATGAGAACTTCTCGATCGGAGGTTCGCATGAGCAAGCTCATCTACATGGACAACGGGGCCACATCCTTTCCCAAGCCCCCGGAAGTCTACGACTTCATGGACCATTTTTACAGGAACTTCGGCGTCAATCCCGGCCGTTCCGGCTACGACCTCTGCGTCGAGACGGGCGAACTCGTCGAGAACACGCGGAAGATGCTGACCCGGTTCTTCAACGGCGCCGACCCGAACCGCCTGTGCTTCGGCTACAATTCCACCGACGCCCTGAACCTGATCATCTTCGGGATGCTCAAGCCCGGCGATCACGCCGTGACCACGACGCTCGAACACAACTCCGTTCTCCGGCCGCTCTATCATCTCTTCCAGGCCGGCGTCGAGGTCGATTATGTTCCCTTCGATAAGGCCGGGTTCGTCGATCCCGATGATTTTCCCAAACGGTTCAAAAAGAACACGAGGCTCGTCATCGTCAACCACGCTTCCAACGTGATCGGCACGGTGCAGCCCATCAAAGAGATCGGAAGGCGCTGCCGGGAGCGCGGCATCCCGTTCGCGATCGACGCCTCGCAGTCAGCCGGAAAAATCCCGGTCGACATCGAAGACGCCTTTGTCGACGTCGTCGCCTTCACGGGCCACAAATCGCTCCTCGGACCAACCGGCATCGGAGGTCTTTACGTCCGGGAAGGGATCGAAATCCGTCTGACGCGGGCCGGGGGGACCGGGGTCCGCTCCGCCGTGCGGACGCACCTCGAGGAGTATCCCTACAGGCTCGAGTACGGGACGCTGAACGTTCTCGGCGTCGCCGGCCTCAACGCCGGAGTCAAGTGGATCCTGGGCAAAAGCATCAAGTCCATCCATCAGCATGAAATGAAGCTCGCGACGAAGCTTAGGGACGGGCTGAAGGGGATCGACGGCGTCACGATGTATTGTCAAGACGACCTCGCGGACCATATCGGCGTTCTGCCCTTCAACGTGGCCGGCATGGAAGCGATGAACGTCGGGACCATCCTGGACGTGGACCACAATATCGCCTGTCGGACCGGGCTCCACTGCGCTCCCCTCGTCCACGAAGGGCTCGGGACGGACAAGGTCCACGGAGCAGTCAGGTTCGGGATCGGTCCGTTCAACACGGAAGAGCACATCGACGCCGCGATCGGTGGGATCAAAGAGATCGCCGAGATAGCGGCCAATCGCAACAAGGTACCCTAAATTGCCGATAAGATTCTTTCTTCTCAAGCGATGACGCCGACTTCT
>Ga0315281_10001663_pt1 | contig 32988 bp, 29 predicted proteins | sample YL17G07_0_MG_FD_204540 | JGI IMG/M metagenome (GOLD analysis project Ga0315281, IMG submission 204540) | Sediment microbial communities from Yellowstone Lake, YNP, Wyoming, USA - YL17G07_0 | ecosystem: Environmental > Aquatic > Freshwater > Lake > Sediment | place: USA: Wyoming | collected...
CGTCGCCGCCCTCCGCGCCAAGCCCCTTCCCATGGACCTCGAACCCGCCTTCCTCTTCGCCGCCAAACCCCGCGAAAAAAAGCGTCCCGGCGGCAAGAAAACCTAACGACATGAATTTAAGCCGGCGCTTTCAACATGGCGGTCATCCTGAGGGCCGCGTTCTTTGCGGCCCGAAGGATCTCAACCGCTCCACACCACAAACTCATCCAGCGCACCCAGGAGCAGCCTCATGATCGGCGAAGACATCCTCTATCTCAGCATCCAGGAACTCGGCAACCTGTTCCAGTCCAGAAAACTTTCCCCCGTCGAACTCACCGAAGCCACTCTCGCCCGCCTCGAACATCTCGGCCCTAAACTCGGCGCCGTGGCCACGCTCACCCGCGAACGCGCCCTCGAAGAAGCCCGCTCCGCCGAACGCGAAATCGCCGCCGGAAAATCCCGCGGCCCGCTTCACGGCATTCCCTACGGCGCGAAAGACCTGCTCGCCACCCGCGGCATTCCCACCACCTGGGGCGCTCCTCCCTTCAAAAACCAGCTCTTCGACTACGACGCCACCATCGTTCGCAAACTGCGCGACGCCGGCGCCATCCTCGTCGCCAAGCTCTCCATGATCGAACTCGCCGGAGGCGGCGGCTACAACAGCGGCCACGCCTCCCTGCAAGGCGCTTCCCGCTGCCCCTTCAATCTCGACCACTGGGCCGGCGGCAGCTCCAGCGGGCCCGGAGCCGCCGTTCCTTCCGCGCTGGTCACCTTCGCCATCGGCTCGGAAACTTTCGGCTCCATCATCACTCCCGCCGCCTTCTCCGGCGCGACCGGCCTGCGTCCCACCTACGGCCGCGTCAGCCGCCACGGCGCCATGTCCCTCTCCTGGACCATGGACAAGCTCGGCCCCCTCTGCCGCAGCGCCATCGACTGCGGCCTGGTCCTCAACGCCATCGCCGGCGAAGACCCCCGCGACGCCACCTCCCGCAAAGATCCCTACTACTGGTGGCCGCCCAATGACGAGATGCAGGCCCGCTCGCTCGCCGGCAAGCGCCTGGGCATCCTGCGCCCGGATTTTCTCGCCGACGGCGACCCCGAAGTCGCCGCGGCCTTCGACGAAGCCGTCCGCGTTCTCCGCTCGCTCGGCGCGCGCGTCGAAGAAACCGATCTGCCGGACTTTCCCTACAACGCTGTAGCCACGCTGCTCTACACCGGCGAAGCCGCGGCCATCTTCCGCCCCTTCATCGAAAGCCCGCGCCTCGATGAACTGGTGGACGAAACCCAGCGCGCCGGCCTGCGCAGCGCCCTCGACCTCAAAGCCTCCGACTATCTCGACGCCTTCCGCCTGCGCACGCAAATCGCCGCCGCCATGGGCGAACTCTTCAACTCCTACGACGCCCTCGTCGCTCCCAGCCGCACCAGACCCGCGCCGCGCCTCGACCAGAACTTCGACGCCGCCGCGCGCCAGCGCGAGAAAGAAGGCCAGCCGGAGGAAACGCGCAAGCCCGCTCCCAAAACCCAGCTCATCGCCGCCTCCAACATCGCCGGCCTCCCCGCGCTCTCCGTTCCCTGCGGCTACACGAAAGAAAAAAACCTCCCCATCGGCATCCAATTCGTCGCCGACGCCTTGCGCGAAGACGTGTGCATCGAATGCGCCCACGCCTTCCAACTGGCCACCGACTGGCACAAGCGCCGCCCGGCGCTGGGATAAACGAGCCGATGATGCGATGATGCATGGTTCGCGGCGGATTTTTTTAGCAAATTGAATACAGGAGGACGCCATGGATCTGGGCCTGAAGGGGAAATGCGCCATCATCGTCGGCGGCAGCAAAGGACTGGGCAAAGCCACCGCCCTGCAACTCGCCGAAGAAGGAGCGCACGTGGCCGTCTGCGCCCGCGGCGAAGCCGCCCTGCGCGCGACCGAAGCGGAACTCCGCCAGAAAGGCGTCAAAGCCTTCGCGCAGGCCTGCGACGTGGGCAAGCCCGCCGAACTGCAATCCTTCCTCGAAGCCGCCCGCGCCGCTCTCGGCGGCGTGGACATCCTCTTCAACAACGCCAGCGCCTTTTCCTTCCCCGACGACGACGCCGGCTGGGCCGCCAGCATCAACGTGGACCTGCTGGCCGCCGTGCGCGCCAGCCGCACCGTCATCCCCTGGATGACCGAGCGCGGCGGCGGCGCCATCGTGCACATGTCCTCGATCGCCGGACGCGAAGCGGGTTTCCCTCCCTCCTACGCCGCCGTAAAAGCCGCGCTCATCAGTCATGCCAAGACGCTGGCCGTCTCCCTCGCTCCCCAGCGCATCCGCGTTAACGTCGTGGCTCCCGGCGCCATCGAATGGGACGGCGGCCTGTGGGCCAAAGCCAAGCGCGAAAATCGCCCCTTCTACGACATGGCCGTCGGCCGCATCCCCGCAGGCCGCATGGGCACCGCCGAGGAAGTCGCCAACGTGATCACTTTCCTGGTCTCCCCGCGCGCCTCCTGGATCGCCGGCGCCTGCGTCCCCGTGGACGGCGCGGAGTACAAGGGCAATCTCTAACAACCTGCTAAAAAAGAAAATCCGTCATTCTGAGTCCCGGTGCTTTTTGCCGGGACGAAGAATCTCAACTTCCTGCGCTGCGGACACTTCCCGTTGAGCTGCTTCGGCGAACCGCTGAGGTACGCCGAAGCATGACACCCGCAATGGAGTTTTTCCGAAGTCTATTAGAGAACCTAGTGTCTTGATTTCTTTTTCTTCTTCCCGTTTTCGTCACAATCCTGTTGCACTCTGCCGCATCTCCTCTTACCATAGCCGCGTTTATCGGGCTTGGCTGGCTTCCCGCGAACGTTCAAACACCAAATTTGTTCTACAAGGAGGGCCTGTGAAAAAGTTCGCAACCCTGCTCTACGGCGTGCTCTGCTATTTCATTTTCTTCGGCACGTTTCTCTGCTCCATCTGGTTTGTATGGACGCTGGACAAGCCGCAACCCGCCGCAGCCTGGCCGCGCGGCATCCTGATCAACACCGCGCTCCTGTCGCTGTTTGCCGTTCAGCATAGCGTCATGGCCCGCCAGTGGTTCAAGCGCGCCTGGACCCGCCTGATTCCCCCCGCCATCGAGCGCAGCACCTACGTCCTGCTCTCCAGCGCCGCCCTGCTCCTGATCTTCCGCTATTGGCAACCCATGACCGGCCCCATCTGGAACGTGGAAAATGAAATCGGACGGCTCCTCCTGCTGGGCCTCTTCGCCCTGGGCTGGCTCACCGTGCTGGTCTCCACTTTCCTGATCGACCATTTCGATCTCTTCGGCCTGAGGCAGGTGTGGTCCTATTTCCGCGGCACGCAATATCAACCGCCGGCCATGGGCACACCGGCTCTCTACAAGTTGGTACGCCACCCCATCTACACCGGGTTCATCATCGCCTTCTGGAGCGCCTCGCGCATGACCCTCGGTCATCTCTATTTCGCCGCCGTTTGCACGGCCTACATCCTCGTGGCCATCCAACTCGAGGAGCAAGACCTGATTGCCTTCCACGGCGACGCCTACCGCGCCTACCAGGGCAGCGTCTCCATGCTCACCCCGTGGCCCCGCTCCAAGAAAGCCGCCACTCCTGCTCCCGGAAAATAAAACCCCGCACGCCGGAGACCCTCGCGGTTTTCGGCGCGCATTTTTCTCCAACTGCAACTCAATCGCTTCTTTCCTCCCCCGTGCGTTTAGTCACAGACACCGCGCACCGTCGTGCTATTCTGAAAAGGTGTTGTTGCGTTTTCTTTCTCGGAAAAAGCCTGCCACGGATTCCCCCGCCGTCCCCATCCGCAAGGTGCACCTCTGGCTGATCAAGCCCTCGCAATATGACGACGACGGCTACGTCGTGCGCCACTGGCGCGGCGTCCTCCCCAGCAACACCCTCGCCTGCCTCGCCGGTCTCACCGAGGAACTCATCGCCCAAAAGCGCCTCGGCGAATCGGTCAAAGTAAATATCCACGTCCTCGACGAAACCGTGGACAAAATCCCCCTCCGCCGCATCTGCCGCTCCCAGCGCAACCCCCGCGTCAAAACCATCGTCTGCCTCGCCGGAGTGCAAACCAATCAATTCCCCCGCGCCGCCGATCTCGCTTTCGAATTCCGCCGCGCCGGCCTCACCGTGCTCATCGGCGGCTTCCACGTCAGCGGCTATCTCGCCCTCCTCCCCGCCATTCCCCCGGACATCCAATCCCTGCTCGACGCCGGCGTCACCATCGTGAAAGGCGAAGTCGAGGAAACCTGGGGCGATCTCCTCCTTGCCGCCATCCACGGCCGCCTGCAGCCGCTCTACGATTTCCTGAACGCCAAGCCCGACCTCTACACCAAGCCCATTCCCGTCGTGCGCAAAAAATATCTGCGCAAATTCGTGGCCCCCAATTTCGGCACCCTCGATTGCGGCCGCGGCTGCCCCTTCGATTGCAGCTTCTGCACCATCATCAACGTGCAGGGGCGCAAGATGCGCTTCCGCTCCGCCGAACACATCGCCGCCGCCGTGCGCCACAACTTCCGCGCGCACAAGGTCAGCTTCTATTTCTTCACCGACGACAATTTCGCCCGCAACAAAAACTGGGAAGCCATCTTCGACGCCCTCATCCAAATCCGCGAGCAGGAAAACATCCCCGTCGAATTCATGATGCAGGTGGACGTGCTCTCCTGGAAAATCCGCAACTTCGTCGAAAAAGCCCGCCGCGCCGGCTGCATCAACGTTTTCATCGGCATGGAAAGCGTCAACCCCGCCAATCTCGCCGCCGCCGGAAAAACGCAGAACCGCGTCGAGGAGTTTTCCTCGCTCATCGAAGCCTACCGCTCCTCCAACATCTCCTCCCACGTCGGCTACATCATCGGCTTCCCGCACGACACCGCCGACTCCGTCCGCCGCGACGTGCAGTTCCTCATGCGCGAAGTCCGCCCCGACCACGCCTCCTTCTTCATGCTCATGCCCCTCCCCGGCTCCATGGACCACCTGCACATGTCCCGAGCGGGCGACTGGATGGACCCCGACTTCAACCGCTACGATTCCCATCACGAAGTCATGCATCACCCGCTGATGAAGGACGGCGAATGGCGCCGCGCCTACTTCGAAGCCTGGAACACTTTCTACAGCTTCGACTACATGAAGGAACTCCTGCAGCGCGGCCCCCGCGCCAATTACTGGAACAATTTTCTGCGCTTCCTCTGGTACAAAAATTCCATCCAGAACGAACAGCGCCATCCCATGATGTGCGGTTTCATCCGCCTCAAGGGCCGTAAAAATCTCCGCCCCGGCCTCCCTGTTCTTTCCCGCTGGAACTATTTCCGTCTGCGCACAAAAGAGATCCGCGAGCATCTCCGCGGCATGCTTCGCGTCCTCGCCGAAATGGAAGAGCTGTGGCTGCAAACCCGCCATCCCTCCGCCGCCGAGCAGCGCGTCGTCGAGGAACTCTCCAAAATCCGCGCCGCTTATGGCCGCATGCGCCTCGCCGACTGGCAGTCCGCCTACAAGCGCGCTAAAACGCATTTCCCTTCCCTGCGCGTGCCCTCCAAGCTGCAACTCTTCCGCGCCCGCTGCAGCCCCCTGCTCGCCCCCGCCTCCGTCTTCACCCGCGCCGACCTGGCCGCCTTCTGGCAAACCGTCCGCGAACGCTGCACCGCCCGCCGCTGGTTCCGCATCCCCGTCTTCCGCCTGCCCTTCCAGCTCCTCCGCGACGCCCAACTTCTGCTCCTCTTCCTCTTCCACATGGCCCGCGCCCGCTGACCCGCGAAGTCCTCTGGACATCCCGCCCCCAAGCCTTTAGCCTGTCTAACCGTACCCCTTGTTTTCAGCCATCCCGCCAAGGAGAATTCCCATGCCGAAAAATCTAAAACATTTCCTGCTCGCCGCCGCGGTATTCGCTCTCCTCTCCGCTCTTCCCGCCCCCGCGCAGGAAAAGCAGTCCGGCCCCTATCGCTCCCTGGTCATCAAAAACGTCACCGTCATTGACGGCTCCGGCGCTCCCGCCTACGGCCCCGTGGACATCGTCATCAAAGGCAATCGCATCGACAGCATCCAGCACGCCGACGCCATCTCCCGCGCCGAAGCCAAAGCCGATCGCGCCGAAGCCCCGCCGGAAAATTCCCCCGATCGCGTCATCGACGGCCGCGGCATGTACGTCATGCCCGGCATCATCGACGTCCATACGCACATCAATTTCGAAAAGGACCTCCCCGCCGAATACATCTATAAACTCCTGCTGGGCCACGGCATCACCACCGTGCGCACGTTCAACCTCGGCCATCTCGATCCCCCGGCCATGGCCGAAGAAAGAAAGCGCCTCCTCGCCGAACACGTCGTCGCTCCCCGGCTCTATCTCTACCCCTACTGGCGCGACACCGACCCCGCTTTCTCCACTCCGCAGGGCGCGCGAGAGATCGTCGACCGCTGGCACGCTCTGGGCATGGACGGCGTAAAAATCTTCGGCAAGCCCGGCCTCTGGCCCGACGTCTTCGCCGCCATCTCCTCCGAGGCCCGCAAAAACGGCATGGGCCTCGCCGTGCACATCGCCCAGGACGGCGTCTACCCCATGAACGCCGTGCGCATCGCCGCCGAAGGCGCTTCCACCATCGAGCACTACTACGGCTACCCGGAGTCCTCCTACACCAGCCGCACCATCCAGGATCTTCCTCCCGGCTACAACTATTCCAACGAAGCCGACCGCTTCCTCGAAACCGGCCGCTCCTGGCTGCAGGCCGACCTCAATCGCCTGCACGGCGAAGTCATCGACTCCCTGCTCGATTCCAGCCGCAAATCCGGCTTCATCATGGTCCCCACCTTCAACATCTATGAAGCCAATCGCGACGTCACCCGCCTTGCGAATCTTCCCTGGCATTCCACCTACACCCTGCCCGTCGTCATGGACTCTTTTCTTCCCAGCCCCTCGCACCACGCCTCTTACTTCTTTGAATGGACCTCCGCCAAGGAAGCCGACTGGGCCCGCGCTTACCGCCGCTGGCTCGATTTCGTCAACGATTACAAGAACAGCGGCGGCACCGTGGCCGTCGGTTCCGATTCCGGCTACCTCTTCGAAATCTGGGGCTTCGGCACCATCCGCGAACTGGAAATGCTCGAAGAGTGCGGATTCTCTCCGCTCGAAACCATTCACGCCGCCACGGAAAATGGCGCCCGCGTCGTCAAAAATCCCGAACTCGGCCTCATCCGCCAGGGCTATCTCGCCGACCTGCTTCTTCTTTCGGACAACCCTCTCGCCGATCTCAAGATCCTCTACGGCAGCGGCGTCACCCGCGTCGGCGCGGACCGCAAAGCCGTGCAGCAATTCCCCCTGAAATACACCATCCGCGACGGCGTCGTCTACGACTCCCAGGCCCTCCTGAAGGACGTCCGCGAAATCGTGGCCAAAGCCAAACAGGCGCAACCCACTAAAAAATAATTCCACTCATTCCTGTGCGTTTGGCACGGCCAGGAGGTTCCCGCGGGAACCTCCTTCTTTTTCTCCCCACTGCTGATACGATATTCGCAAATGCGCCCGAGTCCTTTAGCGGCACGGCTTGCCACGGCGCTCCAGCGCCAGTTCCGCATTCGCGCGGGCGAACGCATCGCCGTGGCCGTCTCCGGCGGCGCGGACTCCGTGGCCCTCCTGCTGCTCCTCCTCGAACTCCGCGAAAAACTCGGCTTCGTTCTCGTCGTCGCCCACTTCAATCACCAACTGCGCGGCCGTTTCTCCGATGCCGACGAAAAATTCGTGGCCCAGCTGGCCTCCCGTCATGCCCTGGAATTTCATTCGGCCTCCGCCAACGTGGCAGGCAAAGCAAAAAAAGAACGCGCCAATCTCGAAGACGCCGCCCGCCGCGCCCGCTACTCCTTTTTTCAATCCCTCGTCGACGCCGGCCGCTGCTCGCGCATTGCCGTGGCCCACACCGCCGACGACCAGGCCGAAACCGTCCTCGCTCACATCCTCCGCGGCACCGGCCTCCCCGGCCTCGGCGGCATTCATCCCGCCGTAGGAAAGGTCTTCCGCCCGCTGCTGGCCGTGCGCCGCCAGGAGCTGCGCGCCTATCTCAAACAGCGCAAGCAGCCCTGGCGCGAAGACGCCACCAACCTGGACCTCACTCGCATGCGCGCCCGCATCCGCGCCCGCCTGCTCCCGCTCATCGAAAAAACCTTTCAGCCCGCCGCGGCCCGCCATCTCTCCGCCCTCGCCTCTCAGGCCCGCGAAGACGAGGCCCTCCTCGCCGCTCTAGCGGAAGAACGCGTCGCCGCCCTCGCGAAAAAAGATCCCTCCGGCCTGCGTATCCCCGCCTCCGATCTGCTTCTCCCCTGGGGCAGCCGCTTCCAGCCCGCACCGGCCATCAGCAAACGCATCCTCAAGCGCCTGATCGAAAGCGTAAAAATCCATCCCGGCCAGCTCACCGCCCATCACCTCGACGCCGCCCTCGATTTCGCCGGTCCCGGCCACGCCGGCAAAACCCTGCAACTCCCCGGCGAAATCGAAATCCGCCGCGACATCGACGGCCTGCTCATTCGCCCGCGTCCCTCCGGCCGCAAAACCGCCGGTGCGGATGCGCCGCCGCCGGCCACTTTTTCCTGCCCTCTGCGCCTGGACGAAAAGGGCGCGACACTCCGCGTCCCCCAAATCCAGTGCGCATTCCGCTTCATGGTGATTGACTGGCCCGCGAAGAGGCGAGAAACTAGTAGGGATGGTGCGGTCGTGCTCGATCTGGGCCGCCTGGAGGGACCGCTGCTTCTGCGCAACTGCGGCCCGGGGGATCGTTTTCAGCCCGCCGGCCGCGGCAGGTCTCACAAACTGAAGCGCCTCCTTCTGGACAAGCGCCTCGGCCGGTGGGAACGCGCGGCTTGGCCGGTGCTGACCAGCGGCGGCGCGATTGTCTGGGTGCGCGGCCTGCCCGTTGCGGCCCAATATGCGCCCGCTGCGCGCACACGAAAGGTTGTTGTGATCACCGAGGAAAAGCTGTGACGCCCCGCAATGGGCCAACGTATTCCGTTTCGCGCATCGCCAAGCGGGTGGCCGAAATGGCCCGCGCGATCAACAAGGACGTCCGCGGGCGCCGCCTCGATGTCGTCGTGGCCATGGACCGCAGCTTCATCTTCGCCGCGGATCTGGTGCGCCACATCAAGGGCCCCGTGGCCTGCTATTTTGCGCCCGCGGAAACGCGCGACATCGAACGCGGCGGAAAGATGCAGCGCGAACTCTTCTTTCGCAGCTGGCCCACGCACAAGGGCCGCGACGTTTTGCTGGTGGACGCCGTGCTCGATACCGGCATCACCCAGGAGTTCCTCCTGCGCCGCATCGGCGAAAGCCAGCCGCGTTCCATTCGCCTGGCCGTCCTGCTGGACAAGACCGCCAGCCGCCGCGTGGCCATCGAGCCGGATTACTTTGGCTTCCGCACCGCATCTAACGGAATGTGGGTGGGCTATGGCCTCTCCGGGCCCGCCGGCCTGGAAGGCAATCTGGCGGGCATGCAGTCCTCCGGCGGCAAAGCCGCGAAGAGTTCCAAGGCCCGTCGTAAAAAGAAGTAGAAGTGGCGAAAGTCATGCGGTTGGGGAGTCCCGGCGAGCCGGGGCAAACGCGAGGATAAAGTGAATTCAAGTTCAACGGTAAGAACCCTGGTCATCTGGCTGGTCATCATCCTGCTCGGCGTCATGCTCTGGCAGCTCGTCAACAAGAACAGCCAGGTGCAGCGCGAGGACGAACCCAGCTACAGCGAGTTCATGGGCAAGGTCGAGGGCGGTCAGGTCAAGGAAGTGACCATCCTCCTCTCGCCCAACAGCTACGAGGTCAAGGGCGAGTACATCAACCCCGCCAACCGCAAGTTCCACATGACCCTCTTCAAGGAAGGCGCGCCCGACCTGAGCAAAGTTCTGCGCGAAAAGAACGTCATGGTCCACGTGCAGGAAGTGCGCAACAGCGACTGGGTCATGTTCATCATTCAGGCCGCTCCCCTCCTGCTCATGGTCGCTCTCTTCATCTTCCTCATGCGCCAGATGCAGGCCGGCGGCAACAAGGCCCTCAGCTTCGGCAAGTCCCGCGCGCGCCTGCTTTCCGCGCAGCAGAAAAAAGTCACCTTCAAGGACGTGGCCGGCACCGACGAAGCCAAGGAAGAGCTGCAGGAAATCATCGAGTTCCTGAAGGACCCGCAAAAGTTCCAGAAGCTCGGCGGGCGCATCCCCAAGGGCGTGCTCCTCGTCGGCCCTCCGGGCACCGGAAAAACCCTGCTGGCCCGCGCCATCGCCGGCGAAGCCAATGTTCCCTTCTTCTCCATCTCCGGCTCGGACTTCGTGGAAATGTTCGTCGGCGTCGGCGCCAGCCGCGTCCGCGATCTTTTCGAACAGGGCAAGAAGAACGCTCCCTGCATCATCTTCATCGACGAAATCGATGCCGTTGGCCGCCACCGCGGCGCCGGCCTCGGCGGCGGTCACGATGAACGCGAGCAGACCCTGAACGCCCTGCTCGTCGAAATGGACGGTTTCGAATCCAACGAAGGCGTCATTCTCATCGCCGCCACCAACCGCCCCGACGTGCTCGACCCCGCCCTGCTGCGCCCCGGCCGCTTCGATCGCCGCGTCGTCGTGGCCCGCCCCGACGTCAAGGGCCGCGAGGAAATTCTTCGCGTGCATACCCGCAAGGTTCCTCTCTCCGATGACGTCGAGCTTTCCATCATCGCCCGCGGCACCCCCGGCTTTTCCGGCGCCGATCTCGCCAGTCTGGTCAACGAAGCCGCCCTGTGGGCCGCGCGCCAGAACCGCAAGGTCGTCCTCATGGTCGATTTCGAAATGGCCAAGGACAAAGTCCTCATGGGCGTCGAGCGCAAGTCCATGGTTCTCTCCGACGACGAAAAGAAAAACACCGCCTATCACGAAGCCGGCCACGCCCTCGTCGCCGCCATGACTCCCGGCGCCGACCCCGTGCACAAGGTCACCATCATTCCCCGCGGCATGGCCCTCGGCCTCACCATGCAGCTTCCCGAAGCCGACAAGCACACCTACACGCGCGAGCATCTCGAAGCCATCCTCGCCGTGCTCATGGGCGGACGCTGCGCCGAGGAGATTTTCCTCGGGCACATCACCACCGGCGCCGGCAACGACATCGAACGCGCCACGGAAATGGCCCGCAACATGGTCTGCGAATGGGGCATGAGCGCCCTCGGGCCTCTCGCCTTCGGCAAAAAGGAAGAAGCCATCTTCATCGGCCGCGAAATCGCCCAGCACCGCGACTACTCCGAAGACACCGCCGTGCAGATTGACAAGGAAGTCCGCCGCATCGTCAACGACGGCTACGAAAAAGCCCACGGCATCCTGTCCTCCAACCGCGAAACCCTCGAACGCATCGCCCAGGCCCTGCTGGAACGCGAAGTGCTCGATGCCGTCGAGGTCAAGCTGCTCCTCGAAGGCAAGCCGCTCCCGGAAAAGCCCCAGCCGCCTCCTCCGGCCGCTCCCCCCGCTCCCGCCGCCGACCCCAAACTCGTCCGGCCTGAACTGCGCCCCGCCCCCGGCTTCACCCGCGGCGACAACCCCGCCAAAGCCTGAGCATCCAGCATCCTTCCGGCCCGCCCCGATCCAATCGCAGCGGGCCGCTTTCTTTCTCCTTACCTCATTACCTCCTTACTTCATTCCCTCATTTCATCCCACTTCACTTCTCCGCCGCGAAAAGCGTAGAATACGCTCATGGCGAAGCATTCCGAAAAACCGATACTGATCGCCTGCCCCTGCTGCCAGGCCAAGCTCACCGTGGACACCGTGCTGGGCATCGTGCTCTCCCACGAGGAGCCCGCGCGCAGGGGGCCGGACGTGGACCTCTCCGACGCCAAGAAAATCCTCACCGAGCAGCAACGCCAGCGCGAGGACAAATTCGCCGACTCCTGGTTCCAGGAATCCAACAAGGAAGACATCCTCGCCAAGAAATTCGAAGAAGCCATGAAAAAAGCCAAGGACCAGCCCGTCAGCAAACCCATCCGCGATTTCGACCTCGACTGATTCCTGCCTATGTAGCCCAGGGGCTTCAGCCCCGGAACAGTACGCATCCTTATCCCCAAAACTCCCGCCCCCATCGAATTCTCCGCATTCTGCGCTAAACTTCTTTCCTGCTCATGCCCGCCCACAAAACATTCCGCCTCCAACTTCCCACCCGCACGCTGCTGCTCGGTTCGCGCACGCTCGTGATGGGCGTGCTCAACGTCACCCCGGACAGCTTTTCCGACAAAGGAAAATTCGCCGACCCTGCCCGCGCCATCGAACATGCTCTGGCCATGCAGCAGCACGGCGCGGACATTCTCGACCTCGGCGGCGAATCCACCCGCCCCGGCTCGCGCGGCACTCCCGCCGAAGAAGAACTCCGCCGCATCCTGCCCGTCCTCGAAGGACTGCGCGGGCGCCTGGAAATCCCCATCTCCATTGACACGCGCAAGGCCGAAGTCGCCAAAGCGGCCATCGCCGCCGGCGCCGAACTCATCAACGACATTTCCGCTCTGCGCAACGACCCCCGCCTCGGCGAAGTCGCCCGCCGCCATCGCGTTCCGCTCATCCTCATGCACATGCGCGGCGAGCCGCTGACCATGCAGGAAAAACCATTCGCCCGCGACATCCTCAAGGAAGTCACCGCCGGTCTGCGCGCCGCCGTCGCCCGCGCCCTCCGCGCCGGTGTTCCCAAACGCCAGATCATCCTCGACCCCGGCATCGGCTTCGGCAAAAGTTTCCGCCAGAACTACGAACTCCTCGCCCGCCTCCCCGCGCTCGCGCGCCTCGGCTTTCCGCTGCTCGTGGGCACGTCCCGCAAACGCTTCCTCGGCGCTACGCTCGCCCCTGCTTTTTCCGGCCTGCCGCGCGGCGCGACCGATTCTTCTTCCGCGCCGCCGGAAGCGCGCATCTGGGGCACCGCCGCCACGCTCACCGCCGCCATTCTCGGCGGCGCGCATATCGTGCGCGTCCACGACGTCGCCGAAATGGCCCAGCTTGCGCGCGTCGCCGATTGCCTGCGTGATCCGCGGCTCAGCCCCGTGAATCGCGAACGCTCCTGACCCACGCGGAACGATGTATAATGCCGCGTCAGCGCTTTCCAGTGAATCAGGAGGCCTTTTATGCGCGGCTTCGCTCTGTTTTTCTCCGTGATCCTTACGCTGAGTCTGTCCTGCACTCTTCCCGCTAACGCTCAATCCCCCGGCTGCGAGTTTCCCATCGCGCTGCAGCCGCTCGATCCCGCGGTTGTGAATCTTCTGGCCACGCCCATCGCGCCCGCCAATCGCACGCCCTTTACCGACTCCAGCATCCGGGAGTTGCAGAAGTGGGATCTGCCGTCGAGCGTTACCGCCTGGAAAGACCGCCCCAGCGCGCAGGAACTGGCGCGCCAGTGGGAGGAACTCGATAAGAAGTGGAGCGCGGGCAAGGACAAATCCAAAAAGGACGCGCCGCAAAGCCATCCCGCGCCCTACGTCGCACGCCCCTTGTCCGCCCGCGAGTGGCAGGACCTGGAAAAATGGTTCGCCAAGAACGCGCCCAAGAAACTTTCCGGCGCGTGCGTCGATTCCGCCAAGGCCACTTACGTCTTTGCGGTGGGAATCATTTCCGGCGGCGTGACCGTCTCCTCCTCCGGCAATCCGAATAGTATTCAGGACTACACCGGCTACTCCGGCAAGGCCCAATCGAGCGACCTGGGACCGGGCGCCGGGAGGAAACTGCCCAGCGGCGCCCCTTCTGACGAATTCTCGTCCGCCGGAATCGGCGACGACCCGTCCGCGAGCACGTGCGTTTATTTTTTCCGCACCAACGGCAAGCCGCTGGGCGACGGCGGCAAACGGCTGGAGACGCCCGATTTTTTTTACTGCCACCAGGGCTCCGGCATCGCGCAATCCACCGCCGGAACCATGCTGAAATCGCTGAGCAAAACCGGCCTGCCGCGCGCCGCGCAGCCGTGATGCGTGGTGATTCCGTAGGGGCACGGCATGCCGTGCCCCTACCAATTATCCCGGACGTGCCCGCGGTGATTGGGCTTTTGTGAACGGGCCGCGCAGCCGGTTTCCGTTGCTCGTTTTTTCTGGAGGTTTTCCAATGGCCGTTTCGTTTAACGCCAGCACCGTTGCCGCCGAAGCGATTGGCAGCGGCGTCGAACGCCAGCGTCTGCTCACGCGGGAGCGCGTTCCCGGAACCAACATTCTGCTGGACCGGCTGAGTTTCACCGCGAACTCCTGCTTCGACTTCGCCGTTCCTGCCGCAAGCCTGGCCTGGTTTCAGATGCTCTCCGGCGCAGCCGTCATCGCTCACGCCGCCGTCCGCGAAAACCTCTCCGAAGCCCATGTCGTCTTTCTTCCCCCGGGCTTCCAGGGAAAACTCACCAGCGCCAGCGGCGCGCGCCTGCTCTACGCCGAAGTGCCTAACGCCGCGCGCTTCGATCCCGCGCTCACCACGCATCCCCCGCAATTCCGCGTGGTGGATTGGACGCGCGAGCCCGTGCTCTCCTCGGAGCATGACGCGCGCAAGCGCATCTATCTCGTCACCCCAAGCTCTTCGGCACCAAAGCCATCAAGGGCGAAATGATCATCTACCCCCCGGGAACCACCGCCGCCAACCATCATCACGAGGGCGCCGAACACTTCATGTATATCCTGCGCGGCCGCGGCACCGCCTACGCCAACGAGCAGCCCTTCCCGGTGCGCGAAGGCGACGTGGTCTACTACCCCGATCGCGAGCGCCACTATCTTTCCGCAGGAGTAGCCGAAGAAATGGTCTTCGCCGAATTCTTCGCTCCCGGCGATTGCACCACGATTTGGGTGGATAATTCGCAGGTGTGCACCTGGCTGCCCACCGGGCGGGATATTCACGGCGGAGCGCCGGCGCGGGAAATCCAGGGGCACAGCTCGGCGGATTTTGCGGTGCCGCAGGACGTCTGATCGCTCGCAGGAAGATTCCATTTTGTTCAATTTTCGCGCGTTCGGCGGGCGCAGATCGGGGCGCGTTGATGCGATTCCCGAAATGGGAAGAGATGGGGTACACCCCGGCAGTTTTCGTAAGAGTGGCAAATAAAGGGGGTTAGCGGGGGAGTTTTTGTAAGAGTGGCAAATACAGGGGGTTAAAGTGGTTTGTTTTGATACTGATGCAAAGGTGCGCGGAAGTGTTGATTCTGCTGGGGTTGTGGGAGGGGAAAAGGGAGGAACTGATGAGGTACAGGGGTGGCGAGGGAATGAGGGGAGCGTGCGGAGGTGAGGGCCGCAATTCACGAAAAATTGTAGCATTAGAAGTACTGTTTGTCAAGTAGATACTGATAAGTGGTTTGTTTGGCGGGGGATAGGAAGGAAAGGCAAACGCTCCGGGCGTAAAATCGTCGCCCGAGCCTACCTACATATGGCATTTGTGAGCTATGCTTCTTGCCAATTTCTCGAATTCCGTACTACATGTCTGAACAAGTTGTGCATGGCTACCGATTGCACCGTCCGCAGCACGAAGATCAAACATGGGCTTGCGTGCGTCCTGCGCCATGGGCATGAGACTACGGTAGTTGCGGAGCGTAGCCAGGCAATTGGCATTCTCCGAACCGGCCGGCTCAAGAACGGGCAGTTCTTCATTCAAGACCGCTTCTCGATAAACTGCTGGAATTCGCTTTAACCATTTTCCGTAAGCCCGAACGGGTCGGTCCAGGCGAACTGCGTGCTGAAGAACGATGTAGCCAGCCGGGTCCATCCGCCCTTTCGGCAAATCAATCTCTGTTTTTTTTGAAACAAGGGCCAAAACCTGCATCCATTGCATCCTCCAATCTCGCAATGTCGGACCCAAATTCTTAAGCCCCTGCAGGGAAAAGAGGTCCGCAGCCAGCGGTATGACCAGGAAATCCGCAGACAGGAGCGCAGCCCGGTTTATCGCACCGAGATTAGGCCCCACGTCAAGGATCGCCAATGAAGCTCCCGCCGAATCTCCAGCCTGCACAATGATGCGATGAAAGGCTGAGGTAGCCCGCAAAGCAGCAACATCGCCGTTGTAGCCCTTCGGCCAACTCTCCGACAGCTTGTCCTCAAACCGGGAAAGGCCGAGATCACCTGCCACCAGAGAAAGGGTATCGGTGATCGGCAAAGGTTTCGGAGGCCCAATATCTCCAATGCCCTCCAGTATCGGGCTTATGCACGCCATGATGGTTTGGTCGTTATCGGCCCATAATTTCTCCAAGTCGTCTTCATCGAAAAACGCCGATGTAAGATTGGCTTGAGGATCGAGATCCACAGCGACCGTTGGATAACCGATCCGAGAAAACATGTGAGCCAAGTGGTACGCGAGAGTGGTTTTGCCTACACCGCCCTTGTTGTTAAAAAGAGCGATCGTAATCATCGCAGACTCCGCAGTGTAACCAGCACGTGAGATTGTTCAAATTGAAATTCAGCCGGTGGATTTCCATTGGATTGCAGGGCGGCATTTGCCCTTGCTATGCCAGTTCCGAACCTTTCCACATAGCCCAAGACTTTCATCGCTTCGGCTATAACTGGATTTCTATAATCGCACATACGCAAATAATTTCCCGAATTCACACTTCCGTACAAACCCCCGGGATTTTGAATCTCCACGCGATCAGTAAACCAATTAATTCTTACAGGCGCATTTGTCCCTTCAAAGGCGCGGTGCATGATTGCATTTAAAGCAATTTCTCGCACGGCCACGAACGGATAATCGGGGTAGTCCTGGTGCTGAAGGCCGGCAGATGACCGCCTTGAAGTCCGGATTTGCAGCGGCAAGAGATTCTCCAACTGGAGTAACTGCGTCTGTAAATTGCCGGCAATTTCCTTTTGGTCCTGCACCGGATCCGAGAGTGTTAGACCGTCAAATCTCACAAACTGAATGAAACTGCCCGGCAAAAAGCGAAGTGGATCTTTGCCGAAAACAAGGATCCCCGCATGGGTAGGCAGTTGCGCAGCGAGGTCAAACAGGCGCAATGAAGCGAGCTGTTCCTCGATGGATCGCTGATTCTGGGCCAAAATCTCTCTATCCACTACGCGTGGCAGATACTCGGTCTTGAAGGATTCTAATAAGAGATCGTCCAGAGTTGCGCCTAAGCAACGCCGTTGATCAAACGTCCGAATTCCGGCTACCTGGCGTTCCGTTAGCACGCGCTCCTCTTGGATCGTGGCAATGCCCCGGCGAGGACCCACGCGAATCCATGTCAGGCCATTGAATCGAACTGGAGGCATATCGGACGGATGAACCTCGATAACAGCAACATCTACTCCCCTCAACATCCGCTTTTGGACGGTCATGTGTGGTACCGGGAGAATCCTCCCATCACCTCGCAAGTGTGCGAGATTCTGGAGAAGTTGATCAGTTATAGGGAGTCCAACCGGAACGCCAGCGTCATCAGCACCCACAAATACATAACCTGGGGACCGATGTGCAGGAAGGTCATTCGCGAATGCGCAGATTGCTTGCGCAATGAGTTCGGGATGGGAAAATGACTGCTTTCGCTCTGTCTTGTCCGACTCCGTTTCGGCCAGGAGTCTCTCGAGTTCTTGGCTGTCTACCATTCGCCCGCCTCCTGTTCTAGATGAGTTGGTAGGGTACCATGACAGGTCTCACATCCAGTCGATAGGAACACAATCTTACAAGCGCGGTGGAACCAGAAAGCTCCGGTTCAGGCTTGGCCCTAAAAAACAGAGCGGACCTTGCGGCCCGCTCTACCGAAATTCTAGCCCTCGGTTAAGGAATAGCTGGCCGCGAGGACCAGCAAACTTCATCCCCATTGTGCGGGAAAATAGGCCAGAATCAAGCATTTTTTGCGCTTTTACACTAAAGCCTTGGTCCCTCAGTACACGAATTTAAGATACAAAAGCGCTGGCCTGAACGCTGCAAAGAGAGACTGCATGTGCGCCCGGATTATCCCGCTGAAGACCGAGCCGGAATTATCTTTACATGGGCTATAATCCTCCGCTCAAGGACCAGCCGGGCGTTTTGGGCTGGCTAATTTTCACCTCCGAGGTGGCTTCCCCATGCGGCTCCGCGCGATTCTCTTTACCTCCCTACTTCTTTCCCTCTTTACCTCTTCCCTTTCCGCGCAGCTTCCGCCGCCGCCGTCTGGCTCGATTTTTCCGAAGCTGCCGCCGAGCGCGGCGGGGTGTTCGATCACGGAGGTTTCCGCGTGCGAGCAGGCAGCGGCGAAGATTCTTCCCGTGGTGCTGGGGCCTTCGCCGATGGAGGAAAATTTGCGGCGGCTGACGGATGAGATTGGCGGGCGGGTGAGCGGGTCGGCGCAGATGGGGAAGGCGTTGGAGTGGGGCAAGGCGGGGTTCCGCGCGGCGGGGGTGGAGGTGCGGACGGAGAAATTCACGCTGCCCAACGTGTGGAGCGAAGGAGAGACGCGGCTGGAAATTATTGGAGGGGCGGCGGGGTTTCCAGTGCATGTGGTGTCGCTGGGGATGTCGCCGTCAACTCCTGCGGGAGGCATCGAGGCGCGATTGATTTCTGTTGGCGAGGGAACGGAAGCGGAGTTTGCGCGGGCGGGGTCGGTGAAGGACGCGATTCTGATCGTCAATAGCGAAATCGGGGCGACCTGGGCGGATCTTTTTGCGGAATACACGCGCCCGCCGGAGATCATCACTCGCGCCATCCAGGGCGGAGCGGCGGCGATTTTGTGGACCGGTGCGCGGGAGCGCATGCTGCTCAATCGCCACAACAACGAGATTGACGGGAGGCTGGAACGGATTCCGGGGGCGATGGTGGCCCGCGAGGACGCCCTGCGCATCGCCCGCCTGGCCGCGTCCGGCAACCTGCGCGCGCGCTTCTCGATGACCAACCATCTCGGCGGCCCTGCGGAACAGGAAAACGTCATCGGCGAAATCCGCGGCCGCGAAAAGCCCGACGAAATCGTCATCCTCGCCGCGCATCTCGATTCCTGGGAACTGGGCACTGGCGCGCTCGATAACGGCTGCAACGCCGCGCTGGTCATCGAAGCCGCGCGCGCCATCAAGGCCTCCGGGCTGCTCCCCCGCCGCACCATCCGCTTCATTCTCTTTGCCGGCGAGGAGCAGGACGTGGTGGGTTCGGCGGCGTACGTGAAGGCGCACAGCGCGGAGATGGACAAGATTCGCGCGGTGATCGTCTATGACACGGGCACGGGGCGCACGACGGGATTTTCGCTGGGCGGGCGGAGGGACATCGAAGCGGGGGTGCGCGAAGCGCTCAAGCCGCTGGACTCCTGGGGCGCGACGCAGCACACCTACGACATGCAGTGGGGCACCGACCATTTCGATTTCATGCTGGAGGGAGTGCCGACGCTGGTGGCCAATCAGGAGATGGTCAACTATCTGGTGAACTATCACTCGGCTTCGGACACGTTCGACAAGGTGGACCTGCGGGAATTGAAGATGAACACGGCGCTGGCGGCCGTGGCGGCCTGGGGCATTGCGGATCGAGAGAAGCCCATCGGGAAGAGGCTGACGCGGGCGGAGGTGGCGGCGACGATGGAGGAGAGTGGGTTCACGCAGCAGATGAAAATTCGCGGGTATTGGGAAGCGTGGCAGAGCGGGGCGCGGGGGCGGAAGCCGTAGCGGCGCGGCGGATTCACCGACCGGACACACTGCGCGCGGGGGCGAATTGCCCGCGGCGCTTCACGATATACTGAGAGAGATGCCCCCAGCTTCCCATGCACCGCAAAAAGTTTCGCCAAAACGCGCCGCGCCGGCGGATTCGTCGCTGCGGCGGATTCTGGCGCTGGACTATGGCCGGGCACGGATTGGAATGGCGCTGGCGGATGCGGGGGCGCGGATTGCGCGGCCGCTGGGGCTGATCGTTCGAAAGAACCGCAATGCGGACATGCAGAAGCTGCGGGAAATCATTCGCGAGCACGGGGTGCGGCGGATCGTGGTGGGGCTGCCACTGCGGCTGGACGGAACGGCGGGAGAGATGGCGGAGGAAGCGGGGCGCTTCGCGGAGCGCGTGCGCAAGCAGATGGGTTTGCCGGTGGAGATGGTGGACGAGCGGCTGAGCAGCTGGGAAGCGGAGCAGTCCGGCGGGAAAAACAAGAAACGGGAAGGAAAAGAGTCCGTGGACGCTCTGGCGGCGGCATTGATTTTGCGGGAATACCTGGAACAAACAGCAACTTCGAACGCAAGCGCAACGGAGAAGGGCTGAGATGCGCCGCGCCGCGCTTTTGATTGTAGTGGTGGCCCTGGCGGGAGCAGGGGCGGCGCTGTGGCTGTGGGTGGCGATTGCGGCGCCGTACCGCAATTTTTCCTCCGAGGGCGTTTTCATCGTGGTGGCGCGGGGAGCGTCGTGCCGGGCGGTGGGGCGGCTCTTGCAGCAGGAAGGGGTGGTGCGCAGCGGGCTGGTGTTCCGGCTGTATTGCCGACAGCATCCCACGCGGGCGCTGCAGGCGGGGGAATATTTTTTCGAGCGGGCGGCCAGCGGGCGGGACGTTTTCTGGACGATCGCGAATGGGAAAATTTTCGAAAAGCAGTTCACGGTGCGCGAGGGAACGACGATTTTCGAAATTGCGAGGGAGCTGGAAGCCGCGCACGTGGTTTCCGCCGCAGACTTCCTGAAAGCCGCGGAGAATCCCGCGGCGATTCATGAACTGGCGCCGGAGGCGCAGACGCTCGAGGGGTTTCTGTTTCCGGCGACGTATCGCTTTCCGCGCAATCCCGGGGCGGAGGCGGTGGCCGGAGCGATGACCGCGAAATTCAAGGAGGAATGGACGCGCATCGAAAGCGATTGGGCGGCGAAGCGGGCCGCTGCCGGCGCGGGCGGCGCGGCGAATGATCCGCCGAAGCCGAAGCTGCTGGAGGCGGTGACGCTGGCATCGCTGGTGGAGCGGGAAACGCCGCAGGCGGCGGAGCGGCCGGTGGTGGCGGGGGTGTACGAAAACCGGCTGAAGAAACGGATGCTGCTGCAATGCGACCCCACGGTGATTTACGCGCTGGAGCGCGTGGACAGCTACGAGGGCACGCTGACGCTGGCGGATTTGCGGGTGGATTCGCCGTATAACACGTACCGCAATCGCGGGCTGCCGCCGGGGCCGATCGGGAATCCGGGAGAGGCGGCGCTGCGGGCGGCGCTGGAGCCCGCCGCGTCTTCGTACCTTTATTTCGTGGCTAACACGAAGGGCGGGCATTTTTTCGCGAACACGCTGGCGGAGCACAACTGGAATGTGCGACGCTACCACCGGCTGCTGAAGGGTTTGCCGGACGAACCCGTGCCGCCGGCGGCGGCGACTGCGGCGCCTGCGCCGACGACGCAGAAAAATTCGCGGCACGCCGGGGCGGGCAAACAGAAAGCCAAATCCAAAGCCAGTGCGCACAAGAGGCGCGCAACGCGATGAAAACCAAGCCGACGCTGAAGAGCAAGAAGGCGCTGATCCTGGACGCGGCGCAGGCGCTGGGCGCGGCGCGCTATACGCCGGCGGAGATCGAGCAACTGCGGCGGAAACTGCTGGTGGACTACGGCGAAGCGGGCAAGACCGGCGGCGATTACATTGCCGGGGTGCTGAAAGAGGCGGGCTACAAACTCGTGCTGACGCAGCAGGTGGAAGCGGAGCTGCAGTACGAGGAAGAGTTCGAGGATTTATTGCATTTCAAGACGCTGGAGGACGCGGAGGTTTCGATCACGCGGCTGGATGAGCTGGCGCGGAAATTCCGGGGCAAGGGAGAGAAGGCGGCGGTGGCGCGGGTGCTGGAAATCGCGCGGCTGGGCAAGCGGCGGGCGGAAATGATTGCGCGCAATCCGAAAGTGGAAGCGGCCAAGCGGCGGGAGAAGCAGGAGATTGCGGCGTGGTTCCGCATCTGGCTGGAAACGCCGGAAGCGTTTTTCAACTGGCTGGAAGTGCGCAAGGAATCGGCGGAGTACCGGGAACAGTTCGGCGAAAAAACCGGCGGCATGGAGGAGTAGCGGGAATGGCCGGCGGAGCGTACGTGATGGAAGTGGGTGCGCTGGACCTGGGCGAGGAGACGCAGGCGGCGGGGATCGAGCTGATCGAGCGGGAAAGCCGGGAGCCGCTGCGCGGGGAATTGGCGACGGGGATTTGGTCGGCGGTTTTTCCGGCGCTGGCAGGGGCGGATTTTTTCACGCTGGATTTCTTCAGCCACCTGGAACGCGTGCGGGAGTTCTGCCAGGCCAAGAGCATCTCCTTCCATGAGCCTTCGGTGCGCTGCCTGGTGATACCGCAGCCGCTGCCGGAGCAGTTGGAGGCGCTGCTGGGGCGGTTTGCGGGGGAGACCTTCGGGATGCGCGCCGGGGGAGCGGCGCGCGAGGGAGACCCGGCGCTGAAGAACGAACTGTCGCGCAAGGGGCTGGATGCTTACCAGCAGGCGTATGGGCGGTATAGTTTTTGCGCCGCGTGCGAACTGGATGATGGATGGATGACGGTGCTGAGCGAGAAGCTGTGGGCGGCGGAAATTATACGGCGGGTGAAGCCGGTGGTGGACGGGTTTCAGGTGGAAGTGATGCGGGCGAAGTAGAAGAATGGCCAGGCAACCGGGGAAAAGAAAACAAGGAATGGGCGTTTGACGGGCGGCGAAGTGGCTGTAAAATTGCTGGTTGGACTATGCGGGTACGAAACTACATGAGATTACGTGTTATGGCGTGCATGATTCTGGCGACAGTGCCGGTACTTTCCGGCGGCTGCAACACGGCCATTAAAACCACCAAGGTGGTGGCGCCCGGAACCATGCCAGTGGTGCGGGACGCGACGCGCGAGGAGTTGGTGGCAGCGTATCAGGCGATGGCGCAGAAAGTGCGGACGGTAAACGCCACGGTGGATTTGCAGCCCACGACCGGATCGCAATATAGCGGGATCATCGAGGAGTACCATCAGGTGAAGGCGTTTCTACTGGCCAAGAGGCCCGGGCTGGTGCGCATGGTGGGGCAGGCGCCGGTGATCGGGACGACGATTTTCGATATGGCCAGCGACACGGAAACGTTTCGCGTGCACATTCCTTCGAAGCAGAAATTTCTGGTGGGGGCGATTGCGCTGGAACGCTCCAGCAAAAAGCCCATCGAGAATCTACGGCCGCAGCATTTGCTGGATGCGCTGCTCTGGCCGGAGCTGGACGCGAAGGACCACGTGCTGCTGGAAGAGTTTAATGACGAGATCGGAAGATATTATATTTTGACCGTGCTGCACGGGGGGGATATTCCCGAGATAGCGCGCAAAATCTGGTACGACCGGGCGACGTTGCAGGTTTCGCGGATGGTTACCTACGGGCCCGGCGGGGCGCTGGTTTCCGACGTGCGCGTATCGGACTGGGAGCCCCTGGAGCAAACCGCGGGCGCGGCGGCGGGCGAGATTCCGGCGGCATTTCCGCGGCGAATTCAGATCGCGCGGCCGCACGACGATTACCAGATCGATCTGCACATCAGCAAACTGGCGGTGAACACGGAGCTTCCCGCGGAGCGATTTGAACTGGCGCAGCCGGCGGGAACGGAACTGGTGCGCGTGGGCGCGAATGCGGAAGAGAAAAAGCCATGATGGGCCACCTGGTCTACCAGAATCTGCTGCACCGGCCGCTGCGCACGCTGATCGGGATGACCGCGGTGGCGGTGGAAGTGGCGCTGGTGGTGCTGATCGTGGGGCTGACCAGCGGGCTGCTGACGGAAACGGCCAAGCGCATCGAAGGGATTGGCGCGGACATCATGCTGCAGCCGCCGGCGGCCTCGATTTTCCTGGGATTCAGCGGCTCGCCCATGCCCATGAAAATCGCGGACAAGCTGCGGGAGATGAAATACGTGCAGTCGGTCTCGCCCGCGCTGCTGCAGTTCAGTTCTTCGGGAGGCGTGGACGTGCTCTACGGCATCGACCGCGACAGCTTCCGCGCGGTCTCCAGCGGCTTCGTCTTCCTGGAAGGACACGACATGGAAGGCCCGGACGATTTGCTGGTGGACGACTGGGCGGCCAAAGCCAAGCACATCAAGCTGGGAGACAAGTTTCGAATACTGGAGCACGACTGGAACGTGGCGGGCATCGTGGAGCACGGCAAGGGCGCGCGGCTGTTCGTTCCGCTGGCCACGTTGCAGGATCTGGTGGGCGCGCGGGACAAGGCCTCCATTTTCCTGGTGAAGTGCACGCGCCCCGAGCACACGGGTGACGTCAGCGAACAGATTCGCCACATTCTCCCGGGCTACACCATCCGTCCGCTGAAGGATTTTCTCTCGCTGATGACTTCGACGAACATTCCCGGTCTGGAGGGATTCATCAACGCCATGATCGCGCTGGCGGTGGCCATCGGGCTACTGGTGATATTTCTTTCGATGTACACGACGGTGATCGAGCGCACGCGGGACATTGGGGTGCTGAAATCGCTGGGGGCGGACAAGAGCTTCATCATCCGCTCGCTGCTGGCGGAATCGGCGCTGCTGTGCTGCGCGGGGATCGTGATGGGCGTGGGGCTGAGCTACGGGCTGCGCGCGGCGTTCCTGGCGGCCTTTCCCACGCTCTCGATTCTGATTACAGCGGTGTGGCTGCTGAAGGCGGCGGCGATTGCCATGGTGGGGGCGCTGTTTGGAGCCAGCTACCCGGCCTGGATGGCCAGCCGCAAGGACCCGGTGGACGCGCTTTTGTATGATTAAGAGGCCCCGAGGCGGAACTCGGGCAGGAGACTAGGCAGGGATGCAATTCGCGGATACAATACAAATTCTTCCCGATACGGAGAGAATCCCAGGACTTATGAGCTTGGAACCGATCCTGAAGACCGAGAATCTCTGGAAACTCTACCGCGCCGGCAAGGTGGATGTTCCGGCGCTGCGCGGGGTGAACCTCGATGTTCTGCCCGGCGAATCGCTGGCCATCATGGGGCCCTCGGGCTGCGGAAAGTCTTCCCTGCTGTATCTGATTGGCGGATTGGCGCAGGCCAGCCGCGGGCGCGTGCTGGTGGACGGCAACGACCTTTCGACCATGAGCGATGCGGAGCGCACCAAACTGCGGCGGCACAAGATCGGGTTTGTTTTCCAGCGCTTCAATCTTTTGCCCACGCTGAGCGCGGAGGGCAATATCGCCATCGCGCAGCATCTGCACGGGGACGGATTTGATCCGCACCGCTTCGACGTGGTGACCAAGATGCTGGGCCTCGAAGGGCGGCTCAAGCACAAGCCTTCGGAGCTATCCGGCGGGGAACAGCAGCGCGTGGCCATCGCGCGAGCCATCATCAACGAGCCGAAAATCCTGCTGGCGGACGAGCCCACGGGGAATTTGGACACCAAGAATTCGGAAATCGTGCTGGCCATGCTGCGGCAGTTGAACAAGGACATGGGCCAGACCATCGTGATGATCACGCACAATCCGGAAGCGGCGGCGTACTTCGATCGCGTGGTGCACATGCGCGACGGGGTGATCGTGGACGGGGCATCCGCGGACTGACATGGGCTCCCTGCTCAATATCGTCAAGCGCGTGCTGTTCTGGTCCTACGACCGGGGAGCGTGGCAGTACGACGTGGCCGTGGTGGCCATTCTGATCTTCGTGCTGGCCACGCCGCGGGGATGGTTTCAGGATCAGCCCACGGCCGGGCAGGCCTCCGCGGGAGCGCAGGTCGTCCTGGTCTCCCAGGACGGCGCGCGGCGCACGTACCGCGTGGATGCGCGGGTGATCGCTCCGCCGATGCGCCCGGAACTGGCCAACGACCTGCACAAGGCGCTGCAGCGCACGGTGCCGGGATTGAGCGGCAAAGGGTTCAAGATTCTGAGCGTCAAGCCGGTGCTGGACGACCAGGGCACGGTCAACGCCTACGAAGTGCAGATTCAGCCTTAGCTTCGCCCCTTCCCTCTTTGCGCACAGGACCCAATGCCAGGAAACGCCGCGGAACTCCCGCGCATCTTCTATTCAGAGTGATTTATACTGTGTTAGCATGCCCACCGGCACATCCGCCGTCCTGGGGCGGAAAGAAGCAGAGGAACCACTTGAGACTGGACCGACGGACTTTTTTTCTGATATTGCCGCTGCTGGGTGCATTGCTGGGCGAGCCGCTCCCGGCGCGCGCGGCGCAGGATCAGCCGCGGTGGACGGTGGAGGCCGTGCTGAAGCAGATGGACCGCGCGGCGGAAGAGTTCCGCACGCTGACCGCCGATCTGGAGCACAGCAAGTATACGGACGTGGTCAAGGACACTTCGCTCGAGACCGGGCACATCCTGGTGCGCAAGGACGACAAAATGCGCATCGAGATTGTGCAGCCGGACCCGCGCACGATTTTGCGCAGCGGGGACTCGCTGTTCGTCTACACGCCGAAGATCAAGCGCGTGGAGGAATACGATCTGGGGAAGAACCGCTCGCTGGTGGATCAGTATGTGCGGCTGGGGTTCGGAACGCGCGGGGAAGACCTGAAAAAAGGATATCTGCTGACGGTGCTGGGCGAGGAAACGCTGGATGCGCACAAAATCGTGCTGCTGGAGCTCACGCCCAAGTCGGATAAGGTGCGCGCGCAGATTTCCAAGATTCAGATGTGGGTGGATCAGGCGTCCTGGATACCCGTGCAGCAGAAATTTTTTGAGACCGGTTCGGGCGACTTTTTCATTTTTCACTACAAGAATATCGCCTTGAACCTGAAAATCCACGATTCCCGGTTCAAGCCCAGCTGGCCCAAGGGCGTGACGCTGATCAAGCCCCGCGGCTGATTTTTTCAGCCTCCCGCTCGCGCGTAATTCAGATCGCTTCTTTTTCCCTCGCCAATAATTTCTGTTTGCGCTCGAGGCCCCAGCGGTATCCGGCCAGGCTTCCGTCCGCGCGGATGACCCTGTGGCAGGGCACCACGATGGAAACGGGGTTGGTGGCGCAGGCGCGGGCCACGGCGCGCACGGCCTTGGGCTTACCCATCTGCCGGGCAATCTGCGTGTAGGTGCGCGTCGAGCCGAAGGGGATTTTTTGCAGTTCCTGCCAGACGCGGCGCTGAAAGGCGGTGGCCTGCACGTCGAGAGGCAGGTCCAGACGCGGGGGGCGGCCGGCGATGCGCTCGACAATTTCCCGCGTCCATTTCGAAAAGGTTTCACTGCCAGGAGAAATTTCCGCACGGGGGTATTCCTTGCGCAGCGCTGCGCGCAGCTTCCCTTCCTCGCCGCCGAGATAGACCGCGGAGATGCCGCGCTCGGTTGTGCCGATGAGCACTTTTCCGAGGGCGGAATCGGCAATGGCGTAGCTGATTTTCATGGTTGCTCCTCCGCGGCGGTAGGCCGCCGGGGTCATGCCCAGGTGTGCGTTGCTGCGTTCATAGACGCGGCTGGGGGAACCGTAGCCGCAGGCATAGAGCGCCTCGGTGACGCTTTTTCCGGCGCGCAATTGTTTTTTAAATTGATCGAGGCGAACTGCCGCGGCGAATTCACGCGGGGAAAGGCCCGTGGCCCTGAGGAAAGCCCGGCGCAGGGCGCCCGCGCTGGCGCCCAGCGCGGCGGCCAGTTCGGAGAGTTTTTCCTCTTCACCCGCGTGCCTCGCGAGATGGCGCGCCGCGCGCTCGACCAGGGCCGCCGCTGCGTGGACCTCTTTCGGGCGGCAGCGCAGGCAGGAACGGAAACCGGCGCGCTCGGCATCCTCGGGGCGCGTGAAAAATTGCACGTTGCGGCGGAGCGGGCGCCGCGCGGGGCAGGAGGGGCGGCAGTAAATACCCGTGCTGCGAACGGCCAGGACGAAGCGGCCGTCCCAGCGGGCGTCGCGGGCGAGCACCGCGCTCCACATTTTTTCCGTGGAGCGGGCGGCGGACGAATGAGGAGCGATTCGTTTCATGGGCAGGGACAAAGTAGCGCAGGGCGCGGGGGAAATCTATCCGCAAACGAGCGTCAAAGTAAAAAAGGTAGAAGCGAAAAAATCAGGCTTCGCCGGGGGTGGGGATGGCGTCGTCCTGATGGCCGGGAACTTTCCCGGTGGCGCTGATTACCAGGATGACGCCACCCAGGATGATGCCGGCGGCCAGCCAGGTGCGCAGGGTGACGACTTCTCCGGCGAAACTCCAGCCGAGGAAGAGGGCCACGACGGGATTGACGAATGCGTAGGTGCCCACGCGCGACGCGGAGGTTTTCTTCAGGAGGTAAAGATAGGCGGTGAAGCCGATGCCCGAGCCAAAGACGATGATATAGCTCAGGGCGACCAGGGCGCGCGGGGTGATGGCGGCCGCATGCAGCGTCTTCCATTCGCCCAAGAAGAGGGCGCTCAGGCACAGGGCTACGCCTGCGGAAAGGCTCTGCATGGCCACGCCCAGCAGCGGGGAGACGGGATGCGCGCTGTGTTTGGAATAGACGGAGCCGAGAGCCCAGCTGAAGGAGGCGAAAATCAGCACGCCCGCACCGGCGAGCGGCACGCGCTCCGCGCCCGCCAGATGCGCGGGACCGATCAGCAGCGCGAGGCCGGCAAAGCCCAGCAGCAGACCGGCGCCGACCTGCATGCGCGGGCGCGCGCCGCCCGGCCGGAGCCATTCGATCAGCACCATCCAGAGCGACACCGTGGCCACCAGCAGCGCGGTAATTCCCGAGGGCACCGTCTGCTCCGCCCAGCACACGGCGCCGTTGCCCACGAACAGCAGCAGGCATCCGGTGATGGCCGCGGACTTCCAGTGCTGGACCGTGGGGCGAATCCCCGTCTTCCAGCGCAGAATCGGAAAGAGGACCGCTCCCGTGAGCAGGTGGCGAAGGCCGGCGAGAATCAGCGGAGGAAACGATTCGAGGCCGATGCGGATGAAGAAATACGTCGAACCCCAAATCAGATAGATGGCCGCGAAGGCGACCAGTACGCCTGCGGAGCTGCCGCCGCCAGGCTCTGGAGCGAATTTTACCGGCGGAGAAGATTTTGTGGAGGCGGTGGTGGACATGAACTTTTCTGCCTAGCCTCTTGAAGTTAGGCAATCTGGCTGCGACTGTCCAGCGCCATATTGGATGAAGGAACAAAGGTACCGGCCAGCCGGCCCAGTACTAGGACCAAGTATTTGAATATAGGGCACTTCGCCTGTTTTCCCTGGATGACGATAACTCCTCCGGATGTCATCTTGGCTACCCGCTCCTGTGGATTTTGACGTGGGATGGGGATGCGGACTGTGGGCGTCTTTGGGACTGCAATGAGCGTTCTTAAAAAACTAAATCCATTGAAGCTGCCTCCGCCGGTGGGTGAAGCCGCGGAAGAGAAAAAGCAGGGCCTCGCGCCAGCCATGACCGGCTGGCAGCCGCAGCTGAAAGTGCGCCCGCTGATGCCACAGAGCGGGCCGCGGAGATTTGCGCGCGTGCCCACGCACGCGGTCGGCGTCTTTCCCGAGCAGCGCGAATATCCCCGGGCATCGCTGAAGCTGCCGCTGCGCTTGAAGAGCGTGGACGGGCGGCAGGAAAATTTTCCGGTGTCGCTGGTTACACGGGACATCAGCTCGACGGGCGTGTTCTTTCTATCGCCGCGCGACATCGCGGTGGGCAGCGTGATCGAACTGGAAATTGTTCTGGTCAGCCGGCCCATGGGGCTGGGCAACGTGACCGTGGTTTCGCAAGCGTTGGTGCGCAGAGTCGATGCTTCGCCGGTGACGGGGTGGTATGGCATCGCGGCCAAGTTTTCCGAAGTGGAATTCGGGCGCGATGACGGAATGCCCTGGATGGGCGGGGCGCGCTGAGCGGATTGCCGCGGTATCCTTCGTCATCCTAAATCCTCACGTTTTCCACAGTTTCAATCTTGCTCTTTTCCTGCCAACTGACCTAAACTTTGCCAGCTAATGCCGCGGGAGTAACTTGGTCGCCATGTGCGCCTGACTTCCGCAGCACCCAGGGGTAGGGGAAATCGAGAGGGGAAAAAAATGAGAAAAATTCTGTGTGCTTTTTTTGTGCTGTCCGTGGCGTTGTTGTGCGCCGTTCCCGGCTTCGGCCAGTCGCTGACCACCACGGGAACCGTGCAGGGTGAAGTCACCGACGAAAAGGGAGGAAGCGTTCCCGGCGCCAGCGCGGAGATACGCAATCTCGACACCAACATGACGCGGTCGGAAAAGACCTCCTCCGACGGCCATTTCTCGTTTCTCAACCTGGCTCCGGGCCGCTATACGCTCACGGTGACCAAGCAGGGATTTTCCATCGTGGAGCAGCAGAATATCAATTTGACGGTCGGGCAGCAGATCAGCCTGTCCATCGCGCTGAAAATCTCGGCGGTTTCCGAGCGGGTGGTGGTGTCCGAAGTGCCGCTGGTGGAACTGACCAAGACGGAATCGTCCTCGACGCTGAATGAGCTGTCCATCGCCAAGACGCCCGTGCTGGGGCGCAAGTTTGAGGATCTGCTCACCCTCACCCCCGGCGTCAGCGTGGTGCAGGGCCCCGACGGCGACGAAATCAACTTCAACGGCCAGCGCGGCGTCTTCAACAACATCAGCCTGGATGGCGGCGATTACAACAACGGGTTCTTCGGCGAGCAGATGGGCGGGCAACGCGGGGCCATCGACATCACCCTGGACGCGGTGAAGGAGTTTCAGGTGATCGCCTCGGGAGCGAGCGCGGAATTCGGGCGCACCGCCGGCGGGGTGGTCAACGTGATCACCAAGTCCGGCACCAACGACGTGCACGGCAGCGCGTTTTATTTCCAGAGGCTGAAGGCGCTGACCTCCAACACCTCCGACGGCAAGCCGCTCAATAATTTCCATCGCGAGCAGGTCGGCGGCACCGTGGGCGGCCCCCTCAAGAAGGACAAGATGTTCGCCTTCGGGGCCCTCGAGCACGTGCGCGAAAGGTTCACCCGCGACAATTTGAGCGCGCCCATTGACGCGACCCCCTGCCCGGTGTCCAATCCGGTCTTCAATTCCAACATCAGCGACGCGCAGATCGGCGCCAGCCCCGAATGCCAGCGACTGGTGCTGCTCAATTTCCTGCAGTCGTCCGTGGGGCAGAACGACGGCCTCCCGGTGGACCACCTGATTCGCAACACCGCGCTGCTGGGGCGCTTCGACTGGAATATTTCCAGCAAGAATCAGTTCTTCGCCTCCTACAATTTCGACTATTCCAAAAACACCAATCAAACCTTCGACGTGGGCACCTACGGCAATTCCGCCAACGGCATCGAGGGTCCATCGAAGATTCAGGCGCTCAACAGCAACTTCTTCACCACGGTCTCGCCGACCAAGCTGAATGAACTGCACTTTACCTACGCCCGCGAGCTGCGCCCACGCTCCGCGGTTTCCTCCAAGATTCCCGCGGATACGGCCATGGGCTTCGGGCCGACCTTCCGCTTCGGCAATCCCTTCTTTCTCAATCCCAACGTGGATGAACTCATCTGGCGCACGCAGATTCGCGACAGCTTCTCCGTGGTGCACGGCAAGCACACCGCCAAAGTCGGCGGCGAATGGCTGCATACGCTGAACGATCAGACGTTCCGGGGATTCTTTACGGGCCGCTACATTTTTGACAGCCCCGTGGGCTTCCTGCACTATGCAGCCGCACCGATTTCGCCGGGCGTCTGGGCTCCCGGATTTGGTCCGACAACGCAGGGTTGCATCGACAGTATCACCAGCGTTGTTACTTATACAGATATGAGCCTGAACTGTCCGGCTGGGACTTCCTTCACCGGCGGACCCCTTCTGCTTTTCCTGCAGGACGGCGTACCCACGGGGCTGACCAATACTCCTCCGGGGAAATCCACGATCACCAACCAAGACTATGCCCTTTTCGCCCAGGACAAATGGCAGGTGCTGCCCAGCTTGACTCTTAATTTCGGCTTGCGCTGGGAGGCTCAGATTTTCCCCAGCCCGCTGACTTCGCCTTCCCAGACGGCCTACGGCATGTTCCTGAACACACCGGGATTCCCTTCGGACGGCACTCTGCACAGCGCCAAGAAGGAAATTCAGCCGCGGCTCGGATTTGCCTGGGACGCGGGCAACAAGCATAAGTCCGTTCTACGGGGCAGTTGGGGCATCTACTACGGCCACCAGAACATGCTCAGCCAGGTCGGCTCCATCACCACCAATGGCGTGCAGCAGAGCAATATCTTCCGCAACACCTTCCTCAACTGGCTGGTGGGCACTGTCTTTAACGTCGGCAACGTGGCCTGGCCGAATGCGTTTCCGGTGACTCCGGGAATCTCCAGTTGCGGCGCGAATCCCTTCCCGTGTTTCTCGGGCGTGCGCGTCTTCAGCAAGGACTACGAGAACCCGCGCATCTACACCACCAACGTGGCCTATGAGCAGGACCTCGGCCACAACGTGGCCGTCTACGCGGACTTTACATGGTCCAAGGGCGTGCACCTGACGCGCTTCTACAACGCCAACTATGCGGGCGCCTACTCTGATTTTCTGGGCGAGGTGATGGTGACCTCGAGCGCGGCGAAATCGCTTTACCGCGGGGTGACCTTCGGCGTGCGCAAGCGCTTCAGCCAGCGTTTCCAGATGGAGGCGAACTACACCGTCTCGAAGGACATGGACAACGACTCGAACGAGCGCGACCCGTTCACCGACCGCACCTTCGACCACAGCAACCTGAACGCGGACTACTCCTACTCGGACCGCGACCAGCGCCACCGCTTCAACTTCTACACGTACTTCGAGGCGCCCAAGGGCTTCACCGGAAACATCCGCATGCAGGCACATTCGGCGCAGCCCATCACGGACCCCAACCGCCCGAACCTTCCCGTGGACCCGGGCCGCAACACCTTGCGCAAGGACAATGGATTCTTCTCCCTGGACTGGCGCCTGGAGCGGCCGTTCCATCTCAACGAGCGGGTGCAGCTCATCCCGGTCTTCGAGATGTTCAACACCTTCAACAACAAGAACAACGTCAACCCACTTACCACGCCGGGCCTGTTCAACTTTGACGGCTTCCTGCGCGTGGGCGTGGGCGATCCGCGGCAGGCGCAGTTCGCTCTGCGGCTCGTGTTCTAAACCTTCCCCGCGAGGGGAATTTTCCGGAAAAGGGGGCGCGCTCAGCGCCCCCTTTTTTCTTGCAGCGGCGAAAGCGCCCTGCCCGCCACAATCTCTGCTACTCTGATCAGCGATGCGCAAGAACGAAAAAAACGAAATCCGCGCCGTGCTCTTCGATTGGGACGGCACGCTGCTGGACTCCTACCACGCCGATTCGCAGGCTTACCTGGCGCTGTTCCGCAAGATGGGCATCGACTGGGGCATTGCGGAATTGACCGAGCACTATT
>Ga0315281_10001664_pt1 | contig 32979 bp, 37 predicted proteins | sample YL17G07_0_MG_FD_204540 | JGI IMG/M metagenome (GOLD analysis project Ga0315281, IMG submission 204540) | Sediment microbial communities from Yellowstone Lake, YNP, Wyoming, USA - YL17G07_0 | ecosystem: Environmental > Aquatic > Freshwater > Lake > Sediment | place: USA: Wyoming | collected...
GACTCTTCAAGGGAAGGAAGCGCATCGCCGGCAACACAGAGGAAGATATATATAAGAAGCTCGGCATGGACTGCATGCCGCCGGAAATCCGCACCGATTCCGGCGAGCTCGACGCCGCGCGCGCACACACACTGCCGAAACTGATCGGCTACGATGACCTGAAAGGAGATTTGCAGGTACAGACCAAGTGGACCGACGGCACCGCCACTATCGCGGAGATGGCGGAAGCGGCGCGAAAGGCCGGATTGGAGTACATCGCTATCACGGATCACACCGTCTCGCTCGCCATGACCGGCGGGCTCGACGAAAAAAAGCTCGCAGCGCAGATGAAAGAGATCGCGGACGTGAACAGACGGCTTCGCGGCTTCACGATCCTCAGCGGATCGGAAGTGAACATCGACCGGCACGGAAAACTCGATATCGCTGACACCACACTCGCCAAACTCGACTGCGTGGGCGCGTCGGTGCACTCCTACTTCTCGCTCTCGCGCGAAGAGCAGACCAAGCGCGTGATCCGCGCGATCGAGAACCCCAACGTGGACATCATCTTCCACCCGACCGGACGCAAGATAAAACAACGCGGAGAGATCAACCTGGATATGGATGCGGTCATCAAGGCAGCGAAGCGCACCGGCACGGCGCTGGAGGTGAACGCGAGCCCAGACCGCCTGGACCTGCGCGATGAGTACATCAGGAAAGCGGTAAAAGCCGGGGTGAAGCTTGTCATTAACTCTGACGCGCATTCAAAGTCCGCGTTCGGATGGTTAGAGCTCGGCATCGCGCAGGCGCGCCGCGGCTGGGCAGAAAAAAAAGATGTGTTGAACACGCGGTCCGCCGCAGAGCTCCAGAAATGGTTGCGAACACCTAAAAATAAAAGGAATTGATGTCATCCCGAACGGAGGTGAGGGAACTCAGCGCTACTTTGAAAGACCTGATAACTGATGTAACGTTGAGATTCCTCGTCACTCCGTTCCTCGGAATGACAGGTTTTGCCAGGGTGGCGGAACGGTATACGCGCGACACTTAAAATGTTGTACCCGTAAGGGTTTGAGGGTTCGAATCCCTCCCCTGGCATTTCGAGACATATATATGGAAGCAGACCGAGCAGTCGCACCGACCGAGCAACGTGAGGACATCACGACCGATTTGACGTTGCGCCCGGCGCTGCTCTCCGAGTTCATCGGACAGACACAACTGCGCGCGCAGCTCACCACCATGCTCACCGCGGCCAAGCAGCGGAAAGAGGCGCTCGAGCACGTGCTCTTATATGGAAGCCCGGGCCTCGGCAAGACCACGCTCGCGCACATCGTCTCACGCGAGATGGGCAAGCAGATCCGCGTCACCTCTGGCCCGGCGATCGAGCGCGTCGGCGACCTAGCAGCGATACTTTCTAACTTAGAACCAGGCGACGTGCTGTTCGTCGACGAGATCCACCGCCTGCCGAAGACGATCGAGGAGGTCTTGTATCCGGCCATGGAAGATTTCGCCCTGGACATGGTGATCGGCAAGGGCCCGGCGGCGCGCACGCTGCGGCTGGACATCCCGCGCTTCACCTTGATCGGCGCGACCACGCGTCTCTCGCTGCTCTCCGCCCCGCTCCGAGATCGCTTCGGCGCAACGTATCATTTGGAGTACTACACGCGGCCGGAGATGATGCAGATCTTGAAACGCAGCGCGAAACTTTTGGGCGTGATGATGCCGGACGATGCCGCAGAACTCATCGCCGCGCGCTCGCGTTACACCCCGCGCATCGGGAACCGCCTGCTCCGACGCGTGCGCGACTTCGCGCAGGTGCATGCGAAAGGCGCAGTCACCAAAGAGATCGCGAACGCCGCGCTCACCGAACTCGCGGTGGACGCGGTCGGACTGGACTCGGTGGACCGCGCAGTCATGGATACGATACTCAAAAAGTTCAACGGCGGCCCGGTCGGTCTCGGCACGCTCGCGGCCGCGACCCACGAAGAGGTGGCGACCATCGAAGAGGTGGTGGAGCCGTACCTCATGCACATCGGCTTTCTGCAGCGCACCCCGCGCGGCCGCATCGCCTCGCTCGCGGCGTACACACACTTTGGCGTTTCACCCTCCGGCGGACTAGTATAGAGGTATGCCTCTTTGGATATTGCTCTTCCCCTACGCGTTGTTCCTCCTGGTCTTCGGCGTCTTCTCGCTTATTGACCTCTACCACGCCATCCGGTTCCGCTCCGGAGGGTTTTCTGCGTTTCTACTAACCGTCTTCTACCTCGCCGGCACGGCGAGCATCCTCTACCTCTCGTACCTCATGCTCTCAACGCTGGACTGGAACACGACCATCGGAAGTCCGATCACCGGACATCCGCTCGGCCTCTAGCTATGCACCTCGGCCACCTCTTCAAACAGAAAGGGTACGAACACGTGGTGTTCGTGCTGCGCCGCCACCCGTTCATCCTACTCAAAAGCGTGATCCTCTTCGTGGTGCTCGCGCTGCTTCCGGCGGGGGTCATCTTCTTGCTCCAGCATGTGAACCCGAACGTGCTCCTCGGCAGCATCTCGTTCCCGATCGTGGCGGTCGCGGGCTCCATCTACTACCTCGCCATCTGGCTGTTCTTCTTCACCGCGGTGCTGGATTACTACCTGGACCTGTGGATCGTGACCAATGACCGCATCCTCTCGATCGACCAGGAGGGACTCTTCTCGCGAACCATCAGCGAGGTCGACCTCTGGCGCGTGCAGGACGTGACCTCAGAAGTGAAAGGTGCGGTGTCCACCATCTTCAACTACGGCAACGTCTACATCCAAACCGCGGCGGAGAAAGAACGATTCGTGTTCGAGCAGGTCCACAACCCGAACTTCATCCGGCAACGGATCATCGAGCTCGCCGAGGAAGACCGCAAGTACCACAAGGTGCCAGCGGTCTGAAGAAAAAGTGGGTGGCGATACGCCATCCACTTTTTTCTTTGACGCGATACAAATCTACAAACACTTGCCAATGAAACGAATATTCGCAGATTGGCATGAATTCGTATATCGGTGTCGCGTCAAAAAAGCATTAGTAAATCTTTTTGAGCGACGTGCCGGTGTAGAAGTAATTCAGTATCCAGTCGTAGGTCTTGCCGTCGTTCGCCCAGCCGAGCGCGTCATGCGCCGACATGCCGACCCCGTGGCCCCACAGCTGCAATCCGGCGTCATGCGGCGCGGGGACACCGACGAGCCATGGCTTCACTTTGCAGCACCACACCTCCTGCCAACTGCGCGTGCGGCCGTCTGAGCGCGAAAAGTAGGGCGTCACCACGATCTCGTTATTGTAGGTCACGAGCATGCCGCGCGTGGACTCGACGGCGCTCACCACGTTCGGACGGATCGTCTCCGAGCCATACCCGCGGTATACCTGGTCGGCGGCGGAGGGCAGCACGTCGAAGAGCGCGTATTTGCCACCGATGGAGTGCACGAAGTACGCGTACGTGCGCGCCGCGACCACGAGCGCCTTCTGGTATTCGATGTGCGAGATGTTAGAGGTCTCCGCGAGGCCGCGCATATACTGCTCGAGCGGCAACTCCTCGATGAGCCACACGTTGTCTGACGGCTGGAAGTAGTTGAGTTCCATGGTGCCGCGGAAACGGTTCTCATAGGCGGTCGCGTCCCAGCCGGCGAAGTTCGGAATGCGCCAGAGCGCGTCAGGCGTGGTCGGCACGAAGCGCACGGGTACCGCAGACATCCAGCTCCCCGCCGGAGATGAGACGACCGCGATCCCGTTCACGCGATTGTAGTAGATCTCGATCTGCGTCTCGGCTGGGATGGTGGTGAGGAGCGCACCGGAGGCGTCATGGATCTCGAACGACGAGGAGTTGGACATGAGCGCCGAGCCGGTCGGCTTCCAGAGCCCCACGCGGATGTTCGGTTCACTGCCGCCCGTAGTGATGGGAATCTCCTGAGTGGGGAGCTGCGGCGAATCTTCGGTGACCGTGACCGGGATGTCGAAGTCCGTGCCCGGTACGTCTACGTCATCCACCACGAGTTTGAGCGGCAACGTGTAGTCGCCGCGCTGCGCCGGTGCGCTGATCTGAAACGTGAAGTAACCGATGTTGCCGGAGGAGATCGGCTCACGGATGCGCGACGGCTCATGGTCGTTGGGCCATGTGTCACTCACGAAGTTGCTCGAAGCGCTCGCGATGGTGGTGCCGCGCACACGCAGTATGCGCGTGAGCCAGTTGACCGTGCCGGTGTTCTTGAACCCCGCAGTGATGGTGACGACCTGACCGCCGGTCGCGAGTACGCGATCAGAAAAACTCTTGATCATCAAGAGGCCCGAGAGTGGCGCGCTCACCGGAGAGGGCGTGACCGCGACGGGGGGCGGTGTGGGTGTTGGTGTTGGCGCCGGAGACGGTGCGGGCGCAGGCGCGGGCGGCGGCTTCACCGCAACGGTGTTCGAGACGACGATCGGGATCTTGAACTGCGTACCGTCAACCCAGGTGAAATCCTCTGCCGCGAGCCAGAACCCCTCGTTATAGGTACCGAGCTTGCTCGGCGCATGGATGATGAACTCAAAGTACCCGATCTGTCCGGGCGCGACGGTCGTGTCAGTGAGTTTCGCCGGCTGGTCACTACGGTACCACGAGGTGTCGCGAACGACGCTCGTGCGATATTTCGGGAAGTAGGTGTAGACCGAGAGGAACTTCGTGCCGGTCTTTGACCACGTGGCGACGCCGGTGTTCTTCACTCCGATGCGGAAGGTGTATTTTTCGCCCGGTCGCAGTGTGAGCGACTCTGCGGAACGCACCATGATGGCGCCCTTGAAATCCGTTTTTTTCACCGTAGCCGCAGCGACCGGAGCGGCAGCGCTCACGGTGAAAACAGCGGCAGCGATGAGGACGAATAGTCGTCGCATACCTAGATATTTTAGCATTTTTTCGCGCTTTCGTCTACTCTTAAGCCATGACTGTCGCGCGTGCCATCGCCAAGAACGTTTCGGTGCAGATCGTCGGGCGGGTGATCGGCACCATCTTCGGACTCATCACCATCGCGCTCATCACCCGATACCTCGGCCCCGCCGGGTACGGTGATTTCACGACCGCGACCTCGTACCTGCAGTTCGTCGGCGTGCTCGTGGACTTCGGGCTCACGCTCACCGCGGTGCAGATGCTCTCCGAACCGGATGCCGACGAACCGCGCCTGTTGGGAAACCTCGTCTCGCTGCGCGTACTCTCGGCGCTCGTGATGTTCGCCATCGCGCCTATGGTCGCGCTCGCCATCCCGTGGAGTCCCGCGGTGCACCAAGCGATCTGGGTGGGCGCGATCTCGTTCGTGCTCCTCGCGCTCCACCAGATGTTCGTGGCGCTCTTTCAACGGACGATGCGCATGGAACTCTCGGCGCTCGCAGAGGTGCTCGGACGCGGCGCACTCCTCGCGGCCACGATGATCGTGATCAGCATGCACGGTGGGCTCGGGGCGGTGATCGCGACCCTTGCGGCGGGAAACCTCGTGATGGCCGCAGTCTCGCTCGGGCTCGCGCAACGGCTGCGACCGTTCCGGTTACGCTTCGAACGCGCCATCATTACCCGTATAGTGAGACGCAGCTGGCCGATGGCTCTTTCCATATTCTTCAACCTCATCTACCTGCGCGGAGACATGATCATCCTCTCGCTCACCAGGAGTGCGACCGAGGTCGGTCTCTACGGCGCGGCGTACAAACCGCTGGACGTCATCACCGTCTTCCCGATGATGTTCATGGGGCTTGTGCTCCCGCTTTTGGTGCACGCGTGGAGCAGCGCGGACCGTGAACGCACCGCGCGTCTCATCCGGCGCGCGACCGACGCGGTCTCGCTCCTCGCATTCCCCATCGCCGCGGGCGGGATCGCGCTCGCGACCCCGACCATCGTCTGGCTCGCGGGTGAGAAGTTCGCCGGCGCCGGACCGCTCCTCGCGCTCCTCACCGTGGCCGCGGGCTGCGTGTTCTTCGGATCGCTCTTCGGCCACATCATCGTGGGGATCGGCAAGCAGCGCAGCATGCTCCCCATCTACGCCGCGGACGCCGTAGCGTCGCTCGGCTTGTACCTCTGGCTCATCCCGCACTACGGCGCGACCGCTGCGGCCCTTGTGACCATTTTTTCAGAACTTGTGATCGCGGTCGGCGCCGGGATCATGGTCGCGCGGGCGACCGGTGTACGGATGTCTTTGCGCGTGCCGAGCCGCGCGCTCGCTGCCGCAGTGCTCATGGGGCTCGCGGTCGCGTTCCTCCCCGGTGTGCATGTGCTCATCCGCATCGTGATCGGCGCCGCACTCTACGGCGCGTTACTCATCGCCTTCGGCGCGCTCTCGCGTGAAGACGTGAACGTGATACTGCAACGGAAACCGGTATGAAACTGAAATGGTCGCTCCCGGAAATCATCGTCTTCGCGGTTGCGGCGCTGCTGCCGACGTACCTGATCCGTTTCCATGTCGGGCCGGTGCCGATGACGGTGTTGGAAATCGTCGAGCTCGCGGCGATCGTGGCGCTCATCGCGAAGTTTCAAGTTTCAAGTTTCAGGTTTCAATTGGGCCGGAACAGGTTACTCGCGATTGGCTCCGCGCTCCTCATCATCGCAACGGTAATCGGCATCATCGTCGCGCCGGACACACGGGCGGCGCTCGGAATCGCGAAGGCGTACTTTTGGGAACCGATGCTCCTTGCCTGGCTGCTGGTCGCCGCGCGACCGGACAAAGAAAAGATGTTCCGCGCGTTCGCCCTCGGCGCGGCGGTAAGCACGGCCGTAGTGATCGGCTACGCGTTCATCCAGTTCTCGCACCCCTCACGCATCCCCGCGCCGTGGGACGCCGAGCGCCGAATCACGAGCGTGTTCCCGTACCCGAACGCCACCGCGCTCTACCTCGCGCCGATCGCGCCGCTGCTGCTGTCTCTCCCGTGGGGGTGGGTGCTCGGACTCCTCGCGCTCATGACTACCGTGCTCGCCCGTTCGGTCGGCGGACTGCTCGCCGGCGGCGCGGCGCTCGTTGCAGCCGGGGCTGCGGACGAAAAAAAACGCACGCGCACGATCTTCCTCGCGGTTGCCGCGCTGAGCGTCGGCCTGCTCGCGCTACGCACGCCGGTTATCCAAAAACAGATCGCGCAAAAGCAGTGGTCAGCGCGCGTGCGGGACATCGGCTACCATGAAACCTTCGCCATGCTCCGCGATCATCCGCTCTTCGGTGCGGGCATCTCGGGGTTCCCGATCGTGGTGAAGCCATACCACAGAGCGACCGCGATCGAGATCTTTCAGTATCCGCACAATCTGTTTTTGACGATCTGGAGCGAGTTGGGTTTGATCGGATTAGCGGGATTCGTGTGTATCATCGTCTGGTTTTTCAAGAAACGCGACAACTGGATGCTCAACGCCGCCATGCTCGCCATCCTCCTCCACGGCCTCATCGATGTCCCCTACTTCAAGAACGATCTCGCCATGTTCTTTTGGCTTTTGATCGTAATGGTGGCACTCTAGAGATATGCCCCGTTAGAAAATCTGCTCACCGCGGGATAATGGGGTAAATCTTGAGGTATCCTTCCATCGCACGGCGACTAGACTAACAGGCACGTATTAATCCATGCGAAAGCAGATGTTCTAACGGGGTATGGCCGATACAAACGCAGGACAACAAGACGATCAGCAGCAATTCGCGCAACAGCAGATGATGCAGCATCAGCAATACGCCACGCAGCTCGCCGCAGAGCGGGGGCGGGCGATGGCTGACGTCGAGCAACAGAAACGCGCTGCGGCGCAGAATCAGGCGAACCAGCAGGCGGCAGCCGAAGAAGAACGCGGTCGCACATTCGCGGAAACCGCCGAAGGGGATGAACGCTCGCAGACGATGGCATCCGGCGGCGTGCAGATGCGCCGCCTAGAAGCGCAGGCTGCCCCGCTCCGCGCGCAAGCGCGCCTCAACTGGGTAGCGACCTACCTGTTTCTGCTCATCTGCGCCGGCGTCCTCGACATCATGGGGCTCATTCCGGTAGTCGACATCGCCGCATCGATCCTCGCCATCCCCTACTCGGCGGTACGCTGGATCGCCATCAAAAACACCAATGCCAGCCGCGCCTCAGACCCGCAGGGGTACCAGATGCGCATGATGATGACGATCGTCGGCGGCGCGGTGGAGTTCATCCCGGTCGTGAACCTGCTCCCTATATTCACCTCGTTCATGATCACGGAGTGGTACTACCGCGCGAAGAAGACGAACCTAGCGGCGTCCAAGCTGAAACAGATCAATGCGCAGATTTCCGCCCTGCAGCGCTCTCTTCCCAGATAGCGCGTTTCTCGGTAGAGTGGTGCGTCGGACCTTATACTGACATTGAAGTCTGCGCGGTGAGGTGGCTGAGTGGCCGAAAGCGTCTGACTCGAAATCAGATGTACCTGCAAGGGTACCGTGAGTTCGAATCTCACCCTCACCGCAGAGATTTCAATACACGTTCTTAACCACGTTTCATATGAAACGACTCGCACTCATCATCGGGGTGGTCGCGCTCCTCGGCGCCGGATGCGCACCACTCACCCCGGCCACCAACACGCCGGTGAACCAGCCGACACCGGAGCCGACGGCAACGCAGGATGACGGATACGTCACTGCCGACACCGCGGACGAAGCGGCGTTCGCCGCGGAGATCGCGGCAGAAGAAAAGAAGGCGGACGCCGATGCGACGAAGATCGACCAAGAGATCGCCACAGACCAAGCGAAAAACGCTGCCCCGTAAGGAAGAAAGACCGGTCCAATGTACATTGGACCGGTCTTTAAATTCCTGTGTGTAAAGTCAACTTGACATCCCGGTAGCTCGCTCCTACGATATACCCATGCACGAGACGATAAAAAATTCCGTCTTCACGCTGCGTGACGCGCGGGGGATCACCCAAGAGGCGCTCGCGGATGCGATCGGCGTCACCCGACAGACCATCATCGCCATCGAACGCGGTCACTACACGCCATCGATACTCCTCTCCCTCAAGATCGGGATATTCTTTAAAAAACCGGTGGAATCCGTTTTCAGCATCACCTATGAAAAATAGATCCTTCTTCGAGACCATGACCGCGATCATCGTGGTCGTTCTCCTCCTACTCATCGTAAACCCCACCGGAATATGGATGCCGTCGCCGATCGCCATGTTGCTCATCGCGTTACTGGGAGCGGCGGTAGCGGTGTGGGTCGGCCTCGTGTGGGCAGAGTCGATCCGCGATGAACGCGAGGCCCTGCACCGTTTCATCGCAAGCCGGTTCGGGTACGTCGCTGGCCTCATCGTGCTCCTCGTCGCCGCCATCGCCCAGAGCGTCAATCACGCGCTCGACCCATGGATCGCATTCGCACTCGGCGCAATGGTGGTGGGCAAGCTTATCGGACTGGCCCATGGACGAAACAGGCACTAGTGGATCACAAAATATCCCATCACTTCATTCACATAAAATAATGTATATGCAAAAGAACATGACCCGCTCACTCATCACGTTCGCTGGCGCCGCCGCCTTCATCATGCTGCTGGGCGCCGGATGCGTGGCCACCGTCCAGAAACCAGAAAGCGCGGCCACGATGGAAAAGAAGGCGGAGAGCGTGATGGTAGAAAAGAAGGCCGAGGGAGCGGCCATGGAAAAAAATGAGGGAACAACGACTGAAAAAAAAGAAGAAGGCGTGATGATGAAAAAATATTCAGGAGCTGTTCTCGCGGGCACCTCAGCAGCGCTCATTGACTACAATCAAGCCGACTACGACGCCGCGGTCAAAACCGACAAGCTGATCGTGCTCTACTTCTACGCCAACTGGTGCCCCCTCTGCAAAGCGGAGGTGCCGAAGCTCTACGCCGCATTCAACCAACTCACCACTGACCAGGTGATCGGCTTCCGCGTGAACTACAACGACAATGAGACCGACCCGAACGAGGAGGCGCTCGCACGAACGTACGGCGTTCCGTACCAGCACACCAAGGTGTTCGTGAAAGCCGGGACACAGGTACTGAAATCGCCCGAGAGCTGGGACACCGCGCGCTACCTGTCCGAGATACACAGCGCCATCGGCAACTAACATGCACCTCTCCCTCTACTTCGCCCTGCTCGCCGGCCTCGTCTCATTCCTCTCGCCGTGCGTGCTCCCCATCATCCCCGGCTTCCTCGCGTACCTCGCCGGTACCTCGGTCGCAGATTCCTCGTCGCATCGGAAAGACATCTTCTTGAACAGCGTATTCTTCGTCCTCGGCTTCTCCGCCGTGTTCGCCGCGCTCGGCGTGCTGCTCAACACCGTGCTCTCTGCGGTCGCCTATGACGCGCAAATCTGGCTCGCGCGCATCGGCGGCGCGATCATCATCTTCTTCGGCCTGTACCTCATCGGCCTCATCAAAGTCCCGTTCCTGGAACGCGAATTCAAGGTGACGGTCAAGACCCGCTTCAAGTCGAAATATGCCACCTCGTTCCTCTTCGGCGCCGCGTTCGCCGCCGGGTGGACCCCGTGCGTGGGCGCGGTATTGGGCGGCATCCTCGGCCTCGCCGCGCGGGAGCCGAGCGCGGCTTTCACGCTGCTGCTCGCCTACGCCATCGGGCTTGGTATCCCCTTCCTCGTAGTCGGACTCTTCGCGGCGGCGGCGTCACACCTCACGCGCCGCATCGCTCCCTATGTGAAGTACGTGAATATCGCCTTCGGCATACTCCTCATCGCCATAGGCGTGCTCGCCTTCACCCGTGAACTTGGTCGCATCGCGAACCTCGAGATACTTAATCGGTTCCTCCTGAAATAACATGAATGGAACGCGCACCGGTATCCTCATCCTCACGCTCGTCGCTATCGCAGCTGCGATCTTCTACCTGCAGTCCCAGAACCCCACTCCCCGCGCGAGCACGGCGCACGCCGACCTCGTGCGCACGCAGCAATCGCCCGGTGCGGCGGATCGTACAGAGAAAGCGAAGATGTTTCCGCGCGCTAAGGAGATCGTCGACCCGTCCGGGTTCGTGAACACCGACGGCATCAGGATTAAAGATCTCATAGGCAAGAAGGTGATCTTAGTCGACTTCTGGACGTACAGTTGCATCAACTGCCAGCGCACAACGCCGTACCTGAATGATTGGTACACAAAGTACAAAGACAAGGGGCTCGAGATCATCGGGGTGCACACGCCTGAGTTCGAGTTCGAGAAATCGCGTGACAACGTTGCGCGCGCGGTCGAAAAGTTCGGGATCAAGTACCCCGTGGTGATGGACAACGACTACGCCACCTGGCGCGCGTATGGCAACCAGTACTGGCCGCGCGAATACCTGATCGACATCGACGGATATATCGTCCATGACCACATCGGCGAAGGCGGCTACGACGAGACGGAACTGAAGATACAGGATTTGCTCACCGAACGGATGGCGACGCTCGGAGAGGCGGGAGCGGTGAACACGCCACTCTCCGCTCCTGTGGACGCGACGAACGTGACCGGTCCGGTCAGCCCAGAAACGTATTTCGGTGCCGGCCGCAACGAGTACCTTGGTAACGGGACTCCGTTCAAGATCGGTCCGCAGACGCTCTCCGCGCCGACGACGCCAAAACAGGATTTGCTCTACCTTGTCGGTGCCTGGCGGTTCGAAGATGAGTATGCGACCAGTGCCCAGGCGGGCAATAAGATCATCTACCGGTACCAGGGTAAAAATGTATACCTCGTCGCTACCGACCCGGTTGGTGCGGTCATCCACGTCACGCGCGATGGCAAACCCCTGGGAAGCGCAGCGGGAGCTGACGTCGGTGCAGATGGCACCGTACGCATCAAAGAATCACGACTCTATGAACTAGTGGAAGATCCCGCCGGATATGGTGAGCATGAGCTGGAAATACAGATCGACGCGCCGGGTATCCAGTTCTATACGTTCACCTTCGGTTAGGCATACTTCATTTTCCAAGAAAGACGCGTTCGAAGAGGTCACCGGAGAGCAATTCTTTGGGCGGACCTTCAGCGACGATGGCGCCCTTGTCCAAAAGATACGCGCGACCCACGATCTGCAGGACTGATTTGAGGTTGTGTTCGACCAGTAGTATGGCGGTGCGATGTCGCTGGTTGATCTCCTGTATCTTCTGGAACACCTCTTTGACCACCTTGGGCGCGAGACCGAGGGTGGGCTCGTCCAGGAGCAGCACGGTCGGCGCGGTCATGAGCCCGCGGCCGATGGCGAGCATCTGCTGCTGGCCGCCGGAGAGCGTGCCGCTCTTCATCTTCCGTTTCGCCTTGAGCGCGGGGAACATCTCGAACACCTCTGTGAGGCGTCGACGCAGCTCCGCGCGATTGCGCTCGATGTAGCCGCCGATCTCCAGGTTCTCTTCCACGGTGAGATGCGCGAACACGCGCCGGCCCTGCGGCACGTACGAGATGCCGCGGCGCACCACCTCGTGCGGGATCGGACGCATAGGCTGCTCATGCCAGAGCACCGAACCGGAGGCGATCGGCGCGAGGCCGAAGATCGCCTTCAAGATGGTGGACTTGCCGGCGCCGTTGGGGCCCATGAGCGCCACGATCTCCCCCTCGTCGATAGAGACAGAGACATTGTTGACGGCTTTTACCCCACCGTAGTGGACCGAAAGATTTTTCGTTTGAAGAAGGGGTTCCATACTAGATGAAATCCGAAATACGAAATACGAAATACGAAACAATTTCGAATTTCGAATTTTTACAACATTTTGAATTTGTTTTGGATTTAGACATTCGAATTTCGAATTTATTCTCCCAAGTATGCTTCTATCACATCGCGTCGTGCGAGCACTGAATCTGGCGCGCCTTCAGCGAGCAATTCGCCCGTGTCCATCACGATGATGCGGTCGCACAATTTTCGGATGAGCTCCATGTTGTGTTCGATCAGCATGATCGTCTTGCCTTTGGTGCGCAGATCCTCCATGACCCGCACCACCACCTTGATCATCTCCGGGAACATCCCAGCGAACGGCTCATCGAAGAAGTACAGCTCCGCGCCGATCGCGACCGCGCGCGCGACCTCGAGTAACTTGCGCTGGCCATAGGAGAGATTCGCCGCGAGCGCGCCGCGCTTCTCCCACAATCCGACCGTAGTGAGCGCCTCCTGCGCTTTCTTCAGATGCAGCGCGGTGTGTCGTTCAAAAAGCGCGCCCCACACGTTGCCCTCGGTCAAGACCACGAGGACGTTATCTAGCACGGTCATCTGCTCAAAGAGCCGCACGTCCTGGAACGTGCGCGTCACTCCGTACGCCGGCATATCTGGCGCGTTCACGCTCCGCAGCGTCACCCCGTTCATCACCACCTCGCCGCCGTCGATCGGATGCATGCCGGTCAGCGTGTTCACGAGCGTGGATTTTCCCGAGCCGTTCGGGCCGATGATGCCGGTGATCGTCCCCTTCTCGACCGAAATCGAAAGGTGGTCGACCGCGTGCACGCCGCCGAACGATTTGATGAGTTGTTTCGTCTCGAGCGCCTTCATAGTTTGTATTCTCCCATGAGCCCCTGCGGTCGGTAGAGCATGAGGATCACCAGGAGCGCGCCGTAGATCGCCTGGCGCATCTGTGCGGCCACCTCGGTCGGGAACCCGACGAAGCGCAGAATCTCCGGGAGCACGATGAGTGAGACCGCGCCGAGGATGGAGCCACGCAGGTTGGCGAGTCCGCCGAGGATGATGACCGCGAGGAGGAAAATGGATTCGTTGATGGTGAACGACGATGGGTCGACGAACGTGATGTAAGTGGCGAAGAGTGCGCCCGCGAGGGCAGCAAGCGCGGCGCCGATCACGAACACCGCGAGTTTGAAGTGCAACGTGCGATAACCGAACACCCGGAGCGCCGGTTCATCCTCGCGGATCGCCTTGAGCGCGCGGCCGAACGAGGAACGCGCTACGAACTGGGCGACCAGATACGCGATCGCGACTGCGACGAGCGAAAGGATGAGGAACGAGAGGTTGCCCGTGAAGTGGAAACCGAAGAGCGTCGGCCGCGCGATGCCAGGGATGCCGAGCGGACCACGGGTGATGTTCTGCAGATTCAGGAACGCGGTGTAGACGATGACGTTGAACCCGAGCGAGGCGAGTGCGTAGTAGTCATCTTTGAATTTCGAGAGCACGAGACCGATGAGGAGCGCGAACACCGCCGCGATCGCCACCCCGATCAGGAGCGCGAGGAAAAAATTCATCCCAAAGCGCGTGAGCAGAATGGCGGTCGCGTACGCGCCGAGTCCGTAGAACGACGCCTGCGCAACGGAAAGCAATCCGGTGAAACCGACCACCAGGTTCAGGCCGAGCGCGAGCACGGCGTAGATGCAGGCGAGGATGGCGACGTTGATCAGGTATTCCATATCACTTCTGCAAAATGCCGCGCGGACGGAACAGCAGAAACAGGATGAGCAATCCAAAAGCGATCGCATCCTTCCACTCTGCCGCGATCTTCCAGATGCCGAAGTTCTCCACCACCGCGAGCAGGAACGCGCCGAGCACCGCGCCGTAGATGTTGCCGACCCCGCCGATGATCGCGGCGATGACCCCTTTCAAGAGCAGCGGCATGCCCACGCCCGGCTCGATGCCGGTGTCATAGCCGGTGAAGATGCCTGAGACACCGGCGACCACCCCGCCGATCACGAACACGAGCGCCATCATGCGATTGGTGTTGATGCCCACCACCCGCGCGACCTCTTCATCATCACCGATGGCGGTGATCGCCCGGCCGGCGCGCGTAAACTTCAAAAAAATGATAAGCGCTGCGGCGATCAGGAGCGCCGCGATAAGTGCGAAGAGCTGGGTGCGCGTGATGATGCCACCGAGGAACTCGATGCTGCGTTCTGCGGTCTTGAGCGGGAGAGATTTGAACTCGCTCGTCCAGATCATGGCGATGACCGCCTGAAGCACGGTGTACGCGCCGAGCGAGGCGACCAAGAGCACCATGTTGGATGAGTGACGCTTGCGGAGCGGGGCGAACACGGTGTGGTGCACGATGAACGCGACCGCGCCGGCGGCCACGATCCCGACCGGAATCGCGATCCATGGTGATAACCCGGCCTGCACCAGGAGCGAGTAAGTGATGTATCCGCCCACGGTGGCGAACGCGCCGTGCGCCAGGTTAAAGAACTTGGCGGTGGCGAAGGTGAGCGTAAAGCCGAGTGCGATCAGCGTATACATCGCCCCGGCGATGATGGAGTTGGCGACGAGCTGCGGAACGATACTCATGGCGGCATGATACCAAAACCCCCTCTATTATGAGAGGGGGCTTGGTTGAACGTTACGGGACGAGCACGAGCGCTCCGTTCTTGATCTGTTTGAGGACAAAGCCGGTCTGTGTGTTTCCCTTAGCGTCGAACGACACTGTTCCGTTGTACCCGGCCCAGTTCTGGATGTGTGAGAGCAGGTAATCATGGATCTTCGTGCCGTCGTATCCCACAGAAGTGATCGCTTCGAGTCCCATCTTCACCGCATCATAGGTGCCGGTGGTGTGGAAGCGGATCGGCGAATCGGCACGGTACTTCTGCGTATACTCCGCGAGGAACGCCTGGACTGCGGACGAACCCTCGTTGAACTCTGGGTCGTAGATGTAGACCCCTCCTGCAGCTCCGGTCTTCAACAGGTTCGGACCGAACGCGATGAAGTTCGCGAAGATCGGGGCTTTAATGCCGAGTTCGCGCGCCTGCTTGATGAGGTAGGTCGAAGAGACACCGTCGGCAGTGTTGATGACGATCGCCTCCGCGCCGCTTGTCTTAACCTTAGCGAGTTCAGTGCGATAGTCGGTCTTCGATGGCGCGATGGTCTGGTCAGAGACCAGGGTGCCTTTGAAGGCCGCGCGGAAGTGCTTGGCGATATCGTTCGTGTACTCGGCGTTATCACTGAGCAACGCGACTTTGGTGTAGTGGAATTTGCTCATGAGCTGTTCTGCAGGCAGCGTGCCGGCTTTGATGTCTGACGGACCGTTGCGGAAGAGATACTCTGCGGCGTTGTCGACGTTCTCTCCGCCGGTGAGTGGGGTGACCATGGTCACCCTGCTCTGATCCAAGAGTGGCGCGACCGCCATGGTGCCGTTTGAGGTCATACCGTCGATGATGTACTGCACATGATCGACATCAACCAGTTTGTGGAACGCGGAAACGGCCTTGGCCTGGTCCGCGAGACCACCGACGTCTTCGACGATGAGTTGAACCTGGCCATAGCGACCGTCTTTGTTGAGGTCATCGATGGCGAGCTGTGCGCTGTTGCGCACGTTCTCGCCCAAGAAGGCGAGGTCGCCGGAGAGGATCGTCATCACGCCGATCTTGATTGGTCCAGTGATGACCGGTTTAGTGTTCTTCTTGTAGATCGAAACACCGCCCCAGATGATGAGCAGCACGACGACGATGCTGATGAGTGTTTTGCTTGTACGCGACATACGCAATAAAGATAAGTAAGTCATTTAGTATACCGTTCTCTCCTACTTAAGACGACCAGTGCGTGCTCGTCTTGAGTAGGGGTCCGATCGTGTATCGGACCGCGTTTGTGGCGGGAGTTATCGCATCCCACCGTGGCGATTGTTTAAGATTCGCAAGAACGTCCGTTGTATCTCCCCCAGAGGTACTGATGAAGTTATCCTGGCGAAAACTTTCCCATCATCATGCGCCGACACCTCGAACACCCTCTTCCAACACTCAATTCCATGTACATCCCTAAACGCCTCGAATCCGAACTCCTTGAGCCATGCTTCCGCGAACCCGTTTGACACAAAGGGGCCGGTTACCCTCATCCATTCACTAGTCTGCAACACGACCAAAATCTGTGGCTCCATTGGATCCTCCTTGTTTATACAGAACGACTCTCTCGGAATGAGAGAGTCGCAATACCTATCAGTCATATGAGACCAGTGCCCTCTCGTTCACCAATCTCATCATTTCTGACCCCAGAATATCACTGTTTCATGATTTTGTCAATGGTATTATATGTCGAAATATATACAATTTTGATATAATATTGACATATTTGTATAGAAATGATATAGTTTAAATATACAAATATGATTTTGGAAGCAGAGTTAAAGACAGTGGGGCTGAAGGAATCAGAGGTGAAGGTGTACCTCTACCTCCTTGCTAACGGTCTCGCTTCTCCCCCACAAATAGCCAAGGGGACAGGGATTGCCCGCTCGAACTGTTACGTGATCCTCAACGGGCTACGGGTACGCGGACTCATCACTGAACAGAGCAAAGGAAAGCGAAAGGCCTACCTGGCGAACGACCCGTCGGCGCTCATCCACTCGATGCAGCAGCGCACCGATGCGCTTCAGCAACTGCTCCCGGATCTCCGCTCGCTCTATGTGGCACAAAAGAACAAACCGTCCATCAAGTTCTTCGACGGGGCTGAACAAGCGAAAGAAATATTTTATGAGATGCTCGAAGCCAAAGAGGTGATGGGTGTCGCGTCGACGAAAAAACTGTTCGCCGTGATGGGTACGGACTTTTTTGGCCCCTACATCAAGCAGATGCAGGAACGCGGCATCAAGTTACGGGACATTCTCACCAAAGAATCGGTCGATACATCGGCAAAGACGGCGGTCAGCTTACTGCGTCACCTCTACGAATATCGGATGCTGCCGGAGAGCACCGGCGACATCCCGGTCGACATCCTTTCCTGGGACGACAAGGTGGCGTTCCTCTCGGTCGACGCTCCGGTATTCGGGACACTGATCAAGAACAAAGCGATCGCCGACATGATGAAGATCATGTTCGAACTCTCCTGGAAACAGCTCGGACCAGCGCGAAGCTAAACAAAAAGTCCTCCGCGATGCGGGGGACTTTTTGGATCGAGATCGATTACTCCGTGTAGAGCTCGGTCTTGCCGTTCTTGATCTCCTTCAAGGTGTGGCCGCCGATGCGATCACCGTCTGCGCCGATGGTCACCTTGCCGGAGGCGCCCTCCCAGTCCTTCACGTTGTGCATCCATTGGGTGATCTTCGCACCGTCATAGCCGACCGCGAGGATCGCGTCGCGGAGCAGATAGACGCTGTCATACTCGGTCTGCCCGTAGCTCAAGTAGGGCGCGTCTTTCCCATACATCTGCTTGTACGCGTCCACCATGTGCTTGAACTTCTCGCTCGTGGGGTCGACGCCGAACTCCGCGGCGAGCGCGCCCTCAAGCGCGGTCGCGTTGCGCGTGACGGTCTCCGGATCGCCGGAGGTGACGTCTGAAACCATGAGGTGCGGTTTCCATCCCAACTCCGCGATCTGCTTGATGACACGCTCCGCTGAAGCGGGTGTCTGCGTGTCCACGAAGATCGCGTCCGCGTTCAGCGCCTTGGCCTTGGCGATGATGGAGCGGAAGTCAGTGGTCTTGGTGTTGAACTCCTGCTTGGTCACCGTGCCGCCGTTCTTCTCGAAAGTGGCGGTGAACGCCTTGTAGATGCCGAGCGGGTAATCAAGCTGTTCCTGGATGAAGGCGACGTTCTTCCACCCCTCTTTTTTCGCCGCATCGGCGAGCACCTTGCCCTGGCTCGCGTCAGACGGATAGTCGCGCGCGAAGAATTCGCTCTTGCCGGTCAGGTCCGGGCTCGATGAGCCGGGCGAGAACAGGAACACTTTCGCTGCGGTCGCGACCGGTTCTGCGGCGAGCGACTCTGATGAACAGAATCCGCCGAGGATTGCCTGCACCTTGTCGACGGAGATCAGTTTCTGCGCGGCGGAGACCGCGGTCGGTCCGGCGCACTTCCCATCTTCGAAGATGACCTCAAGCGGCCGACCGTTCACCCCTCCGGCATCGTTGATCTCCTTAACCGCGAGCTTGGTGATGTCGCGTCCCGGCTCGCCGTAGACTGCGGCATCGCCCGTGAGCGGCCCGATAAAGCCGATCTTGATCGGTTCGCCGGAGGCGACTGGCGCCTTCTTGTTGTAGCGGATCACTATCCACCCAACCACGAGAATGACGATGACGGTGATTAAGACCTTGGCGCCTTTTGACATATTTGAGCCAAAATTAATCGTAAATCATAAGTATGATATAGTAGGATACTTATGAAGATACGGAAAGCGATCATCCCGGTGGCCGGTATGGGCACGCGGTTCCTCCCCGCCACCAAGGCCCAGCCAAAGGAGATGCTCACGTTGGTCGACAAGCCGATCATCCAGTACATAGTAGAGGAGGCGGTGGCAGCGGGCATAGAGGAAATCGTGTTCGTGACCTCGCTGGGGAAGCGCGCGATCGAGGACCACTTTGACCGCAACTTCGAGCTTGAGTACCGCTTGCGGCAGAAAGGTAAGAAAAAGGAACTCGCGCAGATTTTGGATCTCACTGACCTCGCGCGGTTCGTGTATGTGCGCCAGCGCTCTCCCAAAGGAGACGGCCACGCCGTGCTCTCGGCGCGTCACGTGATCGGTGACGAACCGTGCGCCGTGCTTTTTGGTGATGACATCATCGACGCGAAGAAGCCCGTGATCGGTCAGCTCATCGCTGACTACAACCGCTACCTGGACCCCGTGGTCGCGGTGCACCGCGTACCCCGCAACAAAGTTTCGTCGTATGGCGTGGTGCGTGCCAAGCCGGTGATGCCGCACACCTTTGAGATCTCCGAATTCGTGGAGAAGCCGAAGCCCGCGGCGGCGCCGTCCAACTTGGCGGTGGTCGGTCGCTACATCATCACCCCAGAGATCTTCGACATCTTGGAACGAACCAAACCGGACTCTGGCGGCGAGATCCGGCTCGCCGGCGCGTTCAAGCAATTCATCAAATCACGCCCCATGTACGGGTGCGAATTCGCCGGAACATGGTACGATTGTGGCAGCAAACTCGGGTTCCTGGAGGCGCAGGTCGCCTTCGGACTCCGGCACCCGGAGGTCGGCGCGGATTTCAAAAAGTTCCTACGAACTAAACACTAAACATCGTTCCCATGCGACGTTACAGCGCGTTTTTCCTCATCCCGCTCGCCATCGCTATGCTCGGCGCAGGCTGCGGCGGCTCGAGCGGCACCACCGAGGCCGCCAAACCGGTGACCCTCAATTGGTGGGGGGTATACGAAGACCAGGACGCGGTCCAGCCGCTCATCAACGCGTACCGCACGCAGCACCCGAACGTGTCCATTGAGTACCGCGCGCTCCGCTCCTCGGAGTACGAGCAGGCGCTCGTGAACGCGCTCGCCGAAGACCGCGGGCCGGACATCTTCGCGCTCCACAACACCTGGATCCCCAAGTACCAGGCCAAGCTCGCGTTCGTGCCGGATTCCTACTCAGTCCCCTTCACCACCATCGAGGGCACGGTCAAAAAGATCCCCGTGACGAGGCTCGTCACCAAGCAGGGCATCAGCATCCGCTCGCTCAAATCAACCTACGTGGACACGGTCGCCGCAGACGTGGTGCGACCCTCTGACGAGACCCCAGCCAAGGATCGCATCTACGCGCTGCCGCTCTCGGGCGACAACCTCGCGCTCTTCTACAACAAGGACCTCCTCAACCTCGCCGGTATCGCCCAGCCACCGCAATTCTGGACTGAATTCCAGAACGACGTGAAAAAACTCACCAAGCAGAACGCGCAAGGAAACATCGTGCAGTCCGGCGCCGGCATCGGCACGGCAAAGAACGTGCTGCGCGCGGCGGACATCCTCTCACTCCTCATGATGCAGAACGGCGCGCGCATGACCGATGAGAACGGCTTCGCCTACTTCCAGGAGACCCCGCCGGAACTCCAGGGCCGCGAGGTGCCGCCCGCGGACGAGGCGAGCATCTTCTACACGGACTTCGCCAACCCCGCCAAAGAGGTGTACACCTGGAACGACAAGCTCGCCGATTCCCTTGAAGCGTTCTCCCAGGGCAAAACCGCGTTCTTCCTCGGCTACTCGTTCAATATCAATGACATCCGCGCGCGCGCACCGAAGCTGAACTTCGGGATCGGCGCCGCGCCGCAGATAGAGGGCAACCCGCAGGTGAACTACGCCAACTACTGGGTGCAGGCGGTCTCCAAAAAGTCCAAGAGCCAGAACTGGGCGTGGGACTTCGTGCAGTCCATGACCTCGGCTGAGCAGGCGGGTAAGTATGTGGAGGCCGCTCACACGCCGACCGTGCTCCGCTCGCTCCTGGGCAAGCAGCTCGAGGACGTGGACCTCTCGGTGTTCGCAAACCAGATGCTCACCGCGCGCGCGTGGTATCGGGGAAAGAACGAAACCGAGATGGAGGCCGCGTTCGCCGAGCTCATCAGCGCCGTGCTGAACGGCGCAGACGTGCACCGCGCAGTGGTTAATGCCGTGAACCGCGTCAATGAATCATATAAATAGGGAGTAGGGTGTAGGGTGTAGAGACAGCATGAGCAAAATACAAAATACAACATTCAAGATACTCGCCCTCGGCCTTCTCGCTGCGGCGCTCGTTTCGTTCATGCCGACGGCGGCGCGTGCTGACGTGTGCGTTTGCGGCCCGGGCAACATCACACCCGATTCCTCTTGCCCGGCGGCGACTACCGCGGGGTTCGATTGTATCTCTGTGCTGGGGGAGTGCACCTGCCAGGCCGGGGCATTCTCCGCTTCCGATGCGAGTAAGTGCGGTGGCGCGGGAATCGTCGAAACCTACAAACTGCCGAAAGGCACCGCCTACTCAGCCACGTGCTCATATAAGATTACAGCGCCGGCCGAGGCGCCGGCAGCGGGCGGATCGAGCGGCAACACCTGCCCTACGTGCGTCTGCAACTCAAAAACGAGCAAAGGCGAAGCGATCGTCATCACCAAGGCAACTGACCAAAAATCCTGCGACACCGCGTGCTCAGAATACCCGATCAAGGGGGGCGTCTGCTCGGGCGCCGCGGCCCCTGGCGGAACTCCAGCTGCGGGCGGTTCCTCGAGTGCGAAGCCAGAGTGCTTCGTCGGACCTGACTACAAGGCGCCGGGTGGATTGCTCGCCGGAGTCTCGGACAGCTGCGGGCGCTGCGGCGACTGCCAGCTCACCGACTTCTTCGTGGTAGGCAACAACGTCTTCCGGCTCCTGATCGGCCTCTCCGGCTCGTTCGCGCTGCTCATGGTGATCTACGGCGGCTTTATGTGGCTCACCTCCGGGGGCAGCTCGGAACGCATAGAGAAAGGTAAGAAGGTGTTGGTCGGCGCGGTGATTGGGCTTATAATAGTATTCGGCGCCTACACGGTGGTGGAACTCATCCTCGCCGCGGCAGGCGTGAAGGGCGTACCTGCGCTCCTGAATCGCCCATTCGGCCGATAACATGCATACAACGCTCCGCACAATCCGCCGTCTGCTGAACGCCGCCATCATCGCGGCGGGGGTGGCCATTCCGGCGATCGTGCTCGCCGCTCCCAAAGCAGCAGCGACGTCAGGCGCCACTCCGCTTGCGAACCCACTCGCGGTCTGTGGAAGCGCGGTCGGCTCCAAATGTGTGCAGCTCATCATCGGAAGCGTCATCCGCACCGCGCTCGGCATCTCCGGCTCCATCGCGCTTTTGATCGTCATCTACGGCGGATTCCTGTGGTTGACCTCGGCAGGCAACAGCGAGAGAATACAGAAAGGGAAGACGATGCTCATCTGGGCGAGTATCGGCATCGCAGTCATTTTCGGCGCCTACGCCATCACCTCGACCATCCTCGGCGCGCTCACGACCGGAGGTGGAAGTGGAAGCGGAGCGCCAGAGGGCGGGAGCAGCTCGTCGGGATGTTTCCAGAATTCCGATTGCGCTTCTGGAGAGGTATGCCTGTCTGACGCGTCATGCGGGCCAGCTCCAGCGGCAGGCACACCAGAAGTCGGTACCGGCAACCCGGGTGAGGCATGTCCATGCAAGGCGGGCCTCGAGTGTGTGACGAGCGCCAACATCTGCCGCATCCCCGGCGGATGCGGAATCGGTCCGGCGTGCCGGGCGGATCAAACATGTAATGGCGGGAAATGCCAAGGCGGCGCCGGGTCAACCTGCCTAGATTCTACCGAGTGCCGGAGCGGGTTCCACTGCAGTGACGTGCCGGGAGAATGTGTGGCTAATTGAGATGCTGTAGTACGGCGTACCCATGCGCCCCCTTCCGCAATCGTTTGCGGCCGGAGGCGTGGGGGGTACCCCACTCTCTGAAAGGAGGTGACAGTAATGAAAGCACTTAAAAAGATCGCAGCAGTCGGAGCGGCCATCGGCGCGCTCGTCATGCCGCTGGTGACCAAGGCGGCCACGCTGCCCGCGTCTCTCGGACTCGGGTACGCGACCAGCTCAGGCCTCGGATCCAAAGACATCCGGGACACGATCGCGAGCATCATCAACGTGGCGCTCTCGCTCCTCGGCATCATCGTCGTGGTGATCATCATCTACGGCGGATTCCTGTGGATGACCGCGGGCGGCAACGAAGAACAGCTCACCAAGGCCAAGCAGTGGATTTTTGGCGGCATCATCGGACTCGTCATCATCCTCTCGGCTTACGCCATCGCGTCGTTCGTCGTTTCCAACCTCATCACGGCCACTGCCGGACCGTAGTCCAAGTCTGCAGACTTGAACCCTGTCACCCGTTCGGGTGCAGGGCTCGGGGCCATCCTCGAGCCATGCGCCTGAACACTGTACTCAAATACGCCATTCCCCTCCTCGCGATCGCCGTGCCGATCGTGGCGCTTGCGGCTGGCAAACCGAACGCCGGCGCAGAGGCGGTCGCCGGACTCGGCGCGAGCGCCGGGGCCGCGGGGCTCAACACCTCGCTCTCGCTCGCGCAGGTGATCGGCACCATCATCAAAGGTGCGCTCGCTCTGGTGGGCCTCATCTTCCTCATCCTCATGGTGTACGCCGGCTATCTGTGGATGATCGCCCGCGGCAACGAGGAGCTGGTCACCAAATCCAAAGACACGCTACGCGCCGCTATCATCGGCATCATCATCGTGGTCGGCGCGTACGCCATCACGAGCTTCATCATCAACAGCCTCACCGGCCAGGGCGGCGCGTCCACGGGCGCGTCGTGTCCCGCCACATGCACTAAGGGGTGCAATGCCGATGGGAGCTGCAAACCGTAGTATGAAAAAGTGGTACGCCGCAGCACTCTCCTTCCTCCTTCCGCTCGCCGCGCGCGCGCAAAACCTCGGTGGCCAGATGGTCGATGAGGCAGCGGGTTCCAAGGGCGCTGGTTTTAAAACGCAATCCATCGAGGGCGCGGTCGGCAACGTCATCAGCATCGTGCTCTCCATCCTCGGCGTCGTCTTCCTCGTGCTGCTGGTCTACGGCGGCTACAACTGGATGATCGCTCGCGGCAACGAGGAGCTCGTCACCCGCGCCAAAGACACCATCCGGAACGCCATCATCGGCCTCATCCTCGTGCTCGCCGCCTACTCCATCACCTTCTACGTCGTCCAGCGGCTCACCGAAGCGGCGGTGGCCAAACCGTAGTATGCGCACTCTGCTCATGAAAACCCGCTCACTCGGAGCCGCGGCGCTCGCGCTACTTTTCCCGTTCGCGGTGCGCGCGCAGACCGGGCTCCAGCGCCTTCAGGGTGCGGGTCAGGCGGCTGGCTACAAGAACACCACAGATAAGGACGAGGCGATCCGCATCGTCGGTACGGTCATCCATGTGTTCCTGGACGTGGCCGGCGTCATCTTCCTCATACTGATCGTGTTCGCCGGGTACCGCTGGATGACCGCCGGCGGCAACGAGGAGGGTGTCACCAAGGCAAAGGAGACGCTCCAGCGCGCGGTCATTGGGCTCGCCATCGTCCTCCTCGCGTACGCGATGTCCATTTTCATCATCAACTCATTGATTGTCTCGACGGTGACTATCAAGGCGGGACCGTAGTTTCAGTAAAAGAAAAGGCCCTCTGCGCTTGCGCGTCAGAGGGCTTTTGAAATCCGCGGCCGGGATTCCTCGGCTTACGATCCGCCGGTGCAGTACATCGCCGGGGTGCGCTCGTGGTAGCGGTGAAGCTCCACGCGGGTTCCGTCTGGGTCCGAGCCGAACAGCTCGCGGTCGCAGACGATGAACTGCGGACCGTCGCCGATCGGCACCGGGATCCCGTTCGAGAAGTAGCGCGCGAGTCGCGCGACTTGCCCGCGGTAATCCTGGAGGTCGAGCGGACGACCGTTTGACCCGACGTACTCGAGGTTGACCGGCTGGCCTCGGTAGACCGGGACGTACCGCTTCATGCTGTCCTTGCGGTAGTCCCAGACCTCCATCTCGATCGGCTGGTACTGATCAGCCGCCGGGATGATGAGGCACACCGACTGCCCAGGCGCGATCACCGGGAGCGGCAGACCGGCCGAGGTGAGCGGCACCTCGTGACCGTTCACCGAGAGACCGACCCCGAGACCACCCGTGCTGTTCTTGATCCGCCGTGTGTTGAAGGCGGAGAACGTCAGCGGGCAATCATCGAGGTAGGCGACGTACTCGCCGAGGTCGGTGGCCGGCGACACCGCCACCGGCATCCGAGCCGCGGCGATGCGGCAATCGAAGGGCTGTCCGTCCGCGCCGTAACACGCGCGGGTGGTCAGCGACCCGGTCGGTGAGGAGAACGTCGTCTCGCGGTAGTACGGGAGTCCGCAACCGGAGATGACGAGCAGGCAGAGCACCAAGAACGCGTTGAGTTTCTTCATCGTCGTACCCTCCTACTTCTCGATCTTGCGCATGAGCGCTTCCGCACTCACGTACAACTGCTTGGCTGTCGCCTGACCCTCACCATTGAGGGCCGAGCTGCCAAGCTCGCGCTGCATCTCCGCACTCACCCCGACGAGACCGTCGTGATGGTTGCTGAGCGCAGGGTCCCCCATGGAGTTGGCGAGCTTCCAGATGGACATCCGGAGCCCGTCGTACACCTTCTTCTGTTCGTCGGCCGGGAGTGACCCGAGCGACGCGAGGTGCGTGGAGAGCGCCAGGCAGAGCGCGGCGAAGTCCGGATCCAACCGGCCTCCATCCGAGGTCTGCGCGAGCCCCACCACCACCTCACCAAGTTCGTTCACGGTCTTGGCGCCGTTCGCGCGGACCGCGAGCGCGTTCCACTCGGAACGTTCAGTCGCCGAGACCACCGCCGGCGTGACCGCCGACTTGGTCACCACCGATGCGGCGGAAACCGCGGCGGGTGCGACCACTGGTGCTGCGGCCTGCGGCGGGACCACCGCGGGTGCGGGAACGGTCTTCTGCTCCTCGACCTTTGGCGTCTCGGTCTTGGCCGGAGTGGGCGCGGAGGTGAACGGATTCTGCTTGAGCGCAGGCGCCTCTTCGCGCTTGGCGCGCTTTGGCGTCTCGCGGTCGTCGGCTTGCGGGACAGGGACGTCGAATCCCTTGCCGTCGCCACCGAGTGCGAGATCCACCCCGCGAGCGGTCTCCGTTTGCGCGGCCACCATGTGGCCGGCGAACTTCTTCTGCTTCCACTCCGGGTCGTTCGGGTCCCGGTAGTTGACGTTGGCGCCGAACGGACGACCGGCGCGGATCGCCATCATCCGCTCGTAGCCGCGGCCGATACCGACGTACATCCGACCCTCGCCGGCGAGCACCTTGCGCTCGCCGTCGGCGACGAGGATGCGGGCGTAGCCCTCCTCGGTCACCGCGCCGCCGCCGCTCACGTGGTCGAGCTCGACCGGCCGCCCGTTCCAGGCGACCGGGTTGCCGTCAGCATCCTCGAGGTACGAGGCGCTGCGGTGATCGAGCCCCACCGTGCGGGGGTTGAGGTTGACCGGTGTGAGGCACCCGGCCACGGTCAGGGACATCAGGAACACGTAGCCGATTGAGTTGCGCATGGTTCGTTCTCCTCTCCCTTTCGGGAACTGGTTGTTCGAGTTTCTGTGATTTGTCCTGGCAGGTCAAAGTCCTAAAAACACCGCGCCAGCGACAGGGTAAAATAGCACAGATTAGCGGTTTTGTCAAGATTTGAGCCCATATTTGGCTCATATATGTATAAAATCACCAGCGCTCACCAGACAGTCGTCGTTCGATCCTAAAACCCGCATTGTCTATACTCATCCGACCGTGAGAGAACAAACAAACTACTTTTTCCGATGTTTTTCCAGATTGAATGCACGAACATACTTTTCATCGAGCGGAAAACGATTCGTGACGATGTACAACGCATCGAACCGGGTCGCATGGGCGGTACGAGCGAGCTCGATGATCTCTTCGCAATCGAACGGATAAATCCAGACGCTATCCTGAAGACGTATGAAACCGAGGTTCTTCAAAGTTGCACGGAGTCCGTCACGTGAGGGACGTCTTTTTTCTTTTACATCAAAGAGGACTAAGCGCCATTTATTGTCCCAGCGCAGCGGACGTCTTATCCGTTTCTGTTTCAGTTCGTATGCCGCAAGCAGCGATTGACCTCCAGCAGACAGAGTGTAGAACCTCTTATCCTCGTGGGTAGTGAGCTCAATCAAACCGCGAGCCCGTAACCCTCCCAAAATTCCTCTCACCCGGCACGGGGGCATATACGGTCGTCGTTTCGGTTCGAGCGCCCCAAGCACGTGGGCAAGGCCGGGGAACGCAAATGCGGAAACAACCAGACCCACCGTTCCGATGGTCTTGAGCACCACGTATGACGTCGTTCCGATGCAGGCAAGCTGTCGTTTCGTCTTCTCTTTCATACATGTTAGTTCTCTCACGGTCGGAAGAGAATGAACACGACAGCGTCAGAAGGCCCTGACGGTGCGTCGTTGGTTCATCGGCAGACAACGGGTATGAGTATGTCAGCGAGCGCTGACGCGCATAAAAAAAACGGCCCCGACTCGCTCTACCCGAAGGTAGAGAGAGCCGGGAGCCGTATCGGAAAGAGCGGACTAGTTGTACACCGCGAGCGCCGCGCGCAGATGCTCGGCGATCTTGCGCTTGGACTCTGCAGGGAGTCCGTGCAGCTGCGGTGCACCGCGTGACGATGCCCCGGACGATGTGTCGACCGGTGATGGCGTCGAGATGACGGTTGTTGCCGTCACCGACGTTGCGGTCGTCGCGGCCGGTGCTGCGAGCGCTGCCGGAGTCGCCGCCACCTTCTTCTCGGGGTCCAGGTTCGGCGTCCGGAGGAGTCGCGCGATGAGGTCTCGCTTCTCCTTCACCGGTGCGGAGTCCGGGTCTGCTCCGTTCCGGATGAGCTGTCCCAGTGCGGCGCGCTCGTCTGCCACGCGGCGTTCGATCGCTTCGTTCTCGATCGCTGCCGCGCGGTCGAAATGCATCACGATGCCCGGATGCACGGCGTTGAGCGCCGCGTTCCGGGTGATCCCGTTCGCATAGCCCGCGAGCAGGAACACCGTGAGCGACACGCCGACGAAGGCAGAGCGCCAGAGGAACTCCGACTTCGGACGACGCGCCTGCACGTAGGCGAGGATGGCGACCGCGCACACCAGGTAGAGTGCGTACGCGAACGGGTTACGGTACAACCCGAAGGTCGCCGCCGTGATGCCCGCATTGAGCGCCCAGAAGAGCGCGCCCCATGCGATCCACCGTCCCCGTTCCACCGCGTGCTGGATGCCTGCGGCGTGCTCCGGCGTTCCTGCCGGCGAGCGACCGTTGGCATCGAGCGTTGGCATATCGCGCTGGATCTCCGTGCGCAGGAACCCTGGAAGAGCATCCCACACCGCGTTCTTGATGGAGACGACCGTGTCACCCACCAGGTTCGCGAGCCGCGTGTAGACGTCCCACCGGATGATGAGTCCGAGCGGGTAAAACGCCATGAACACGGTCTGGAAGACGAGCGCGATGCCCGCGATCGCCATGAGGATCGGCTCGTCTACCGGTGCGCTCCCGTTGCTGTCGAGCCACGCCTTGTGGATCTCGTTGAGCACGCCGGCCCCGAGGATCACCCCCGCGGAGATGATCATCCAGAGCACGAGCGTCGCCCACGTCGCTTCGGCGCGGGCACGCTCACCCTGAGCGAACTCCACGATCTGTTCGCGCTCCTCGCGGTCCCACGCCTCTCCGGCCTGGAACCGCACCCGTCCCCACAGGTCTCCGCGGTTGCCCCAGAGCCAGGCGATGACCCCGGTCTTGGCGGCGTCCCGCCGGATCGTAGGTGGAGTATCTCGGATGAAGCCGAACCACCTCCGGCAGGTGTCCATGAATCCGTTTCCGTCGTTATCGGGCATGACGCCCTCCTTAGTGATGTTGTGGTAGTGCGTGTTGGTGTGACGCCGGCGCCGCTAGGCGACGGCGAGTTCGTTCTCGTACCCGCGCATGATGATGATCACGTCCACGTCCTCGCGGGTGAGGTCCTCGACGCGGATCTTCTCCGGCGTATCGGCGAGCACCTCGCGGAGGGTGAGGCCATTCGCGCGTGCGTACTTCTGCACGGCGATGCGGCGGTCCCACACGTTCGCGCGGCACTGGTCCTCGGTCCGCATATCGCGCCACTTCTGGAGCAACTCGCGGCCGGTGGAGCGCACGTACCGCTGGAGGCGGTCGAGCGCGTTGCGCGCGGCCCGCTCGGACAGGATGTCGGTGATGGCCGCCACCTGCTCGAGCGTCTCGCATTCGAGGACCTGCCTGGTCTCGTGGAGCGTATCACACTCCTCGAGCCGCAGGCGCACGTTCCGTGGAAGCTTGGGGAGCATCCGCCGGAACTGCTCGGCCATGAGCGGAAAGAGGATCTTCTCATCCTCCGTCACGGCCGACCCGACGAACTCGGTGACGAGCTCGGCGAGCGACTTGTTCGGCTTCTCGGCGGGCTTGGGGAGCGAGCGGATCACCTCGACGCGATGCGCCTCGATGATCGCCTTCTCCTCACGCTCTTCCACCACGAAGTGTTCCTCGCAGCAGTCGAACGGCTCGCCGTCGATGCGCGCGTGGCGGTAGTCCACCTCTTCCCAGCTCGGGAGCATCACCCACTTCTCCGGAATCTCCTTGTCCTTCTCCTTGCGGGCGGGCATGAGCTTCTGGTGGTGACGCTGACCGCACTTGGGGTGCGCGATCCGCGTGATGTCGTTCTTGTCACGCCACGCGGTGCGCTTGGGCAGGCGTGCCGGCCCGAGCGTACCGACCGGGAGACGCGAGGTGGACGCCGTAGCGGGCCCCGCGGCGCGGTTGAGCTCGGCTTCGAACGCGCGACGTGCCACGAGCGGCGCGTCCTCCGCGATCTCGGCCAAGATCCCCTTGATGCTGTGCTCATCGACGTCCTTGCGGGCGGACTTGATCCCCGCGGAGATGCCGATCGTGGCGGCCGCGATGGCCAGGCGCCAGAGCCTGCCGATGTCGCGCACGCCCGGGTTGGCGCGGACCACAGTTTGCACCGTGTCCCCGATCTTCCCGAGCACCTGCTGCTCGACTGCCTCGGTCACTGCCGAACGGATGAAATCTTCGATCTTCATGACGGTTCTCCTGTTCTCGATCGTTTGTTTCTGATCGGTTGTCAACAAAGCATTACCTGCACAGATACATGTCTGGCAAGCTACGTTTTTTAGCACAAAAAACCCATTTTGTCAAGCGTTGGGGACAACACCAAACTTACGAATGTGAGCGAATCTCACGAATAGATGTACCCTATATACATGCGACGCCGCTACATACTTCCCCTAGCAATCTTCGTTTTTGTCGTCCTGATCACCCTTGTGGGGTGGCTGAAGTATCGCGCGTTCCTCTATACCGGGCTGGATTTGGCGATATACAACAACGTTTTTTGGAATACCATCCATGGACACCTGTTCGCCTCCTCGATCCATGCGCCCAACTATCTCGGGGACCACGCCGAGTGGCTCATCCTGCCAATCTCGCTTATCTATCGGATCATCCCCCATCCAATCACGCTCATCTTCCTGCAAGCTGTAGCGCTGGGCATCTCTGCGGTGCCGATCTATCTGATCGCGCGGAAAATTCTTGATCGTCATCGCGAGGCCGCAGGCCGTGGCGATCTCGAGTTTGCTTCGTCGGTCCGATGGACATCGGACCTCCTCGCAATGACAATGGGGTTGCTCTGGCTCGCGAACCCGTTCGTCTGGAACATCTCACTCTATGAGTACCACCTGCTCCCGTTCGCGATTCCTTTCCTGCTTTTTGCCGCGTACTTTTTTCTTGAAAAAAGATTCCGGCCGTTCATCGCGTGCGTCGTGGTCGCGCTCCTCGCGCGGGAAGATGTCGCGTTCGCAGTCGCCGGGTTTTCGCTCATCGCATTTTTCCAAAAACCGAAAAACTGGAAATGGATCATCATTCCGACGATCCTCGCAGCCACCATCTTCCTCATCGACCAACGGGTAATCGCGCATTTCAATCCAGATGCGCAGTACAAGTATCTCGTGTACTACGACTGGCTGCGCCACGCGAACCCGAAGATTCTGCTCCTGCACCTCGCACAACTCACCAACCTCGAGTTTTTGATCGGCGCGGTGCTCCCCTGGCTCTTCCTCCCGTTCGTGCGACCGCGCTGGCTCCTGCTCGCCGCGCTCCCATACCTGCAACTCCTCATGACCGAACCGGCGACCTCGAGCATCGTCTTCAATACGCACTACGTATCGCTCATGCTTCCGGGTCTCGCCATCGCGAGCATGGAAGGGTTCGCTGCGGTGCGCGCATGGAAACGATCGGACGTGATGCGACCGATCATGCCGATGCTGCTGCTCATCGCGGGCATCTACACGCTCATAACCCTCGGACCGGTAGTCGGCGCTGCGCAACTCGCGATAAAAAAACCGTCGACACATGCGAATGCGCTGAACGCGGCACTCGCACGCATTCCCGTGAGCGCGTCGGCGGTCTCGTCGTTCGATCCGCTCACGAATCTCTCTGGGCGCTCGAACGCCTATTCGCTCCACTATTCATGGATCGGCAAGAAACAGTTCGGGTTTTCCGATTATGCGCTTCCAATCACTCCTAACTACCTGCTCATCGACGACACGGACCTGGTCGACTACGCGGCGATCTATCCCGGGGTCGATTGGATCAAACCGAACTATGCGACCGGTGATGACCGGATGCGGAAACTGCTCGCTGACGGCGGCTACGGCGTCGTCTTCCGCCAAGCTGGCGTGACGCTGCTCAAACGCGACACGCGCACGAACACGTTCCTGTTCCGCATACTCGCGAACGAACGTGCGGCCGGCAAAGAGATCGCGCACCCCATGCGAGCGCCACTCGGACCGATCACGCTCCTCGGCTGGAGCCGGGCAGATGCTGAGTGGCAACTGTTTTTTACCGCCGCGGAACCGATCGAGGGCGATGACGTGCTCGCGGTAAACGGGACACTCACCTCGCTCGGCGCAGGTGTGTATCCGACGAGTGAGTGGAAACCGGGCGAGGTCGTGGCGATCCCGCTCCAGACCGACGCGGAACAACTCTCACTACAGATAGAAAACGTGTCTGGCGCGTTCAAACTCGGGCCCACACGCGAAACGATCCTCAAACTGGATACGATCAAAAAAATCGGGCCTGAAATTTCAATCCCTTAGTCGCTTGCGAAGCGCGAGGAGTTCGCGCGTGAGAGAAACAAAGACGCGCAGCGTGGATACGCTCGACTTACGACGCACATCGCGCCGCTCCACCCAGCGGACCGGAATCTCGACCACTCGCATGCCACGGGCGTGCGCGTGCGCGAGCAGTTCGGTGTCCAAAAACCATTTGTCAGAAACACACAGCGGCAGCAACGTGCGTGCCGCCGCGCGCGTCATCCCCTTGAACCCGCACTGCAGGTCACGGAACGGCACGCCGGTCGCCGCGCGTGCGAGGGTGCGGTACGTCCGAGAGCCGATCTCACGGAAGACGCCGCGCGAGACCTCGGCGCCGGGCGCGAAACGCGATCCGACCGCAACATCTGCCCCAGACTCGAACGCGTCGATAAGTTTCGGGAGCGCTTCCAGATCGGTCGCAAGGTCCGCATCCATGAAGACGAGCAGATCCTCACCCGACGCAGCCCATGCCCCGCGGATTGCCGCACCTTTTCCTGCGACCTGGTTTTCACGAAGTTGCACTTCGTGAAAGCGGACCGCAAGAGCGGCCGCAACTTTTGCCGTGTCATCGGTCGAACCGTTTTCGGCAATCACAACGCGCCACCGCCGATCAGCGAGGTGCGCACGACAAAATAGGACGAGCTGCTCGATGTTTTTCGCGAGCACCGCTGATTCGTTGTACGCGGGAATGACGATCCGTAGGGAACCCATTGAAAGTTGAAACTTAGGAGTTGGAAGTTCGGTCGCGGCGTGATTGTTTCACATACCACCACCAGAGCGCAACGAGCGAAAGGA
>Ga0315281_10001665_pt1 | contig 32952 bp, 25 predicted proteins | sample YL17G07_0_MG_FD_204540 | JGI IMG/M metagenome (GOLD analysis project Ga0315281, IMG submission 204540) | Sediment microbial communities from Yellowstone Lake, YNP, Wyoming, USA - YL17G07_0 | ecosystem: Environmental > Aquatic > Freshwater > Lake > Sediment | place: USA: Wyoming | collected...
TAAATTTCCTTCGAAGTAAATGCGATCGAGCAGGTCATGCACCGGCAGCATGTCGGTTTGTTTCTGCCAACTTTGCAGCAACGCGTGGGCGCGCTGCAGGCGGACGCTCGCCTCGCCAGTTGCGGCCAGGTGCTGCAACCGGCGCCACCAGTTGCTGGCCTTCTCTTCAATCACTCCGGGCAAAGACGCCAGCGCCATCAGATCCTCATCGCTACAGCCGAACAGCGGCGAGCGCAGCACCTGGGCCAAATACAGATCGGCAAATGGTGTGATCAGGAATTGCAGCAGCGCCGTTATATCAGACGCTTCCAGCGTGTCCAGGAGCCCGCCCTGACGCGCGCTGACATAATGGATGTGCGCCGCCTTGAGTGCCTGTTCGTATGCCGCCAGATGGGTGCGGCTGCGCACCAGGATCATGATGTCGCGTAGTTGTGCCGGACGCTGTCTGCCATCTTCGCCGGTCACTACCCAGTTGCCGACGATGGCGTGGATTTTATCGGCCAGTTGTTGCCCTTCCTGCGCATGACGCTGATCTTCTGCGTCGGGCAGCGGTTGCTGTAAGGGGTTGCGCAGTGTCAGCCGGGATGGCTCCGCTGCGGGTTGCTCGTTTGCAACTTCCGGCAGCGGCAGCACTTCGACATGCCCCGGTAGTTGCGGGTGGTGCGATGCGTGCGGGTGAAAACCGGTAAAGCCCGCCTCTGCCGCGAACACTTGGTTGACCGCCTGCAACACGGCAGGCGCGCTGCGGCGCGACATGTTCTGGCTCAGGCAAACGGCGCCGTATTCCTGCTGCAGGAATTCCGCCGCGATCTGGAACAACCGAGGCTCGGCACGGCGGAAGCGGTAAATCGACTGCTTGGGGTCGCCTACCAGAAACACGGTCGGCTTCAGATCGGCACTCGCCGAGGCATCGAGCCAGGCGCGCAGTACCTGCCACTGCAACGGATTGGTGTCCTGGAATTCATCCAGCAGGATGTGGCGGTAGCGGCTGTCCAGCTTGTACTGCATGAACGCGGCATGATCACTGTGCGTGAGCAGCCGGTGCACGCGCCATTCCACGTCGGTGAAATCGATGGCGCTGCGCGCTTCCTTGAGCCGCTGGTAATGGCCCAACAATGCAGCGCCGCAGCGCAGGGCGGCGGCGTTGAAGTGATAGGCGGCTTGCTCGGTGAGGGCATCACGTACTTCGCCCAGCCGCTCACACAGCGCGGCATGCAGGCTTAGCAGGCGTTGCTGCCCCGCTTCTCCTAAGCGCTTGGCCTGTGCGTCGCTTGAATTGCGGATGCGTGGTGGACCTTCATTGGTGAAGAGTGCCACACAGGAAACCTTGAACCATTTCTGGTTGTCGCCGGAGGCAATCGCAGCAACTAGAGCTGCAGCGGATTTTTTGTCGGTTGCAGTGTTCGCCTCCAGCAGGCTGGCGTAAGCGGAAAGATCGGCGACCACACCCGGATCGCTAAATAGCTCCGCTACCAAGTCCGCATCGGGCTCCACCTCCAGTTCTTGTGCAAGCTGCGCCAGGGCGAAACTCACCGGGTCCGCTGCGTCTTGAATATAGGCCCACCACTCGGCGCGCTTGCTCACGAAGTTGAGCAGCAAGTCGCGCGTGCTGCTCAGGCCGCAGTCGCGGAACAGGGTATTCAGCGCCTGCGCCTCTTCGCTTTCCTCTTTGCCCTGCAGCTCTTCGGCGAAGCTCTGCCAGGCCTCTTCCAGCAGGGGCGAAACCTGTTCCAGCAGGCCGGCCGCGCCCACAGCGCCGGAATCCAGCGGCGCGCGCTGCAGCAGTTGCAGAAACCAGCCGTGGAAGGTGTTGATGGTGATGCCGGGTTGCGCGGTGAGGAACTGCTCGAACAGGCTGCGCGCGCGCGGCAGCAGGGCTTCAACTTCGGCTTCGGACAGTGCGCGCTGGCGCAGGAAAGACCGCACCTCGTCGTCCGGTGCCTGTGCCAGCAGGCTCAGCCAGTCACGCAGCCGCCCTGCCATTTCCTGCGCCGCCTTGCGCGTGAAGGTGATCGCCAGGATCTCCGAGGGCGGCACTCCTGCCAGCAGCAGACGCACGATGCGCGACACCAGCAGCCAGGTCTTGCCGCTGCCGGCACAGGCTTCGATCACCACGCTGTGGGCGGGGTCGAGCGCGGATTTTTGGTCGAAGTCGCTCATTGCCAGTAATCCTTGCGGCACAGTCCGCGCATCTCGCAATACTGGCAGGCGGCTTCGTTCCCCTGTGCCGGCAGTCCGGCGCCGTCATGCATTGCGTCGAAAATTTCCACGACGCGCTGCACCACCGCAGCACTGAGTTGGGAGAGGTCCTGTGCGGCTTCAACTTCGCCCAGTTTTTCCTTGGCCAAGGCGACAAACGCCGCTTGCGCCAGAGGCTCGCCGAACAGCGCGGCGTACACCGGCAGTTGCACGTCTTCGCCCGGCTCGGCCAATTTTTTGCGCAACACTTCCCGCGTCTGGGTTTTGTAATCGAGCACCGCACAGGCGCCATTGATGTGCTGGTCGACCCTGTCCAGGCGACCTTTCAACGTAAGCGTGTGCCCACCTTCCAGACTGATTTCGGATTGGCGTTTGGCTTCCCCCTCCAGCCAGCGCCACCCCTGCGCCTCGCGCTCGGTCTGCCAATCCAGATAGGCGGGAACGATCGCCAGCCAGCGCAGCAGCCAGGCATGGCTCAGATAATTGGCGTCCACCGCTGCGGCAAATACCTCATTGCTGATGGTTGCCAGTTCCTGTTCCAATTGTGGCTGGTTCAGTCCGGTAATGTTGGGGTGGATGGCGTGAAAGCGGTGCAGAATCAGGTGCACGAACTCGCCGAAATCCTTTTTCTCCAGCTCCAGTTGCACCTCGTCCAGTTCGTTCAGGCGCAGCACGTGGCGCCCGTAGAATTGGTAAGGACAGGCCATCAGGCTGTTGTAGCCGCTGGCGGAAAGGCTGCTGGGGACGCGTTGTGGCGGAATCTGCGGGGAGGGGGCAGCGCAGCGGGATTCCGCTATTGACTCGTCACTGCATTTCACGATGGCCTGCGCGATCACTGCCGCGAAATTCTCATCCAGCAGGCTGGTGCCGTAGGCGAGGCGATGCAGCGCTTCCAGCCGCTCAAAAAAGGGACTGAGCAAATTGGGCTCGGCATTCCGGCTCTGTTGCCAGGTGACCAGCACGCGCGGGCTGCCAGACAGTAGCGCTTGCAAATCTTGGCACAGCAGGTGCTCACTGGATTCGATAGTGGGCAAGCCTAACTGGGCGCGCACGCCCTGATTGAAAAATACGCTGTTCTGGCCCTGCCCCGGCAAGTGGGCGGCATCCGCGCCCAGCACGATCACCGCATCGAAGCAACGCAGACGGGTGGCGGTCAGATGGGTAAACGCCACCGGGCTCTGGATGGATTCGTCGCGGAAGGTCGCTGCTTCCAGTTGCTGGTTCAGCCACTGGCGCCATTCGCTCAGGCTGAAACGCGCGCCATCCGTTCCCAGTTCGCGTTGCAGGCGCTGCAACAGTTGCAGCAACTGCGCGCCGGCGGCGTCCCCCGCCAGGCCGTGCAGTACGCCCAGGATATCCAGACTTTCCCATAGCGTGGCCAGCCAACCGCCCAACGTGCGCTGGCGCTGACTGAAACCAGCGCGGGCCTGATCCAGCCGCGCCAGCAGTTCGCCCGTGTCCGGCCCCGCCCCTTCTTTCTGAGCCAAGCGGCGGTAGGCTTCCAGTTGCGCCACCACGCCGTGGCTGCGCACCAGACGTTCCAGTTCATACACCGCTTGTTTGCGTTTTCCGGTTGGCCAGTCGGCGCAGACGAAGGGGGATTTGAGGAAATCCAGCAGCTCCTGATAAAAAAACCGGCTGGTCAGTGTATCCAGCCAACGCATCACCACCGTGCTCGCCGCTACCGTGGAAAATGTCCAACCGGTTTCATCGCGCACCAGTACCTGCGCGCGCTCCAGCAGTGCCCGCGTCCGCCGTGCCACCAGGCGGTCCTGCACCACCACGGCGATGCTGGAGACGCCCTGCAACAGCCAGTGCCGCACTTGGGTATCGACTGCTTGCGCCTCCTGTTCCGGGCTGTGCGCGCCGAACAGCGCCAACCGGCCCTGTAGCGGGCTGGTCGCGTGGCGTTCGCGGAAAGCCAGCGCGCGGCTGCGCAAGTCTGCAGCAACGGGTTCGGCGCCGGGTGTGGAATGCGGGCCTTGAGTAGCCCATGCGGCTGCGAGCAGGCTGGCCACCGGATCGGGGTGATCGTCCGGAAGTGCGGCGCGGCCTAGCAACAGCACCGGCTGGCGCGTGGTATAACTTTCCAGAAACTCAGTTTCGGCCGGTGTCAGTTCGTCCAGACCGACGCCATACAACGGCCCGGTGGCACCGGCGGCGACCTGGGCCAGTTGCAGATGGTAGTAAGCGGCGCTGTCGGCCCGACCATCGGTGCCGCGGTTCATGGCGTACCACAGTTCGTGCACCAGACGTGCCTCGAATTGTAATGAAGCGCCCGCTTTCGCCCGGTAAGCCTGTTCCAGACGCCGCACAAATTCATCTAGGGAAGCTGGGAGCGCCACTCGATAGCGGGTCAACTCGTCCATCAAGCGCGCCAGATCATCCGTTGCCTGCCATAAATCTGTCTGGCGGAACCAGCCCCGATCGCGCAGAGCCTGGTACAGCATGGCGCCGCGCTGGCTGTCGGGCAACAGGCCGCAGTCGGGCAAAACCTCCGCTGCCAGATTGCGCAGGGTGGTGAGCTTGGGGAGCAACAGTGTGGGCAGCCCGGCCGCATCGGCCAGTGCGCGTTCCATTGCCTTGGCGGCGTGCAGGTTAGGCAACAGGATGGTGAGCGCGGCTAGATTGGGTAGGCGTGCCTGCTCTTGCGCAACAATCGCGCGCGCGGCGGCGGTGATCAGATCAGATCCGGGGAGTGCTTGGTTTTGGAATGAGGGGGATGTTGGCGGCATGGCTAGAATGGGTTAAAAAAATTGCCATACCGCCGCAGCGCACCAGCGGTGCGCGATGGGATCAACGCTCGAGCTTATCCAGCTTGTTCTTGACCTTTGCCCATTCGTCTGCGTCCGGCGGGGCTTCCTTCATCTCAATAATTACTTTCCACTTGCGCGCCAGTTCCGCATTGAGCGCGATGAATGCGCGCTGATCCTCGGGTACGTCGTCTTCCGCGAAAATCGCCTCGACCGGGCATTCGGCCACGCACAGGGTGCAATCGATGCATTCATCCGGGTCGATCACCAGAAAATTCGGGCCTTCGTGGAAGCAATCCACCGGGCACACCTCAACGCAATCGGTGTATTTGCATTTGATGCAGGACTCGGTTACTACATAGGTCATGATGCGTTGTTCCTTGAACTTTAAGAATTGCCGCTCATTTTAGCAGAATCTTGATCTGTGGCATCTCACCCGCCAGGATTGTTAGCCGGGAAGCCAGGAAAATATTTTACGGAAAGTAGCAATGCTTCCCATGACAAGTATTTTTGGTTAGGATAGCGGAAAATCATCGCACCGCTCTATAAATTCAAACCTTGGCGGCCATCCCTTTTTGTCATATTAAATGTAGTGAGGATCCCATGAGCGAACATATTCATTACGTGACTGACGATACTTTTGAGCAAGAAGTCCTGCAGTCGCCACTCCCCGTGCTGGTGGATTACTGGGCTGACTGGTGCGGCCCATGCAAAATGATTGCACCGATTCTGGACGAAGTCGCCCAGGAATACGCCGGCCGCCTGAAAATCGCCAAACTCAACATCGATGAAAACCAGGCTACGCCGCCTAAATATGGCATCCGCGGCATTCCTACCCTGATGATTTTCAAGAACGGCAATATCGAAGCCACTAAAGTCGGCGCCTTGTCCAAATCCCAATTAACGGCATTTATTGACAGCAACGTTTGAACCAGCTAGTCTGACGGCCTGAACATCCGTTCCTCGGGTGCAGGCCTCTTTCCCGCACCCCCCTTCCAATAACACCAACTGTTTTTTTGATTCATTCCCATTGACCCACTCCGGCTTTTTTCCATGCGCTTATCCGATTTAAAACACCTGCACGTGACCGAACTGGTCGAAATGGCTATTGCCAATGAAATTGAAGGCGCCAACCGCCTTCGTAAACAAGACCTGATTTTTGCTCTGCTCAAAGGGCAGGCCCGCAAGGGCGAAAGCATTTACGGCGAAGGCACGCTGGAAGTGCTGCCGGACGGCTTCGGTTTCCTGCGCTCGCCGGATACATCGTATCTGGCCGGGCCGGACGATATTTACATCAGCCCCTCCCAGATCCGCCGTTTCAACTTGCATACCGGCGACTCGATTGAAGGTGAGATTCGTATCCCGAAAGAAGGGGAGCGCTATTTCGCCCTGGTCAAAGTGGACAAGGTCAACGAGGAAGCACCCGAGAACTCCAAACACAAGATTCTGTTCGAGAATCTGACGCCGCTCTTCCCGAATCAGCCTTTGATTCTGGAGCGCGACATCAAGGCCGAGGAAAACATCACCGGCCGTGTCATCGATATGGTCGCGCCCATCGGCAAGGGCCAGCGCGGCCTGCTGGTGGCCTCGCCGAAATCAGGCAAGACCGTGATGCTGCAGCATATCGCGCACTCCATTGCCGCCAATTATCCAGAATGTTATTTGATCGTATTGCTGATCGATGAACGCCCGGAGGAAGTGACGGAAATGCAGCGCTCGGTGCGCGGCGAAGTGGTTTCCTCCACCTTCGACGAGCCGGCTACGCGTCACGTCCAGGTTGCGGAAATGGTGCTGGAAAAAGCCAAGCGCCTGGTTGAACACAAAAAAGACGTGGTGATTCTGCTTGATTCCATCACTCGTTTGGCACGCGCCTACAACACCGTGGTGCCGGCGTCAGGCAAGGTGCTCACCGGTGGTGTCGATGCCAATGCCCTGCAGCGCCCCAAGCGCTTTTTTGGTGCGGCGCGCAACATCGAGGAAGGCGGCTCGCTGACCATTATCGCTACCGCGCTGGTGGAAACCGGTTCGCGCATGGACGATGTGATCTACGAGGAATTCAAGGGTACCGGCAACATGGAAATCCACCTTGATCGCAAAATGGCGGAGAAGCGTCTGTATCCGGCAATCAACGTCAATCGTTCCGGTACGCGTAAGGAAGAATTGCTGATTAAACCCGATATCCTGCAAAAGATTTGGGTGCTGCGCAAACTGCTGTACCCTATGGATGATCTGGAAGCGATGGAGTTCCTGCTGGACAAAATCCGCGCTACCAAAACCAATTCCGACTTTTTCGATTCGATGCGTCGGTAATCGTTGAAGGAGTGCCTAGGGCTCGTTAATGAGTAACTGTGGCGTACGCTGGGACCGCTTTGGGCGCAGCCCAAGGCGCAAGACGCGCGGTTGTGTCATTCACAACAAGTGGCTTGCAACGCCGGGATGCGCCCAAAGCGGTCCCAGCCCGGAGGGTTGCCGCGTATTCGGGCGTCTGCTGCGTTGCGAGGCTTGCGAAGGGAATAACCATTCGCTGCGCCTCGCGCCTTGCAGCCATCCCGAATACGCGGCAACGTACGCCACAGTTACTCATTAACGAGCCCTAAACAAGTTGAAAGTACTTGTAAGGTATAAAGGAAATGCGCTCCTTGCCCGCAAGGAGCGCCGAAAATCCTCACGTTCTGCCGTGCAGCTTGATTTGACGCTGCGTATCCCCGAGACAAACCAAATATATCGTGGAACCTGTCACGATCTGAGTGATCGTGGCGTGCGCCTGTCCACCGATTACATACCGAAATTTGGCCAGATACTTGAGATATGTCCACCTGAAAAGGAAGGGTCTCAAGGCTTTTTCGGCAATTTTCTGATTGAGGTCAAGCGCTGCTGCTTGCAAGGCGCGGGTAACAGCTACGAAGTGGGTGGTATCGTTGTGGAGCAGGATTCCTTGAATGCAAGGCAGATAGGTTACGGTACCCTGGTTGAACATGGCCCACGACTGAAGCCAAGCTCCCTGCACGGTGCTGCCACCATCATTCCCTCGGTAAAATAGACCCCTCCTGAGCTTTTGCGAACACTCCCCTTCTCTGTTTCCCGCTGGCGCTTGATCGGTTTAACGCCTGTTAAAGGTTCTCTGCAATTAGCCGTATAAGTATCCACGGTATACCTTTTCGACTTCTAAAGATGTGTGGTCATCAAGCGAAGCTATGCATGTTCTGGAAAGATGATTATCGCTACGCTATGCACGTAGAACTGATGTTGAAGGGTTGATGCCCTTTAGCTGGCTGGATAATTAAAATATATAGGGTTAAATGGGGTTCGAGGAAAAAGTGGAAGATATCATCAGTACAACAGAGGAAATTGAGGGCATTGCAGAGGTTGTAGCCACTGTGCAAGCTCCCGCTATCGTTTCGGCTGACCTCGGTCAAGACGAGATTCCCCTTCCGAATTTTGTTGTCAGACGCGAAGATGGGTTGTTCGTCGATCTGGATAAGCTCGAATCTTCGGAGCGTTTCGAAGCATTTGTTGAGCGCAGTTTTTCTGGCGGTTACTATTTTACCGGGCTTGACTATGGGCTTTTTCTCGAGCTTCTCACGGATTTTACACTCGATAAAATTGGCCCGGCATTGAAGCGGCTGGAAGAAGCGGGGAAATCCAAATTGATCCGTTTTTCCACCAATGTGGTGGAGTTTTCCACCGAACGGCGTGCGCTCTACCAGGAAGCCATAATGGTAGGAGACGAAGCGGAGTACATGTTCGAACCTGCAGTGATTGAGCGGACGATAGAGGAAGAGGTGCTAAAGCCAAGCGAAGGCGACGGCTCGCTGGTGGTTACCATTGAACAGCGGGTGGTGTCGGAGCCTACCAAGTTGATCTTCGATGAATTCGTCTCCGCCATATGGGCCAGTGACGTTCACTACGGCATAGATGTTGCAGGTGTGCAGAAGATTATCGATAGCGGAAAATCGGGGCGTATTGTCGTTGCTCGTCCTCTCAAACCAATACAGGGAAGCGATGCTGGCATTGTCGATCAGACCGACGCACTTCACCGCGATGATGCCCCGATGGTGTTGCCCAACGGTAAGGTTGATTTGCGGCATTTCAAAAACCATTTCCCCCAGATAAGGGGGGGGGCGAGGTTGCTGAAGAAAACTCCGCGTGTGCTTGGAACAACGGGATGGAGCGTGGAAGGTGCGCCGATTGAGCCGCCGTTGCCCAAGGATATCGAATTCGGCGATCTGGCGGGACAGGGCACTCAAATGGAGAGTACCAAGGAAGGGGATTTCATCGTCGCCCTCATGGATGGATTCCTGAGTATCGATACTGAAACAAGCCGGATATCCGTCAGCGAAAAAATCGTCAATACCACCGGTGTGAGCGCTCGCATGACCGGGGATCTGGTCCTGAACTGCGACGAGTATGAGGAGCACGGGGAGATTCAGGAAGGTCGTGTCGTTGAAGGAAGGAGCATCACTGTTTTTGCCGACGTTTTCGGTTCTTTGATCTCTACGGGCGGCAAGATTCATCTGAAACAGAATCTGGTGCGTGGCTCCGCAACTAATCGCGATGGAGATATCACCATAGACGGTCTGGTTTCAGGTTCGGTACTTCATGCCAAGAAAGGTGTGGTCTTCGCCAATCGGGCGGAGAATTGCATCATTGTCGGCAGGAAGGTGGAGATCGAGACGGCCGTCAATTGCGCCATATATGGCGAGGAAGTCGAGGTGGGCATGTCCGAGGGGTGCGCGGTCGCAGGAAAGTCCGTCCGAATTGCAAAAGCCGGGCCGCGCCAACAGAGCGAAACGGTGGTTTCGATGCTGATTCCCGATCTGGCTGAGTTCGATCAGAAAATCAGTGCGCTGGGTAGGAAAATCGAGCAACTTGAATCCGCCATTGCCAAGAAACGCCAGGCAACCGAGGCGATCATGGGTCAGCCAGAGGTCAAGAGCTACATGATGTTGGCTGTGAAAGTGCAGAAAAAAGAGATTACTTTAACCCCGGAGCAGCAGGGGAACTTGCAAAAGCTGGCCGCCAAAGTGTCTCCGGATCTAAAGACCTTGGCAAAAATCAACGAGGAACTCAAGGAACTGCAATCCGGGAAAAAATCTCTGGATGGAGAGATCGCTGCAATCGTGCAGGTCAAACAGGAAACATCAGCTGGGATATCGTGTTCTATTGCGCATGTCCTTGGCGACACGTTGGTCCGGACAATGAAAACCAAGTCTGATACCCCGTCGCTCGCGGATTTGGCACCCAAGGATATGAAGGCGAAGCTGCATGCCCCCGGTCAGCCTACAGAGCGCATTCGTTCAGGGACGAACGGACCATTGGACTGGAAATTTTTTGAAGTGGTTTCAACCCAGGAAGCCTGACGATGTAAAGGTGACTGAATAAATCCAGGCTGCGTGACGTTTATGTGGCCTGAGTTTGATTGGTCAATTGAGTCGACCCCCTAGTAACGCGACTTTATCCAGCACTGCGTTGGCCCGCTGGATCACGGCAGACGTGCTCTCTTCCCCGTTCGATAACGCCTCAACCACCAAGCGCGCACTGGCGCAAAGACGTAGTGCGCTTACCGGCACCCCACCGCGACTGCCGCAAGCAACCGGCTGTCCCAGTTGACCGCGCAACGCAGCAATAGCGTTGCTGGAAGCGCCGTGGCCCGATAAGTTAATCTGCAATGCACGGTACACCTGATCGGTTTCTTCCCTGGTGAGCGGTACCCTTCCTGCACCCCTGTCAGGGTGGTAGAGCAGAAAGGGAAAGATCGTAGGAATCTGATCCCAACTGTTGGCTTCGATCAAAGGACGACGGTCGAGTGGCAGTCCGGGCAATGGCTCGAATAACGGGTCGCTTTCCAGTCGCTGCTGCATGGCGTCGGCAAATGTTTGCAGGAAGCGTGCAACGTCAGTTGGAGGCAGTGCGCTGAACGCACGCAGTTCTGCCAAGGCTGCTTCCCATCTCAGTATCAGGCCGATTTTGGCGAGGTCATCAGTGCGTGTGGTTGAGGTGTTTGAACCGGACTTGGCTGACAGCTGCGTATTCAAGGTTGGAATAAATAGTGCGCCTGAGAACGCAGGACCGGTGACAAATTTCGATCCAGTCAGCGCGACCATGAAGCCATGTGCAAGGTAAGCGCGCAATGTCGGTTTGGCGATACGGAACTGGCAGGCATCAATCAGGATATCGACCTTGTTGGGAAGCTCGCGCTGCAAGGCGATCAGGCAAGCCGTGCTGGGCGCGATGAGGCCGGTTTTGGATTGGTCGGAGCCGACCAGCAGCACACGCCGCCCTTGCGCTGCGGCTGCATGTACCAGGGACTCGATTTCGGCGTTGACCGCTGTGGGTGAGCGTGGAGTTCCATCAGCAAGGCGAACCGATACCGTCACCACTTCAACAGCACCGCCTGCGCTCAAGGCGGGTACAACGCCACTCCCGGTTTCCGTTGCTTCAACTATTACCGCCAACACCGGCAGAGATTCGCCTTCGCACGCGCGAAGCGCGGCGATAGAGTGCAACGCTGTGCCCGATTCGGCGAGCCTGATTTCAAGACTGGAATATTCGGTTAACCCACATAACCGCATCAACGCTATACAGATACGGTGCAGCTCACGGGCGCAGGTGACTGCGAGTGGTTCAGTTCTGGCAGCAAGTAAGAACCGGCTGCGCAGCCTGTTTGCAGCAGCAAAACCCCGCGTGGAAATAACCGATGCGGTCGACGACCCAAATGCTGCAAGTTGCGGATCGGGCCGCGGTGCGCAACCGTATTTGTTTAACCCCTGTTCAGGGTCGAGTGCCATGCGGCTGTCGCTGCCCGCCACCAACAAATGCTCGATGGATGGCAGGCATGGGATGGTCGATGGGCCTGGTGCATGGACCTGCCGGTATTTCTGAGTTGGTTCAGCCGGATTGTCCGTCATGTCAGGGCGAATTGCGTTTCGCCGCATTGGCCAGCATGCTGCGAAAGGCGTCAACCACTTTGTGCATTTGCGGCTGCTTGTAGGGAAATACTTCGACCGGATCCATCGCATGCACCACCATGCTGGTGTCGATCTCGAAAATCAGCAATTCGCCAGACGGGGTTTCACCGCAGTCGATGCCCAAATAATCGAGTCCGGCACGCTGGTGTATTTCACGCAATGCTTGGGCGTGGCGGCGTGCGAAATCTTCGTCAAAATTGGCCATGCAACTGGCTTCTTCTGCGCGTTTCACAGCACTGTCGGCCATGCCTGCATTCAGATAATGGATCATCCAGTATTCGGAGATGGCTAAATGGGCGAGATAGGGACGGCCTTCGATCAGCATGATGCGGTACTTGCGGAACAGGCCATCCTGACTGCGGTAGTCGACGAAAGGCGCGACAAAAAAATCGTCGCCCTGATTCGCTTTCAGATAGCGGGTGATTGAAGCAGCGTCGTCGAGCTTGCACAGGCCGCTGCCCGCATGCGAACCAACTGGGCGCACGATAATCGGGAAGTAAGCGTTTTCCAGGATGGTGTCCAGCGAGCGTTGCGCGTTGCCTACTTGCTGCAGAGCGCCCCTGTCGACACGCACCGAGATGGGCATGGCTACACCCGGTGCGGACTTGAGCAGGGCGCAGGCGCCGTCGCGTGACAGGTGCGCGATGCGATCGGGCAGGTTGAGCACCGGGCGCGGCCATGCTTCGATGAAAAGGTTGATCTGCTCCAGCAGCGGCTGGTTGTCATCGGATTCGCCCACTGCCACAAACAGTACGTTGTGATCGGGCACAAACTCCGGGAAACCGATCTGCGGCGAGACGTATTGCAAATCCAGCGCGACATCGGACCCTTCCAACAGGCACTCCAGTGGCGTGTTGGCCATTAAATCACCCGGCCCCATGAGGGCGAGCAGGCGTATTCCCGCTACGTCAGCGGCGGCCGGAACCGAGTAAAGCTGCTGCATCTCCAGCGCTTGCGCCTGCATGGCGAGGGCAAGTTCACGATTTCCTTTTAACTGCAGCAGCATCGAAAGGTCCATCAAGGCGTGGGCGTCGTCGGGATCATGTGTAGCGCGATTCATCAACTGCGCGCCAAGGGGAGTGAGATCAATGTCGGAGAGGGCCATTCTTAACAGTGGCGCTGAGCCGATAAAAGATTTAATGCGGGTATCGCTTGCCGTGCTGTCAGGGGCTGAGACAGTATGAGTCATGTGGAAGGTCCATAGTTAAGTTCTGGCTGCACCAAATGCAATTGTCGCATCAATCAAGGCGTCGATGTCGGTGGTGTTGGTGCGATGGTTGACGATTGCAGCTCGAATTGCCAAGTGGCCTTTGATGGTGGTGGTGGATGGTGCGGCAATGCCGGACTCCTGCAGCGCAACTACGATGTCCGCATTTACTCGGTCGGCATTCTCGCAGCGGTAACGGAAGCAGACAATATTGAGCGCCACTGGTGCAAGTAATTCCAGTTCTGGTGTCGTCTCGATACGATTCTTCAAGTATTGGGCAATAGCACAAGTGCCGGAAATCACTCGGCCCATTTTTTTGGTACCGTAGACCATGATCGTGAACCAGGTCTTGAGTGCTCTGAAACCGCGTGAGAGGTCAGGGCCGAAGTCGCACGGCCAAGGCGAACCGGCAGCCATGCCGCGTGTCTCTCTGCGCAAGTAGGCGGCGGGTGACTCAAATGCGCTGCGATGCAGCGTGCTGTCGCGCACCAGGATAAATCCGGCATCGTAGGGCACCTGTCCCCATTTGTGGAAATCGAAAGCGATCGAGTCGGCGTGCTCGATCCCTGCCAGGCGCGGCGCGATGTCGGGTGCCAACATACCGAGCGCCCCAAACGCGCCATCGACATGAAACCACAGCCTTTCGCGCTCGGCGATGTCAGCCAGTGCAGTGAGCGGATCGATCGCACCGACCTCGACCGTGCCAGCGGTACCGACAATCAGGAATGGCGTCAGGCCTGCGCCTCGGTCCGCCGCGATGGTGCGCTCCAGTGCCGTAACGTCCATCTGGTATTGATCGTTCATCGGGATCAGGCGCAGGGCCTCGGTGCCCAGCCCGGAAATATCCATCGCCTGGGCAATGCAACTGTGGGCGCCAGCGGAAGCGTAGGCGACCAAGCGTTGGGCGCTGGCAGCAACGCCCTGCTGACGCACGCTGCTGCCAAGGGTGGCGGTGCGGGCAACCAGTACGCCGATCAGATTTGCCATGGAGGTGCCGGTTACAAACAGGCCGCTGGCCGTATCGGGAAAGCTGAAGAGTTCGCGCATCCATTGCACGATCTGCTTTTCCACTTCAATCGGCATTTGGTCGCGTCCACCCAGATTGGCATTCAGCCCGGCCGCGAGCATCTCTGCCAACATGCCAACCGGAGTACCGCCCCCATGCACCCAGCCCATGAAGCCGGGATGGGCGTTGCCCACGGCGTAGGGCAAGACATTCTGCATGAATGTTGCATGTACTGTTGCCAGAGCGGTTGGTTTTTGTGGAAGGGGTTGCTGCAATGAAGTGCGTACCTCTTGCGGAATCGGTTGCCAGACCGGTTGCTCACGCAGGTGCTCCAGATGGTTCAGCATGTCGTCCAGCATGCGGTGGCTTTGAACCCGAAAATCCTGCCAGTCCACTGGGTCGAGTGAGTCGTTAGAGGTGCTTGGAATGATTTCCTCATGCGCCATTATTGACAGGACACCTCAAGGGTAAGAAAGCGGAGTTTTTGAGTTAATGGATGAGGGATTGCTATTAGAGAGCGCCTTGATTATATAGTGCCCTACAGAATGAGAAAGGGGCTAGCCTTTAGAGCTAACCCCTTGATTTCCTGGTAGGCCGTGCGGGATTCGAACCTGCGACCAACGGATTAAAAGTCCGCTGCTCTACCAACTGAGCTAACGACCCGAAGAAGGGCGAAATTATACTGTTTCTGACGCTAATGTCAACTTAACCGCCCGGAAAGCCAAGCCTTATACGGCCTCCAGCTTGCGCAGGCTGCTGGGCAGCAGTTTGAGATCCACCAGGCCGGTAATGAGCGCCTTGGAAAAGGTCGCCTCATCCTCGTAGACCATCTTGTAATACTGGATCTTCATGGTCAGGGCACAGCCCAGCACGATAGCGCCGAAGGTGATGAACGAGCCGATTGCCAGGGTCGAAACGCCCGTAACCCCTTGCCCGATGGTACAGCCCAATGCCAGCACGCCGCCAAATCCCATCAGGATGGCACCGATGAAGTGGTTTGCGAAATCCTTGAAAGAGGCGAACCATTCAAAGCGGAAACTCCGGCTCAACAGAGACCAAAGGAGGGAGCCAAGTATTACGCCAGCAAGGGACATGATGCCGATCGTAAGCGCACCCCTCTGCAAGCCACCCGTAACGTAGCCGAAAGCCTGTCCCATCGGGTTGATGAAGGAGAAGGACTGCGTGGACAATGGGCGGCTATCGGCGGGTTTGAGATCTTCCGGTTTAGCGTACATGTCCCATTGCTCGGCCACAAAACTCTGCAAGGAAAAAGTCTGCCCATCGGCGCTGACTGTGATGTTGCTGGACACATACCAGAGTGCCACCACGGCGATGCCCACGACCAAACCGCCGAAGATGTTGTCGAAATTCTTGCGAAAATCCGCAGATTTAAAAATGGCAATGAGCAATGCGGTCCCCAGGATGCCGCCAATGACCAGGCGCGCGCTGATGGCCTTGTCAGCACCGGCAATTACTGCACCGAGATCCTGGTGGGTAGAAAGCGTCACAGCAAGCGGCCGAATCCAGCTGAAGAACAGGACTGAGAACAGCGTCTTGTCTGAACCCGGGAAAGGGTTGAGCATGAAATAAGAAATTACAGCGATGATCAGCAGAACCATCACAGACTTGATGTTGCCGCCCCCAATCCGGATCAAGGCCTTGTTGCCGCAACCGGAAGCCAGCGTCATGCCCACGCCGAACATCAGGCCACCCAGCAGGTTTTCGGCCCATATCAGCTGGTTCGCGCGATACGGCGGGAAAGAAGCGTCGGCGGTTATCAACCCCCTGGCCTCGAGGAACACCACCCCGAGCATGGCCACGGCAATGGCCAGTAGCCAGGCGCGCATGCGGCCCATATCACCCATGTTTACCCAATCGGACACTGCACCCATGGTGCAGAAGTTGGTTTTATTGACCATTGCGCCCATTAACACGGCGAGACCGAAGGTCGTCCAAAGGAGTACCGATTGAGCTTGTGCAAAACTTTGAAAAACCATCTGCCAACCCTCTTGCTATTAAAGTTGTTGAATTTTAGCCCACTGAGAATAAATCTCAACTAAAAGTTGAAATTTTGTTCAATTAAATTCGCGGGTTAGTATGAATAGACTATGTGGTGTCCGATTGCTTGTGGCGATACCGGGTCGGGTCCGCCAAGCCCGCATTCAGAAAACCCTGTCGGCGCAGGCGGCAGGAATCGCATTCGCCGCAGGCCTGACCCTGATCATCAGCCTGATAGCAGGAAACGGTCAGCGCATAATCCACGCCTAATTCAACCCCGCAGCGAATGATTTCAGCCTTGGAGAGTTGTATCAGGGGGGTACGAATATTTATTGTGTGGCCCTCGATACCTGCCTTGGTGGCAAGGTTAGCCATTTTTTCGAAGGCAGCGATGTATTCCGGTCGGCAATCCGGGTAGCCCGAATAGTCCACTGCATTCACGCCAATAAAGATATCCCCGCTTTTCAATACCTCGGCCCAGGCCAGCGCAAGGGACAGCATGATGGTGTTGCGCGCGGGGACGTAGGTGATGGGGATGCCTGCGGAAGGTGAGGCCGGCACGGCGATGTTGTGGTCGGTCAGGGCAGAGCCGCCAAACACCGTCAGATCCAGTTTGATTGTGCGGTGTTGCTTTACTCCCAGTGCCTGCGCCACGTGCTGCGCTGCTTCGAGTTCTGCGCCATGGCGCTGGCCGTAGTCCAGGCTGAGGGCGTAGCAGTCGAAACCCTCCTGCCGCGCGATAGCGAGCGCGGTTGCGGAATCCAGTCCGCCAGACAGAAGAACCACTGCATTGCGCATGATTAAAACATCGGCTTTTCATCAGCCGACTTGTAGCGATCAACGCCCGCAAAAATTTCTGCCTTGGCTTCATCCGGCCCTACCCAGCCTTCCACTTTCACCCATTTGTTCGGCTCCAGATCCTTGTAGTGTTCGAAGAAATGCGCGATTTGGGCCAACAGCAATGTGGGCATGTCCTCCGGTTTCTCCATCCCACGGTACATGGTACATAGCTTATCGATGGGCACTGCGAGGAGCTTGGCATCCACCCCGGCCTCGTCGGTCATCTTGAGCATGCCGATCGGACGGCAGCGTACCACCACGCCTGTAATCAGGGCCACTGGTGTCACCACCAGCACATCCACCGGGTCGCCATCGTCGGACAAGGTGTGTGGAATATAACCATAATTGCAAGGGTAGTGCATGGCGGTGCTCATGAAGCGGTCCACGAACATGGCGCCCGTTTCCTTGTCCACCTCGTATTTAATTGGATCGCCGTGCATCGGAATCTCGATGATGACGTTGAAATCGTTCGGCAAGTCACGGCCGGAGTTGACTCTATCAAGATTCATTTTGGTGCGCCCTCAAACGAAAAGTGGCTAATTATACCGGGAATCCCAAGGCTTTTCCCCGCACGCGCCCAAACCGGGTATTCAACGTACTTGTGGAGTAATTGATAATGTCTTGCAACTCGTTGAGCAAGCTTAGGTCTTCAGTTACACTTACGCACTCATGAAAAGTCTTGGCACCTTAATTGCTGTAGTCATCTCCACCGTTTTGCTCGTGCTCATGGCGCTGGTCGGGACCTGGGTTGATCAACAGCTCACCAAGGCTATTTATCAGCAGGAAATAGATCAGGCCGAAATTCATGCCAACACGCTGCGCGCCAGCCTGCAAACCCTGATGTTGAATGGTAGTGGTACGCTGGCGCGGGAGTGGCTGGACCGGATGCACGGCACGGCCGGCATTACTGAGATCGAGGTGCTGCGGCGGGATGGTACCGAGGCATTCCGTGACCTGAGTACTGTCAAGGCAGTCAACCGTTACCTTGGACAACCGCGATTCTTTCGTGAGCCTTCCACCCCTGACGGCATAACATCCCGCAAGGAAGTTCTGGACAAGGCGCTCAGCGGCCAAGTCAGCATCGATACCCAAGTGCCGGGTCAGATCACCGTGCTTATGCCGATTGCCCAGGATACCGCGTGTCTGGCTTGTCACGGTTATGAGCAAACCAATCTCCGTGGGTTGTTGCGCCTATCGTTGTCTACTGAAGGTGCGGAAATACGCATTCACTCCATGCGCGCCATTTTATGGGTGGCCGGATTTGTTGTGGTCGGGGTGTTGTGGCTGGCCCTGTGGATTGCCATGCGTTACAGCGTGTTACGCCCTATTGCCCAGTTGCGCGGAGCGCTGCTCAAAGTTGTCCAAGGCGACCGGCATGCCAGCCTGACGCTTAAACGTAAAGATGAATTGGGCGAGGTTGCGTCCATTTTTAATCAGATGCAGACCGCCCTGCGCGCCGGTGAAGCTAGGGTGCATGCGGTCATGGACAACGTGGCCGACGGCATCATCACCATCGACCATCGCGGCATAATTGAATCTGTTAACCCCGCCGCATGCCACTTGTTCGGGTACAGCGCAGGCGGGATGATTGGACAAAACATCAGCTTACTCATCCATGAACCATGGGTGAGTCTGGTTCCGGAAATCACAAGTGACGCCGCCACCATGATTGGTGTCGGCCGTGAGGCCACCGGAGTGAGAAAAGACGGGACGATCTTCCCTATAGACCTGGCCGTGAGCGAAATGCATCTGGATGACGCGCGATATTATATTGGCATCGTACGCGACATCACCAATCGCAAGGCCCAAACCGCAGCATTGCAATACCAGGCTTTGCATGATGCATTGACCGATCTGCCTAATCGCAGCCTGCTGGGTGACCGGCTGCGCCAGGCCGTTCTGATTGCCCAACGGGAACAGCGGCCGCTGGCGCTGCTGATCATGGATCTCGACCGCTTCAAGGAAATTAACGACACACTGGGGCACCACGTAGGCGACCAGGTATTGCAGGAAGTGGCCGTGCGCATGCGCGCCGTATTGCGCGAGTCGGACACGGTTGCCCGTCTGGGCGGCGACGAGTTCGCAATTCTGCTGCCCGAGACAGACGGGCAGCGTGCGCAACTGACCGCCGCCAAGATACTCAAGTCGTTGGAAGAGCGTTTTGTCCTTGATGGGCGCGTCATGGACATCAGCGCCAGCATCGGCATTGCCTTGTATCCGGAGAACGGGGAGGACGGTGCTACGCTGATGCAGCACGCGGATGTCGCCATGTACGCGGCGAAGCGCCACGGGCGGGGTTACGCCCTGTACGAACTGGCTCAGGATCAGCACAGCATGCGTCAACTCGCCTTGACGGGCGAGTTGCGCTACGGCATAGAAAATGCGCAGCTGGTGCTGCATTATCAGCCCAAAATTGATCTCAAAACCGGCCGGGTATTCGGGGTCGAGGCATTGGCTCGCTGGCAACATCCCTTGTATGGATTGATGATGCCGGATGAGTTTATCCCGTTGGCGGAACAAACTGGTTTGATCAAGTCTCTCACCAAATGGGTGTTCAACGCCGCGCTAAACCAGTGTAGCGAATGGCGTCGTGCGAATTTGGAAATCAGCATTGCCATCAATATTTCGGCACGTAACCTGCACGATGTGGACTTCATTGCCGAGATTGGGCGTGTAGCCGAGGTGTGTGGAGAAACCCACCGTCGGATGAAGATGGAAATCACCGAAACTTCCATCATGGCCGAACCAATGCGCACCTTGACCACGCTCAGACTGCTCGACAGCATGGGCGTACGCCTGGCAATTGACGATTTTGGAACCGGCTATTCATCGCTGGCCTATCTCAAGCAACTACCTGTGCATGAAATAAAAATCGACAAGTCCTTCGTGATGGGAATGGAGCATGACGAAGACAGCGTGGTAATCGTGCGCTCCACCATAGACCTCGCACATAACCTGGGCCTGCAGGTAGTGGCAGAAGGGGTGGAGGACCGGCACACCTACGACCTTCTGGTGCAGCTCGGCTGCGATGCAGCGCAGGGCTTTTATATGGCGCGCCCGATGCCTTTGGATGAGCTGCTTGTCTGGCTAAATGAATCCCCTTGGGGGACAGCTAGCGCTTCCAAACCTTAAGTGTAAAGGCTCCGTTTGATCGGGATTTGTCGGACAGCTCAGGGCTATCATATAGAGTTGCGGGGATGCAATTTTTAGGGGAGGTTTGTTATCATGAATATCATTACCAAGCTCTATCGTGGCGCAGTACGGCTTCTGTTTTTTACCCTGTTCAGCCTGACGCTCTCCCCGTTAGCTAACGCCGCTACCGATGATAAAGGTGAATTGGTGTTAGGCGTGTTTCCCTATTTGTCACCCAACCAGATCGTCGAGTATTTCACCCCGCTCAAAGACCATCTTGCAAAATCGCTGGGAAGGCAGGTTGAGGTGCGCTCGGCGCCGAACTTTGCACAGTTTGTCGAGCGCACCCGTGCCGGAGAATATGACGTCATCTTCACCGGCCCGCACATGGGGCGGCTTGCCGAAAAACGCGACAGCTATCGTCCGCTGGCGCAGACCGGCGTTCCTATCATCACCGTCGCCTTGGTAAAGAAGGATTCGCCCCTTAAATCGCTTGGTAATCTGCAGAATGGCACTGTCGCTGTCGGCTCCAAACTTGCTATGGCCTACCAGAATATTAATCTTGAGCTAAGAAAAAGCGGATTGGAACTCGGTAAGAATGTGAAATTCCTCGACACCGCGACCTTTTCCAACGTAGTGGAAGCCGTCATCCACGGGGAAGCCGATGTTGGTGCCGTTGGCTCGGCACTGTGGGATAGCGCCTCTGCGGAGCAACACGCCAAACTGCAGGAGATTTACCGCTCGAAACCACTGCCTGGATTCTTGCTTCTCGGCCACACACGCAATGGCAAGGCAACGCTGGATAAGATTCAAGCTTCGCTATATGATTTTTCCGCAACACCCACTGGAAAAGCCTATTTCGCCAAATCCGGACATATAGATTTTCGCCCGGTAGATGCTGCGACGATGAAGTCCATGGATCCTTTCACTGCGGTATTTGATGCCCCTTGAACATGCTGTTCCATGGCATCGCTCAATCCGCCTAAAGCTGGTAGCGACAGCAATATTAGTCGAGGTGGTGATGCTCACCCTGTTGCTCGCCAACAGCTATCGGCTGGTGAGCGATGCACTTGAATCGCAAACACGAGTGCGGCTGGAGGCACTGGCTCCCCTGATTGATACCTCGCTGTCCGGACGAGTATTCCAGCGTGACCGCAGCGAAATTTCAGCCATCATTAAGCAACTGGTTGGTTCAGAGCACACGGATATTCGATACATTGTCGTGTTTGACCGGCGGGGTGAAATTCTGGGCAGCGCCGGAAAGCTCACGCCGGAATTGCTGTCGAATACTGCGCCAGAAGACAAAAATATCACTGACGCACTGGTCGACTTGACCTACGACACCTCTGTGCCACTGACCCAACTCGGTAATAAAGTGGGCTCTGTGCGCCTTGGCCTGTCGATTATTGAACTGGCCACCCTGCGCGGCAATGTGTTGCAACAGAGCCTGTTGATCGCCCTCGGCGAGATTTTGTTGTCGTTGTTGCTGCTGGCGACGGGTGCTTACCTTATCTTGCGCCATATTGATAGCCTGGTTGCTGCCACGCGCCGTATCGCAAACGCCGACTACTCATCACCCATCGTCATCTCCAGCCATGATGAGATAGGTGTGCTCGCTGATAATTTCAACACCATGTCAGCTACGGTGCAAAACCGCATCCAGGAACTCGCCGAAAGCGAGACGCGCTTTCGCAATATTTTCGACGCCGCCGGCGATGCCTTTTTTATTTATGACATCGCGACCGGCCAACTTCTGGACGTCAATCAGCGCATGTGTGACATGTATGGTTGCACCCGCGAACAGGCGTTGCAATCTTCTCTTGCAGATATTTCGGCCGATGTTGAACCCTATACCCTGGTCAAGGCCGCTAAAAAAATGCGGCTTGCACTTGAAGAAGGCCCGCAGACATTTGACTGGTTGGCACGTCGCTTCGATGGCCAGAATTTCTGGGTAGAAGTGAAGCTGCAACGCACGCGCATAGGCATGGTAGACCGCCTCATCTCCCAGGTGCGCGACATCACCGCGCGCAAGAAAGCGGAAGATGAGATCAATACGCTGGCCTTTTATGACCCCCTTACTTTATTACCCAACCGACGGTTATTGCTTGACCGGCTGAAGCAGGCGCTGGCTTACAGTATCCGAAATGAAAAATATGCTGCACTCCTGTTTATCGATCTGGATGATTTCAAAACCCTCAACGATACGCTTGGTCACGATATTGGTGATCTGCTGCTGCAACAGGTCGCCCAGCGCCTGAGCAAGTGTGTGCGTAATACTGACACGGTGTCCAGGGTGGGCGGCGACGAATTCGTGGTGATACTGGAAGACCTGAGCGAAAACATCCAGAAAGCCGCCAGCCAGACCGAATTGGTGGGAGAAAAAGTGCTCATGGCACTCAATCAGCCCTATCAACTCAACAGTCACACTCATCACAGTACACCCAGCATCGGAGCAACCCTTTTCGTCAATCATCAAGGAAGCATGGATGATTTACTGAAACGAGCCGATCTTGCCATGTACCAAGCCAAAGAGTCGGGCCGCAATACCATGCGCTTTTTCGATCCGGAAATGCAATCCGTAATCTCGGCCCGTGTCGCGCTGGAAGCTGATATGCGTGAGGCAATTTTGAAAGAGCAGTTTGCTCTTTATTACCAGGCCCAGGTAGTCGGCAATGGCCGTCTTACGGGTGCTGAAGTATTGATACGCTGGCAGCATTCTGAACGCGGTTTTGTGTCACCTGCCGAGTTCATTCCCTTGGCTGAGGAAACCGGTTTGATTCTGCTAATCGGCCACTGGGTGCTGCAAACCGCCTGTGTCCAGCTGGCAAAATGGGCTGCACAGCCGGAAATGGCGCATCTTACAATCGCGGTGAACGTCAGTCCCCGGCAATTCAGAATGCCCACCTTCGTCAAAGAAGTGCTGGCTGTAATTGGTCACACTGGAGCCAATCCGCATCGACTCAAGCTGGAACTGACAGAGAGTCTGCTGGTGGATGATGTAGACGATATCATTTCCAAGATGACCGATTTGAAAGAAAAGGGGATTGGTTTCTCTATGGATGACTTTGGCACCGGTTACTCGTCACTTTCCTACTTGAAAAAATTGCCTCTGGATCAACTTAAAATCGACCAGAGTTTCGTCAGAAATATCATTACCGATCCCAACGATGCTGCCATTTCCAGAATGGTCATCGTCCTGGCCGAGAGTTTGGGACTGGGAGTTATCGCTGAAGGGGTCGAAAACAAGGAGCAAATGGAATTCCTTGCTGACCAGGGTTGTAATGCCTATCAAGGGTATTTTTTTAGCCGCCCGCTGCCGTTGAAAGATTTTGAAGAGTTTGCAAAACAGGCTTGATGCGTGAAAACCTCAGGGGTAGCTGTCCCCCGAAGAGTTATGGGAAGTGGCAGTTCAGGTGATCTTAAGGTGCCCTAAAACTGATGTCCCGCCGTGTGCCATAGGCGCAGGGCGGGAGCACTCAGCCGTTATAGCAACGGTACAATCATCAGTGCAACAATGTTGATAATCTTGATCAGCGGATTCACCGCTGGTCCGGCCGTGTCCTTGTAGGGATCGCCGACGGTGTCGCCAGTTACCGCCGCCTTGTGCGCCTCGGAACCTTTGCCGCCGAAGTTTCCTTCTTCGATGTATTTCTTGGCGTTATCCCAGGCGCCACCGCCCGTGGTCATGGAGATCGCCACGAAGATGCCGGTGATGATAGTGCCAACCAGAACGCCGCCCAGCGCTTGTGCGCCGAGCGTCAGGCCGACAATCACAGGTACTGCAATCGGCAGCAGTGACGGGACGATCATTTCCTTGATCGCGGCTTTGGTCAGCATATCTACGCAAGTGCCATATTCCGGTTTGCCGGTGCCTTCCATGATGCCGGGGATTTCCTTGAACTGGCGGCGCACTTCCACCACCACTGATCCGGCAGCGCGCCCCACCGCTTCCATGCCCATCGCGGCGAACAAGTAGGGCACCATGCCGCCGATGAACAGGCCGATGATCACCATGTGGTTGGATAGGTCGAAGGTCAGCGCGGGACCGCCATGGGCGGCGAGCGCATGGGTGTAGTCGGCGAACAGAACCAAAGCCGCCAACCCGGCGGAACCGATGGCGTAGCCCTTGGTGACGGCCTTGGTGGTGTTGCCCACCGCATCGAGCGGGTCGGTGATATTGCGGATGGCGTCAGGCAATCCGGCCATTTCGGCAATGCCGCCGGCATTGTCAGTGATCGGGCCGTAAGCATCGAGCGCAACGATAATGCCGGCCATGGACAACATCGAGGTCGCGGCGATGGCGATACCGTAGAGTCCGCCCAGATGGTGGGCTCCCCAGATTGCCAGACACACGGCCAAAACTGGCGCGGCAGTGGATTTCATCGACACGCCCAGTCCTGCGATCACGTTAGTACCGTGGCCTGTGGTGGAGGCCTCTGCGATGTGGCGTACCGGGCCGTATTCGGTGGCGGTGTAATATTCGGTGATCCACACCATCGCCGCAGTCAGTGCCAGTCCGATCAGGGAAGCCAGATACAGATTCATCGAGGACACCATCGTGCCGTCGATCATCACCCCTTCGCCCAGGATCCATGTGGTCACGGGATAGAATGCGACTACCGCCAGCCCGGCGGAAACAATCAGGCCGCGATACAGCGCGTTCATGATCTTGCCGCCTTCGCGCGCATTAACGAAGAAAGTGCCGACTATCGAAGCGATAATCGAGACACCGCCCATCACCAGCGGATAGATCACTGCTTCAGGGGAGCCGGTGATCATCAATCCGCCCAGCACCATGGTGGCGATGATGGTCACGGCGTAGGTCTCGAACAGGTCGGCGGCCATGCCGGCGCAGTCGCCGACGTTATCGCCGACGTTATCGGCAATCACGGCCGGGTTGCGCGGGTCGTCCTCGGGGATGCCGGCTTCAACTTTACCCACCAGGTCGGCGCCAACGTCTGCACCCTTGGTGAAAATGCCGCCGCCAAGACGAGCGAAGATGGAAATCAGTGAACCGCCGAAGGCCAGACCTACCAGGGCATGAGTTGCTTCAGCGGTAGTGGCGCCCATCATCAGGGTGAGGAAGGCATAATAGCCGGCTACACCGAGAAGCCCCAGGCCAACGACCAGCATGCCAGTGATCGCGCCACCTTTGAAAGCCACGTTCAGGGCGGCGTTGAGGCCTTCATTGGCCGCTTCTGCGGTGCGCACGTTGGCGCGTACTGACACGTTCATGCCGATATAGCCGGTTAGTCCAGACAGGATCGCCCCGATGGCGAAGCCGACGGCGGTTGGCCATTTCAGCGCGACCAGGATAACGACAAACAAAATCGCACCGACAATGCCGATGGTGGTGTACTGACGGTTCAGATAGGCTTGTGCACCTTCCTGCACTGCCGCTGCGATTTCCCGCATGCGGTCGTTGCCAGTCGGCTTGGCCAGAATCCATTGGATGGAAACGACCCCATAAGCTATTGCCAGCACTGCGCAACCCAACGCTATCATCAGACCTGGTGACATGAAGATCCTCCTCTGGTTAAGACATCTTTGTTGTCAGGCCAATTGGGGTCGGCCGTTCACCCTGCTGCGTTATCGTTGTAGCCGCGTTTAGCGGGAAAAGCAAGATTGGGGGCGGTTAATACTCCTTGCCTGAGGCCAGGCCACCCTCGAAACAGGTGCCGGGCTCGAAGCCGAAAATTCCGGTCAAGTTGAGTTCGCGGATGAGTTGGTCGACGGCCGAGCGGCCGTGCTCTTTCTGCACCTCGGACAAGATCAGCTTGGCCGAGTTGCCATTGTAGAAACCACCGAAGTCCGCTTGGACCTGGAGCATTTGCCGGGCTTTGTCGAGGGTCATGGCTAAAGGGCAATAGACAGGATTAACGGGATTTCGAAGGTTTACAGGATTACCCATATTCCGATTTTATCTTGTTAATCCTGAAAAATCTTGTTAATCCTGTCCAACGCCTTGTTTATATCTTGAACTCGCTGAGTTTCTTCGGCACGGCCATGTTTTTCAGTGTCACATAGACCGGCAGGCCGCCTGTGTACTTGGGATAGTCTTCACCCTGGATCAGGCCGGTCAGGTACTTGCGGCACTTTTCGGTGATGCCGTAGCCATCCTTGCTGATGAAATTGCGCGGCATGAATTTTTCAACGTTGGCGACATCCTTCAATTCTGCATAACCGATTTTGTACTTGTACGGCTCGTCGGACAGACGCACGATGGTGGGCATGACCGAGTTCTTGCCCTTGACCGCCAGTTCCACCGCCGCCTTGCCCAGCTCGTAGGCCTGCTTGACGTCGGTCTTGGAGGCGATGTGGCGGGCAGCACGTTGCAGATAATCCGCCACGGCCCAGTGGAATTTGTGACCCAGGGCGTCCTTGATCATGTTGGCGACCACCGGTGCGGCACCGCCCAATTGCGCATGGCCGAAAGCGTCGCGGGTACCCTGCTCGGCGAGGAACTTGCCGTCGGGATAGTGACAGCCTTCCGATACCACTACGGTGCAATAGCCGAATTTCTTCACGTTCTCATCGACCTTGGCGATGAAGGCTTTCTGGTTGAACTCGATCTCGGGAAACAGAATCACCACCGGGATGCCTTGATCGGCAACCAGGCCGCCAGCCGCTGCGATCCAGCCGGCATGCCGGCCCATCACCTCGACGACGAAAATCTTGGTCGATGTCTTGCACATGGAGCGTACGTCATAGCTTGCCTCCAGCGTGCTGACCGCGACGTACTTGGCTACCGAGCCGAAACCGGGACAGCAGTCGGTGATGGGCAGATCGTTGTCTACGGTTTTGGGTACATGAATGGCCTGCACCGGGTACCCCAGTTTCTCCGCAAGTTGTGAGACTTTAAAACAGGTGTCGGCGGAATCGCCGCCGCCGTTGTAGAAGAAATAGCCGATGTTGTGTGCCTTGAACACCTCAATCAGGCGGGCGTATTCACGCTTGTTCTGTTCCAGTGATTTGAGCTTGAAGCGGCAGGAACCGAAGGCGCCGGAGGGGGTGTAGCGCAGGGCCGCGATCGCTTCAGCCGACTCCTTGCTGGTGTCGATCAGTTCTTCGGTGAGGGCGCCGATGATGCCGTTGCGACCGGCATAGACCTTGCCAATTTTATCGGTATGCTTACGGGCGGTTTCGATCACGCCGCAAGCAGAAGCATTGATGACAGCGGTAACTCCGCCGGACTGGGCGTAAAACGCATTCTTCTTGGCCATGACGTTACTTTCTCCTCCTGATTGTTGTGCAGCCTGCGTAAAGCAGATCAGGCACCGCAGCGCCATGGCCTGCCGTATTTGAAGTGGGTTACGCTGCGTTAACCCACCTACAAAATGCTATTGTTTGATGTCAGCTCCTGTCTTGCCGCTGGCGATGCCAGCTCGTTCCTTTTCGTGGTCTGCCTGGACACGCAGCACGGTGGTGACGCACTGCAACAGGTCGTCGTATTCCTCCCGACCGGTACCGTACTGATCACGTTTTGAATAAAAAAATTGGGTGCGGAATTGGTTGTTCCCCATCTTGCTGATGACAAAACCTGCCCCCCGCTCCTCCCAGAACAGGGTGGGGCAGAGGGTCAGTTCGCGGTCATCGGGGTACATGCGCAATTCGGCATCCGCCACATGCACTTCCACCGGCTTGCCATAGCGCTCTTTTACCGCAGTTTCCACCGTCCAGCGTTCGGAATCGGTAAAGTCCGGAATCTTGCTCATGCTGAAAAATGGTTATCCCAGAGCAGCGAAAATCTTGTCGCGGATATTCTCCACCGTACCGACCCCGGCAACTTTGACGTATTTCGGTGAGTCTGTTGCACCTGATGTGGCCCACTTCGAATAGTAGGCAACCAGTGGTTCGGTTTGGGCGTGGTAGACCTCCAAACGCTTCTTGACGGTTTCTTCCTTGTCATCGTCACGCTGGATCAGGTCTTCGCCGGTGCCGTCATCCTTGCCGGTAACTTTGGGAGGATTGAATATGACATGGTAAGTACGCCCCGAAGCCACATGCACACGGCGCCCGGACATACGCTTGATGATTTCGGAGTCGTCCACATCGATCTCGACTACGTAGTCGATGGGGACGCCGGCTTCCTTCATTGCGTCTGCCTGCGGGATGGTGCGCGGAAAGCCGTCGAACAGGAAACCCTTGGCGCAGTCGGGCTGCTTGATCCGATCCTTGACCAAGCCAATGATGATTTCATCAGAAACCAGGCCACCTGCATCCATGATTTTTTTGGCAGCCACACCGAGTGGAGACCCTTCCTTGACTGCGGCGCGCAGCATGTCACCTGTGGAGATCTGGGGGATACCGTATTTTTCCCTGATGTAATTAGCCTGTGTGCCTTTTCCGGCGCCCGGTCCGCCCAATAGAATTAATCGCATCTGGTATCTCCTCGGTGATGGTGTGGTGTGAGTGTGCTCGATGGAACCGAGCTAGGGTAGTCAAATCACGTTGTCATGAATATTTAAATTTTTTTATCTGCTCATAAGGAGGGTTTTTATGACTCGAGCCCGAACAAGCGGCGCACGCTAAGCAAATCTTCTTCGGTATCCACTCCCGAGGCTGAGGGGTGCCCGGTTACTGCAACACTGATCTTATGCCCATGCCACAGTGCGCGCAACTGTTCCAATGCTTCACATTGCTCGATGGCGCACGGCGCAAGCTGAGAATAGGTTTTGAGAAAGCCGGCGCGGTAGGCGTAAAGACCAACGTGCCGGTAAGCGCAATATCCCTCCGGCAATACGTTGCCCTGGGAGAAGGCATCGCGTGCGTAGGGAATGGGCGCACGGCTGAAATACAGTGCATAGCCTTGCTCATTTACCACCACCTTCACGACGTTGGGATTGAACATTGTTTCGGCATCGTGGATCGGATGACAGGCAGTGGACATGGAAGCGTCGTGGTGCTCGGCCAAATGTATTGCTACTTCGCGGATAAGCAACGGGTCGATCAGCGGTTCATCCCCCTGCACGTTGACCACAATCTCATCGTCGGCGAAGCCTTCAATGCTGGCGACTTCAGCGATACGGTCGGTGCCCGAAACATGGTGGGAGCCCGTCATGCACGCTTTGAATCCATGTTTTTCTGCGGCTGCGGCGATCTCAATATGATCCGTGGCGATCCAGATTTCCGTGGCGCCGGAGGCAGCGGCTTTTTCTGCTACGTGTATCACCATCGGCCGCCCGTCGATGTCGAGCAGGGGTTTCCCCGGCAGGCGGGTGGAGCCATAGCGGGCAGGAATGACGACTTTGAATTTCATAACGGCTACTGGCTAACGCTAAACTTCTTCCTCCGCAGGCAATTTTCGCGCCTCTTCTTCCAGCATCACGGGGATATCGTCCTTGATCTGAAATGCCAACCGATCCGCCTTGCAGATGAGTTCCTGCTGTGCTTTTTTATATAACAGCGGTCCCTTGCACAGGGGGCATACCAAAATTTCAAGCAGTTTACTGTCCATGATTGTTCTTTAATTTATCCAAAATAATCTGCCCCAATCCGGGGTCCACTTCCGCTTCGACTGCCAACACCCAGGCTTCTTTCATGCCTGAGAATGCGCATTTCACCGCATCCTTTTCCGTCATGACCATTGCGCCGCTGAAAGCCAAATCTTCTGGCTGGTAACGGTGGTGGTCAGGAAACGGGTGCTCGACAATTTTTAGTTCCAGGCTGCGCAGGTGATCGAAAAACCGGTTCGGATTGCCGATTCCTGCTACGGCGTGCAATGTCTTTCCACGTAAATCGGTAGCGCTGGCACGTGTTTCCGAGTGTAGCAGATTGTAAAAAACTTCGCCGTTGAGGTGCATGTGATAACGGGGTGCAGTAGTTGCAGGAAGTGGGGTTGCGGTAGCGCCGTTCACCACGACCGCGTCCACTTGCTCAAGCCGCGACGCCTTTTCCCGCAAGGGGCCTGCCGGCAGCAGAAAACCATTGCCCAAACCTCGCACCCCATCAATCACGGCAATTTCCACGTCGCGCCGCAAGCGATAATGCTGTAGACCGTCATCACTGATAATCACATTCACATCCGGGTGCGCCACCAACAACGCCTGAGCCACTGCAACCCGGTCGCGTCCTATCCATACCGGGCAGGCACTCTTGCGCGCCAACAAAACGGGTTCATCTCCACAGAGCCTAGGTTCGCTGTCGGGCATGACTTCTTGTGGAATTATGGCTGTTCCACCGTAGCCGCGGCTGATGATGCCCGGTCGCAGGCCTTGTTCGCGCAGGAACTGCGCCAGCCATAGTACCAAAGGCGTTTTGCCGGTGCCTCCCACGGAAATGTTGCCAACCACAATCACCGGCACTGGCAATTCCGCTGATCTCAGTACACCGTGCCGATGGAGTGCCCTCCGCATTGACGCGAGCATTGAAAATACGATGCTTGCCGGCCACAGTAGCAGATGCCAAAAAGTCACGCTGCGCCACTGGCCTTGCAACCATCGGGTAAGTTGTTCGCGGTTGCAGGTTCTAGGAGATGCGCGGGGTGTTGGGGGACTATTAATCGACATAATGGAGGATACGCCGCGCCAATCCGTGCCGCTCATGGCACGTCACGCCAACCGCTTCACTTCTTGGCTTGGGTGGCAAAGGTGATATGGGTCAAGCCGACCTGGCGCGCGGCTTCCATGATGTTGACCACGGACTGGTGGGTCGCCTTGGCGTCGGCGTTGATGATGATGGTCGGCTCGGTATTGCTGCCTGCGGCACGGCGCAATTCCTGGCCCATTAGCTCTACGCTGGAAAACGTCACAGGGGTGTTGTTGACCATGTAATGGCCGCTAGCATCCACCCCGATATTGATCACCTCGGGTTTTTCTTTTGCCTGTTCGGCATCGGCTTGTGGCAAGTTGATTTGGAGTTCGGCAAAGCGGGTATAGGTGGTGGTGACCATCAGAAAAATCAGGATCACCAGCAGCACGTCGATCATCGGAATCAAGTTGATCTCCGGTTCTTCCCGTTGCCTGCCGCGATGGAAATTCATGGGGCCGGCCTACTGACGTTCGCCGTGGACGATCTCAACCAGCTTGATGGCTTGCTGCTCCATCTCCACCACCAGTTCATCGACCTTGGAACGGAAGTGGCGATAGAAGATCATGCTCGGGATCGCGACAATCAAACCGAAAGCGGTGTTGTACAGTGCCACGGAAATACCATGGGCCAACAAGGCCGGGCTATTACCGGTTGCGGTTTGTGCCCCAAAAATCTCAACCATGCCGATGACGGTACCGAGCAAGCCCAGCAGTGGGCTTACCGAGGCGATGGTACCGAGCATGCTCAGGAAACGTTCCAGTTCGTGGGAAGCAGCGCGCCCCGCTTCCTCAATGGATTCTTTCATCACTTCGCGCGAGCTTTTCACGTTCTTGAAGCCGGCAGCAAAAATCCTGGCAAGCGGCGAGCCTTGCGAAAGTTTGGCGAGCATTTCCTGGCTCACCCCTTTTTGACGGAATTCCTGCACCACGGAAGACAGCAACGTTTGCGGCACGATCTGGCTTTGTCGCAACGACCATAACCGCTCCACAATGATGCCCAATGCCAGGATTGATGCAAACACTATTGGCCAGATAGGCCATCCCGCAGCTTCGATAATAGCTAACACACAAACTCTCCATGCATACAAAACCATGTAACTTTAGCCTGATGCGGCTGGTTCGGCAAGCTTGATGCGGCATTGTTGTTTGCCATCTAAAGGATATGTTTTTTCAGCGCAGAGACCGGTACGCCATCGCCGCATCGTGAAAAGCAAAAGTCCGCGCTTCGTCGGTCAGCCAAAAAACTGCTCCAGCTTTCTCCAGTCCAGATTCCGTTCTACCGCATCCGCCATTTGCTCGATTCCGCGTTCGCGCAGTGCCGCGTAGTCATGATCGCACTTAGTCTCCAAACCGGCCCAGCACAGCAATGCGGTGCAGGCTTCACCCACGTCAAACAGGCCGTGCAGGTAGGTTCCCAGTATTTGCCCATCGTATGACAAGGCACCGTCGCTGCATCCATCCAGATGCATGGCGGGATGATTAAGGGCCGGGCCGGAGCTCACGCCAGCATGAATTTCGTAGCCTGTGACCGGCGCATCTGCCAATGTCAGCGTCCCGCTAACCCTTTTCAACTGCTTTACCGGCTTCAACTCCGTTTCCATTTCAAGCAGGTTTAATCCGCTGCAACTTCCAGCTTCTCCCTCGATGCCCAGCGGATCGTGCAGTTTGTTCCCGAGCATCTGGAACCCGCCACAAATGCCAATGAGTTTTCCACCATAGCGCAGGTGTCGCTGAATGGCATCTACCCAGCCGTTGGCGCGTAGCCAGGCCAGATCGGTAGCTACGCTTTTACTGCCTGGCAACACGATCAAGTCTGCAGCAGATATGGCTTCCCCGCTTTTGATGAAGTGCAGGGATATCTCTGGGTGCAGGCGCAACGCATCAAAATCGGTATGGTTGCTGATGCGCGGCAATAGCGGCACGATCACCCTAAGTTTGTTTTCCGAGCGCGCTGGAAACACCAGCTTCCCGAGGCCGTCCTCTGCCTCCAGATGCAGATCGTGCAAATAAGGCAGAACGCCCAGCACCGGTATGCCTGTGCGCTGCTCCAGCCAGTCCAGACCAGCTTGCAGCAGCGCGATGTCTCCGCGGAAGCGGTTGATGACAAAGCCCTTGACGCGTTTCCGCTCGGCTGCTGACAAAAGCTCCAGCGTGCCAACCAGGTGGGCGAATACGCCACCGCGATCGATATCGGCAATCAGCAGCACCGGGCAATCCGCTGCCTCGGCGAAACCCATATTGGCGATGTCGCGGTCACGCAAATTGATTTCGGCGGGGCTGCCGGCACCTTCCACCACCACGTATTCGTACGCGGCCTTCA